>Ga0214473_10007412_pt1 | contig 13021 bp, 12 predicted proteins | sample RVTome_7_FD_203509 | JGI IMG/M metagenome (GOLD analysis project Ga0214473, IMG submission 203509) | Soil microbial communities from uranium-contaminated site in the Upper Colorado River Basin, Wyoming, United States - RVT98D197 | ecosystem: Environmental > Terrestrial > Soil > Contaminated >...
GCCCTTCTCGCGCTCGTCGGTGATCCAGTATCGCATATACTGGTCCACATACTCCATGGTTGTCGGAGCGGGGATCCCCAAGCCGGGCGGAATGTCCGGAATGAGGGGACGAGTGCCGGGATAACGAACCTGCACGACGACGAAATCAAACTCGCGGCGTTTCTGTCCCTGAAAGCTCCCCTTGTCAATCTGATACACATGGCCGGAGTCGAGGATGCGGTACACACACTGAAACCAGGCATCCGGTAAATCCCGCGCTTCGAAGAATTCGATTTCCACCATCAACCTCAAATAAATTTTTTTCTAACCCTCACTATGCCATGAAATCGCTTGCATTTCAACTCCATGCAGAATTTGACACCCCTTATTTTTCGTTGGCGTTCTTGAATGCGCAATATTTTTTTTCGCGACCAGGCGGGCAGACCCTGAATCCCAGGACCCGAAGGAGACCAATGAGCTTCTTTTCTCATTCCCCCCAAACAATAAACTCTATGAATTCATTATCATTTTATATGTTTCGAACCACCAATTCCTTAGAAAGCTCCCCCCTCGATCCTGAACCCTTCCCCGGGTCTGTCTTTATTGTTGTCTTGTCACTTTTTATTAAATTGGGACCGTTTCTTGCCGATAAGTACTCTAGAATTGAATAGTTAACTCCTGCGGAGGCGTTCATTTAGGATGCTAGATTTTTTGAATCTTGTTTATTTTTGGAATTTGAAGATAAATGTCGTGGGGACAGCCCTTTCGTTTGGTCATGCTTTTTTTCGGTATGATGCGATTAGAAGCTCTCCCTGGTATGTTAAAGTATTTATTGCCCTGGTATTGAGTTGGGGATTTGCCTTGGTGATTTTTTTGGGTCGAGTTTGCTTTGAGATTCTAAACAACGCATCCCTCCCTACCTTGGAACATGTAAATGAGGCGATAAGGGAGCTAGATAAGTAGACACCAGAAGCCAAAATATCAGATTTCCCCTCGCTGACTCTATTGAGCCAGCGCACTCCTCCAGAAATAATCCAGTTCCGACTCGCCGCTAGACCCCGCCTGCGCGGGCCCTGTATCCCGCTCCGAGCGGGACTGGTGCAGGGCGGGCATGGGAAAGGGTCCATCCCGCTCGGTCCATCGGAACTCGAGAAATTCTATTCTAAGCAGCCTCCGAAAGGCGCCCATCAAGATTAGCAGGGTTTTTTTCGACGATAGGGTCAAGAAAAACCTCGATCCCTCGCGATTTATTTTGTCCTGTCAACAAACATGGGTAACACGATTGCCTGCTGGCTGGGGGTAAGAGCGATGATGCCCGTGGCGCACGCCTAGCGTCGAGTCGGTTTCATAATATCCAGCGGCTCAGAGGGCTCGGGGGCCAAGTCCCGCTCTAAGCGGGATTGGCATCCTGAGGCGGTGGTTTCTCCGTAGATGGGGCGGGAAGATGCACCCCGCCGCCTCCGACGGAAAGATGGTTTTATCTTTTGGCCCTGTTTCCGCCCGGCCGAGGCTGCCGGCGCTCACCACCTTGGCCCCCGAGCCCCGTCACGGTGGTGGCCGTCGAGCAAAGGCATTATGGGTCAGCCCGGGGATTATCCTCAACAGGCGTCACCCATGTCTGCTTACAACATACTCGCGATTTATTTTCCCTTGCGCAATGATGGTCGCCATGATAAGAATCATCATATTCCCGCGAAATTTGACTCATTATAATTTAACTGCAGAGGAATTTTGTTTTTCATGCTTCCCCCTCACTCCCGCCTTCTCCCCTGTTTGCGGGGGAGAGGGGAAGGGTGAGGGGGCTTACCTTGAAAGGTTTTTCGAAAAGGATTCCCTTTTTCCTGAAGGTCCAAGAAGGGGAGGAGAGATAGAACGATGAAAGAGAAACGTTATGTCATGGGGGACGCGGCGATCGCCCGGGGGGCGCTGGAAGCCGGGGTTCGGGTGGTGGCGGGATATCCGGGAACTCCGGCCACTGAAATCGTCGATGAATGCCTGGGGGTTCCGAACGTGCACGTGGAGTGGGCCAATAATGAGAAAGTGGCTTTTGAGCTGTGCACGGGTGCATCGCTTTGCCACGTACGGGCCATGCCCGTGATGAAGCATAACGGTACGAATTTCGTGACGGACTTTTTGATGCATGTCAACTTCACCGGGATCCGGGCAGGCCTGGTCCTGATCTCGGCCGATGACCCGGGAGGCCTGTCCTCGCAGAATGAAGAGGACACGCGCATCTTGGTGCACCAGTATGCCCATCTTCCTGTCTTCGACCCCTGCTCGCCCCAGGAGGCGAAGGCCATGGTCAAAGAAGCCTTTGACCTCTCGGAAAAGACGGAATTAGTCTTCTGCCTCCGCCCGGTCACCCGTGTCTGCCACGCCCGAGGGATCATCGAGTTTGAAGATTTGCCCAAGGACCTGCCGGCCGCTCATTACGAACCCGACCGGGAGCGCTTTATCATGAGCGCGGTGGAAATGCCCCAGTTCGGCGGGGTGAAACGCCCGCAGATCCGCCACCGCTGGCTGAATGAAAAGCAGGCCCTCCTCCAGAAGATCATGGAAGAGAGTTCTTTTAACTGGGTCGAGAAAGGAGAAGGGAAGATCGGGTTGGTGGGCTGCGGTATGGGTTACACGCTGATCAAAGAGGCTGAGCAATACCTGGGCCAAAAGCTCCCCTTGCTGAAATTGGGGACCCTGCCCCTGCCGCGGAAGAAAATGAAAGAGTTTGTCCAGGGCCTGGAGAAAGTGGTCATCTTCGAAGAGACCGAACCCTTCGTAGAGGGGCTGTTCAAGAGGATCTTCCAGGAAGAGAAGATTGAAGTGGAGGTACTGGGGCGGAGCGGATTTGTACCTGCGGACGGGGAGCTCAATTTGCAGATGATCCTCGAAACCATCGCCAAAGCTGCGCCCGGGGTGAAGGTGACTCAGCCGGCGGTTCCCCCCTTGGATGTCCATATCCCCATCCGTACCCGGACGCAATGCGTGGGCTGCAATTACCGGGGAATTCTCAATGCCCTGAAACAGACCGTGCGTAAGCACAAAGGGATCGTCGCCGGGGACATCGGCTGCCACGACGCCGGTTCTTTCCGGCCCATGGAACTGCAGTCCACCATTTACTGCATGGGCTCCTCTGTGCCCATGGGCAGCGGGATGGTCCTGGCCGGAGTGAACCGGCCGGTCTTTGCTTTCATTGGCGATTCCACTTTTTACCATAACGGCATCCTGGGGCTGATGAATGCGGCCAACAATAAGATCAACGTCAACGTCATCCTGGGAGAGAATACCGTGACGGCCATGACCGGATTTCAGCCACACCCCGGGACCGGCGTGACCTTGGCCGGTGAGAAGACCACCCCCGTTAACGTGCCGAAGCTGGCCGAATCCATGGGGATTAGCTACCGGGTGGTCAATCCCTATGACATCAAAGAATGCCGGGAGGCTCTGGAGGCGGCGGTAAAAGAAGAAGGGCCGTCGCTGATCGTTTCTTCAAAGCCCTGCTATCTGCTCTCCACGCGGCAGGGGAAAAAAGTCTTCGAATCCAGGGAGGTGCGCGTGGACTTGGAGCGCTGCAACGGGTGTATGATCTGCATCAATGACTTTGGCTGTCCCGCCATCTCGATCAACAAGCAGCAGAAGAAGATCGGGATCGACCCGATGATATGCGTCGGTTGCGCGCTCTGCGTGGATGTTTGCCAAAGGGGGGCCATCCAATGAAAATGGATGTGGTCATTACCGGTGTGGGGGGACAGGGAAACATTTTTGCCTCCCTGGTCATCTCCCAGTACGCCATGAATAAAAAGCTGAACGTTTTGGGGGCGGAGACGATCGGGGCAGCCCAGCGGGGCGGCTCGGTGGTTTCCCATATCCGCATCTCCGACGGGACGATTTTTTCGCCGCTCATTTCCCGGGGACAGGCCGACCTGCTCCTGGGCATGGAATATGTGGAAATGCTGCGGCATATGCGCCTTTTGAACCCCAAAGGGACCTACCTCTTAAATGCCATGCGCATTCCCACCGTACTGAACAACATGGGCCTGGATGAATATCCGACCACCGAAGAGATCTTGCAGGCGGCGAAGAAATACTGTTCCAATGGTCATGTCATCGAAGCCTCCGCCCTGGCCCGAAAGCTGGGGAATATTCAAATGACCAACGTGGTCATGCTCGGGGCCCTGGTCAAAATTATGCCCTTTTTCGACTACGATGAGGTCAAATGGCTGGTTCAGGCCAACTCTCCCACTCGTTTCAAAGAAGCGAATGTCCAGGGGTTCGAAGAGGGCTATGAACTTATAAGAAATACCTAGCGGTCAGCTTTCAGCGATCAGCCGTCAGCAAGAGACAGAAAAATATTTTAGGTTTCAGCTGGAAGCTGATTGCTGAACGCTGAAAGCTTTCTCGGGGAGGACCGGATGGAACGGACGCTTTCGATTATTAAGCCTGACGGGGTGGGCAAAGGTTTGATCGGGGAGGTAATTAAAAGGTTTGAGGGCGCAGGCCTGAAGATCGTGGCCATGAAAATGGTCCACCTTTCCAAGAAAGAGGCGGAAGGGTTTTACGCCGTGCACCGGGGCAAGGGGTTTTATGGCAGCCTGACGGATTTCATGTCTTCCGGGCCTTGTGTGGTGATGATTCTGGAAGGGCCCGGCGCCATCGCCAAAAACCGGGAGCTGATGGGGGCGACCAACCCAAAAGATGCAGTTCCCGGAACCATCCGCAGGGAATATGCCGGCAGCATCGAGCGGAACATTGTCCACGGTTCGGATGCAACGGAGACCGCCGCTTTCGAGATGGGGTATTTCTTCAACGCGCTGGAGATTTGCGGGTAATTTTTCTTGCCACAGAGGGCACAGAGTTCACCGAGGCAAAATAGAATAAATGTTCACCGCGGAAACCGATGAGAGCGGGGAGGTATTCTCGAAAAGGGAATAGATCGAAAAGCAGAATACAAGAAGTGGAAATAAGAACTTTTTTTGATTTTGGATAGATTAATTATTTCTCTGTACTACTGTAGTGTAAAATCTTTAAATTTTGTTAAGCATCCGGAGGATTAGTTTAGTTACCTCTTTGATTTTTTTAACTTTAGGCACTTTAGCGCACTTTAGGCACTCTAGGCACTTTTGGTTGCGGCTATGCCGCGCTGTGTACTCTGTGCGCTCTGTGGCGAATGGTTTTAATAATTGACACCGGATGTAATCGTCATCGGAGGCGGCGCCTCGGGTCTTATGGCTGCGGGGCGGGCGGCCGAAGCGGGAGCCCGAGTCCTACTCCTGGAAAAGATGGGCCGGGTAGGAATCAAACTGGCCCTGACGGGCAAGGGTCGCTGCAATCTCACCAATAGCGGGGAACTTCAGGACTTCATCGAGAGCTACCGCCACAACGGAAAATTCCTGTACAACGTGTTCTCCCGCTTCTTCAACGATGATTTGATCGCCTTCTTCAAAGAGCGCGGCCTTTCCACGGTCGAGGAAAGGGGAAGGCGGATCTTCCCCGCTTCCCAGCGGTCGCAGGATGTTGTCCAGGTCCTGCGGGATTTTATCTCCTCCCATGGCGTACGGGTCTTGATCCATACCCCCGGACGGGGCATTGTGGTTGATGGCGGCCGGGCGGTGGGAGTGCGGACGGATTCCGGTATTTTTCATGGACGCCGGCTCATCCTGGCCACCGGTGGGGCTTCTTATCCCCAGACCGGTTCCTCGGGTGAAGGGTTCAGGATGGCCGAAAGACTCGGCCATACCCTCCAACCCATCCGCCCATCCCTGGTCCCGCTGGAAATTGAAGAACCCGATGTGCGGGACCTCCAGGGGTTGGCGCTGAAGAAGGTGAGGGTAACCCTGAGGGCTGGAGGGCGGAAGGCTGGGGAAGAATTCGGCGAGATGCTTTTTACTCATTTCGGGGTATCGGGCCCGATTATCCTGACCCTGAGCGGCGATGCGGTGGACCAGATCGGCAGACAGAAAGTGGAACTCTCCATCGACTTCAAACCCGCCTTGTCCGGGGAGCAGGTGGAAGCGCGCTTGATCCGAGAATTTCACGCTCATCAGCGGAAACAAATCTCTACCATCCTGACCCACCTCCTTCCTCACCGGCTTGTCCCCATTTTCCTCCGGAGGGCTGAGATTTCCGCGGACCTGAAGGGAACCGGGGTTCAATCCGCGGAGCGGAAACGACTGGGGCGCCTGCTGAAGGATTGGCGTTTGACGGTCAGCAGGCCGAGGCCTCTGGAAGAGGCGATTGTCACCGCCGGCGGCGTTTCTGTGAATGAGATTCACCCGCTGACCATGGAGTCAAAGAAGATCAAGGGCCTGCACTTTTGTGGAGAGATGATCGATGTGGACGGGAAAACGGGCGGTTATAACCTACAGGCGGCTTTTAGTACGGGATGGGTGGCCGGGGAGGCGGCGGCCAAAGAGTCATGAAATATCCAGGAGACCGGGTGCATCTAAAAAATTTATCCCTGCCGCAGATGGAGGCCTTCGTGATCTCCCTCGGGGGGAAGCCTTTTCGGGCCCGGCAGCTGGCCCAGTGGTTATACGCCCGGGGGGCGCGCAGCTTTACGGAGATGACCAATCTCGCCGGAACGTTTCGGAATATACTGGAAGAGAAAGCCTGGGTCAGCTTTCTTGAGCTGGCTGAGGTGCAAACTTCCCGGGACGGGACGAGGAAATATCGCTTTCTCTTGCAGGATGGAGAAGGGATTGAAAGTGTCTTGCTAACGGAAAAAGACCACTATACGCTTTGCCTTTCCACCCAGGTCGGCTGCGCCCTGGGTTGTAGATTTTGTCTGACCGGGAAGCGGGGGTTTGTGAGGAACCTCGAGCCCTCGGAGATCATAGATCAAATCATCGGCGTGCGGGCTACCCTCCCCCCGGAAGGCCAATTAACAAACCTGGTGCTCATGGGCATGGGGGAACCGCTGGAAAACTTTCAAAATGTCCTCGGGGCGCTGGAAGTGATCCGGTCTCCCCTCGGTCTGCAATTTTCCAACCGCCGGGTCACCCTTTCCACCGCGGGGATCATCCCGCGGATGGTCGAACTCTTTTCCCGGCCGCATTTTGTCCAACTGGCCATCTCGCTGAACGCGTCCACCGATGAGCAGCGCAGTGAGCTGATGCCCATCAACCGCAAGTATCCCCTGGCGGATTTGCTGGCCGTCTGCGGGAATCTTCCTCTGGCCAGCCGCGAAAAAATCACCTTTGAGTATGTTTTGATCAAAGGGGTCAACGACTCCGAAGAAGACGCCCGCCGTGTCGCCCGGTTATTGCAGGGGATCCCGGCCAAAATAAACTTGATTCCTTTTAACCGGCATCCCCAAAGTCCTTATCAGCGGCCTGAAGATGGCGTGATTCATAAGTTCCGGGAGATCCTGATGGCCAAAAGGTTCACGACCATGATTCGGCAGAGCAAGGGTGTGGACATTCTAGCCGCTTGCGGACAGCTGGGGCAAAGACAAGGCTGACAAAAGTGGGCGGATAAATAACCGGGGGTGAACCGGGGCGGAGGCCCGGGGATACGGCAACCTTGGGGCAGCCCAACACAGCGGGAGTCCCCATTGGGCCGCCTTTGAAAAGCGCCCTGAGAAACATCAAAAATCATCAAAAAAATCATCAAAAAAGGCCTTGACAGGAATTGGGGATTTATGGTACTGCCAACGTCGGATAAGCGGAGAGTTCTCGGCAGGTGAGCGAACCGGTCTGCGGGTCGTCGGTTCGGGCATGAAAAGGAGGATTTTGATGACGTTGACGGGTCGGGTGAAATGGTTCAATGACAGTAAGGGTTATGGCTTTATTGAACAAGAAGGTGGAAGAGACATCTTTGTTCACTATACAGCCATTCAAGGAGAGGGGTTCAAATCTTTAGCCGAAGGCCAGAAGGTGGAATTCGAAATCATCGAAGGGGCGAAAGGCCCCCAAGCGACAAAAGTTGTGAAAGTGTAATTCTCTGCTGTAATACATTGACCCGCATGAGACCCCGATGGAGGCTTCCACCGGGGTTTTTTTTGGTTTTTTTTACCGCAGAGAACGCAGCGCGGCGTAGCCGCAACCAAAAGCACTTTTCCCCCTCACCCTCCCCTCTCCCCCGCTTCCGGGGGAGAGGGCTTCGACGTGAGACTTCGGCGTGAGCTCAGTCAAACGCTCAGCCGAACGTATGGGGTGAGGGGGTAGACAATTTTCTTTACAAAATATCAAGAGTCTGCACGTTAGTAGCACAGATGTTTTGACCCGGGGACGCGGTGAGGGCGAGACCCGGTGAGTTTTTTTCTCCCCGTCTCCCTTTCTCCGTTCCTCCCCTTCAAGGTTTTATCTCTGCGATCTCTGCGGCCTCTGCGGTGAATCGGTAGGTTAGTAAAATCAAAGGATCTTTTCTTCCTTGACCCATTCGGAGAAAGGGGCTAAACTTTTTTCAAAAATGCAGGAGTCAGACTTTATGCTCAAGATCGCAGGAATTCAGATGAATTGTTCAACGGATAAAGAAAAAAACCTGGAGAAAGCCCTCCAGTTGGCCGAGATTGCCGCTGAGCGAGGGGCGAAAATGCTCTGCTTCCAGCAACTCTTCAATACCCATTGGTTTCCGGTGGACATCCGCCCCGACCATTTCCCGCTCGCCGAGGAGGTCCCCGGGCCAGCCACAGAGGCCATGCAAGGAGTCGCCCAGAAATGGGAGGTCGTCATCGTGCTGCCTTTTTTTGAAAAGGATTCCCGCGGCTTCTACTTCAACACAGCGGTCGTCATCGATGCGGACGGGAAAATACTGGGAAAGTATCGCAAAGTTCATATTCCCCAGATCCCCCTCTGGGAAGAGAAGGCTTATTTCCAGCCCGGAGATTTGGGGTTTCCCGTATTCCCCACGCGCTACGCCCGGGTGGGAGTGCAGATCTGCTGGGATAATTTCTTCCCGGAAGGGGCTCGCATCCTGGCTCTCAAAGGATGCCAGATCATCTTTGCTCCAACGGCGGCAGCCCTTGCCTCCCAGGAGAAATGGGAGAAAGTGATCTGCGCGCATGCCGCGACCAGCGCGGTCTACATTTTTCGGGTTAACCGCGTGGGGAAGGAGGCCAAGCAGAATTTTTATGGAAAAAGTTTCTGCGCTTCCCCGGAGGGGGAGTTGGTCGACCCCCCCAGCGGCGCCCAGGAAGGGGTCGTCATATCCAGCATCGATCTGGCAGAGATCGAGCGGACGCGCCGGATATGGACGTTCCTACGGGATCGGCGCCCGGAGGTTTATGAGGAACTTCTGGCTCGTTAAAAGACATTTCACCGCAGAGAGCGCAGAGGACGCAGAGATGAATTGAAATTTAAGGAAAGCGATAAAAAAATTATCCACCTACTTCGGTGTTCAAGAACTCCATCGGGTGCTGAAATTGAGTGATTCCCTTTTTGGAAATAATTTTCTCTGCGTTCTCTGCGTTCTCCGCGGTGAACATTTTTTGGCGATCCATGAACGAATTAACCCAGGCCATTGCTGAATTCATTTCCCGGGAGACGGGACTCCCCCCGGAAGAGGGGGAAAGATGGATCGAGGTCCCTAAGGAGCCGCAGTGGGGGGATTACGCCTTCCCTTGCTTTATTCTGGCCCGGAGGCTCAAGAAAGCTCCAGCGGTGTTGGCCCCCGAGATCGCCTCGAAGTTCCAGCCGGCGGGTTTTCTGGCCCATTGCACTCCCGCCGGAGGCTACCTCAATTTTCGCATCCAGAGGCCGGCCTGGGCGGAGAGGGTCCTGAAAAGAATTTTTTCCCAGGGCGAACACTACGGGGAGAGCCGGGAAGGAGGGGGCCGCAGGGTCCTGATTGAGTTCTCTTCCCCCAATATTGCCAAACCCTTCCACGTGGGGCATCTGCGCTCCACGATTATCGGCCACGCCCTCTGTGGCATCTTTGTACGGCAGGGGTACGAGATTGTCCGGCTGAATCACCTGGGAGATTGGGGGAAGCAATTTGGAGAAGTGATCACCGCCTTCAAACATTGGGGAGATCCCGGAAAACTTGCCGCCCAACCCTTGAAACACCTCTTTGAGATTTACACCCGGTTCCACTCCGAGGCCGAAAACAATGAAACCCTTCATCAGGAAGCGCGTTCCTGGTTTAAAAAGTTAGAAGATGGCGAAACGGAGGCCCGCAATCTTTGGGGTCAATTTCGGGAGATCAGCGTTGAAGAGTTCAAACGGCTCTACCACTACCTGGGCATCACTTTTGATTCCTATGACGGAGAAAGCTTTTATCAGGGAAGGCTGGCGGATTTGGTCGAACGCCTGCGCAATGCGGGTCTACTGGTAGAAAGCCAGGGGGCCTGGGTGGTCCCGCTGGATGCGTACCATATGCCCCCGGCACTCATCTTAAAAAAGGACGAGGCGACCCTGTACCTCACCCGGGATATCGCGGCGGCGGAATACCGGTTTCAGAGGTGGTCTTTCGAGAAACTAATGTACGTAGTCGGCATTCCCCAGCGCCTCCATTTTCAACAATTGTTCAAAGTGTTAGAACTCATGGGACATGAGTGGAGTCACCGAATGGTGCACGTCGACTTCGGGCATGTCCTGGGAATGAGCACCCGGCGCGGTGAAGTTGTTTTCCTGCAAGATGTCATCGATGAAGCCGTGCAACGGGCGGAAAGGGTCATCGAGGAGAGGGGAGAAGACAAGGAAGCACGGATCGGAAAAATTCCCGAGGGGGAGAGAAAACATATCGCCCAGGCCGTGGGCCTGGGGGCGATTATCTTTAACGATCTCAGGACAAAGCGGAGCAAAGATGTGGAGTTCGATTGGGAGCGGATTTTAAACTTCGAAGGGGGCACCGGACCTTATTGCCAGAATGCGCACGTGCGCTGTTGCGGGATCATGCGTAAGCATGCCGGGGAAGTTACGGAGGCGGTCGATTACGCCGCTCTCTCCAGCGACGAGGAGTTCGATTTGATCAAGCGTCTGGGAGAACTCCCCGCGGTCATCGCCCGAGCCGCCGAAGAATACGAGCCTTCCCTGATTGCGGTTTCCATGCTGGAGCTGGCCATGTCGTTCAACGTTTTTCTGGCCAAACATCGTGTCCTTGGAGAGGCAGAAAGAATCACTCAGGCGCGGGTCCTCTTGACGGACTCGGTAAAAGAAGTCCTGGCCACCTGCCTGAGAATACTGGGGATGGAGCCCCTGGAGCGCATGTGATGGAAAACGGAGAAGGAAAGATAGATCGGGCAGCAGAAGAACGGGGGGAAGCGCATCCCCTCCCCGAGAAGGAGCTCCGGAGATCCGGGGGGGAAAGAGGGATGCAGTGGTCGTTTATCGTCGCCGGGGCCTTCATCCTTTCCCTGGTGGCTTTTATTTCTGGGGTACGGATGGGCAAAGGGCTCAGCGATTTCAAGCAAACCGGTGTTTCCTCGGTAAAAGCCCAAGCGAAGGAACAAAAAAGTTTTCCCTTCCGGGTCGAGGTCAAAAGCCCAGAACCCCAGTTGGGCAAGGAGTCTCGGAGCCCGATATCCCCAGTTCCACCCTTGTCCCAGGCCAAAGAACAGCTTCTGGAGGAAAAGGTATCCCCTCCCCCCGAGAAGGCTACCCCTCAGACGCCCGCAGCGACGAAAGCAGTCCCCCCGCCCAAGGCTCAATTTACCTTGCAAGTTGCGGCCTTGAGCAATCCCGAGGAGGCCCGGGGACTGGTGAGCCAATTGCGGTCCAAAGGATATGAAGCTTATCAGATCACGGGGACCGCGGCGGCCAAGGGAACGCTGTACCGTGTGCGCATCGGGCAATTTCATTCTTTGGCGGAAGCCAGGCAATTTGCCCTGGCCTTCGAAAAGAAAGAAAAAATTAAGACGATCATTGCGAACCTGCCATAGATGGGCGCTAGCGATCGGCTATGTCCCAAAAAAGATCGAGGGCGGAATGCTGCCGGGGGGTTAGCGAAAAACCCGGGAGGCCTTTACAATCGCTTATTAAAATCTTGTGATTAGCCGATGAATGTGTTAATATTTCAAAAAATTCCGAGGATTTGAAAGGCATCCAACTGATGCACGCGGCATTTCTCTCTCGCTTCTGAGAACCCTGTGCTGGGAAAAACAGGGTCGTGAAGAACGGAGGGTTTCTTGCCGGTCCAAAGTTACCCGCGATGATCGAGATGGTCCATGTAACCAAGGCTTATGACGTAAGCCCGCAAGCGCTCTTTGACATAACCCTGAAGGTGGAGAAAGGAAAATTCGTCTACCTGACCGGCCCGAGCGGGGCCGGAAAGACAACGTTGCTTAAATTACTCTACGCCGCCGAGCCTCCAACCGAAGGAGAGATCCGGGTAAATGGGTTCGATGTCGTCCGGCTGAAGCCGCGGCAGGTCCCGTACCTGCGGCGGAGCCTGGGGGTAGTTTTCCAGGGGGCGAAACTTCTTTCCCGCCGTACCGCCATGGAGAATGTGGCCTTTGCCCTGGAAGTGTTGGGGGGCAGGAGGAGGGAAGTATTTAAGAAAACAGCCCAGACCCTGCATCTTGTAGGGTTGGACAGCAAGGCCCATTGCTTTCCTTCCCAGCTTTCGGCGGGAGAACAACAACGGGTGGCCATCGCCCGGGCCATTGTCAATGACCCGTCGTTGCTGCTCGCCGACGAGCCGACGGGGAATATTGACCCCGGGTCGGCGGGAGAGATTATGAAACTTTTCGAAGAGATAAACTTTCGCGGGACCACCGTGGTGTTGGCCACGCATAATGATGGGCTGCCGCTGACGGCGTCCAGAGAGCGGATCGTCCTCGAACGCGGCCGAATCGTAGAAAGCTCGGTACCGAATCCGCCGGCTGGCGATTGAGAGGCCTGGGTTTCCGGATGCGTCGATATTTTTTCCGCCAGGCTTGGCAAAACCTGAGTCAGAACCCCTGGATCAATGTCATCACCCTGGGAACGATCACCGTTTCATTCCTGGTCCTAGGACTTTTTCTGGTTATCTTCCTCAATGCCCAAGAATTGATGGCGGAGTGGGGGAGGCGAATCCGAGTAACGGCTTACCTCGCGGATTCAGTGAGCGGGGAGCGGGTGAGGCACTTAACCGAAAAAGTCCGCGGGTTCGAGGAAGTGCAGGAGGTGCA
>Ga0214473_10007413_pt1 | contig 13021 bp, 4 predicted proteins | sample RVTome_7_FD_203509 | JGI IMG/M metagenome (GOLD analysis project Ga0214473, IMG submission 203509) | Soil microbial communities from uranium-contaminated site in the Upper Colorado River Basin, Wyoming, United States - RVT98D197 | ecosystem: Environmental > Terrestrial > Soil > Contaminated >...
CCCCAAGTAGGATTTGAACCTATGACCAGTCAGTTAACAGCCGACCGCTCTACCACTGAGCTACTGAGGAAGAACTCCCTTAAGGAAGCCGACTCTCGTTCTTTGGACCAACCTATGACCGGGTTCGTCACTCTTTTTTTTTCCCTTGATTGAAAGAGGCTAAGCGCGGTACATTGAGTAAAGGGAGGATTTGCTACATCGCTACATCGGGCGGTGGGTGGCCCCTTCGAGAGTTGCGGGTCCTTGCCGCTGCATGAGTGGTAGCTCATGCTCAAAACTCCTCCGACACGAGTCCTAGTCGTTGCGCTGCGGTCCGTTTCCCGTCTTCGCTTGCGCGATTTATTTGCACTTCTGATTGGTTTCATCCATCTCCGACCCTAATGAATCGAGTATGTATTCAGGGGTCAGCCAGTCAATCAGTTCGGGTTCTCGGTCGGTTCCCGTTCGCCTGCCTCCCTCATAGTCCATTAGTGGGTAGGGTGGGTGACTTAGAGGGCGCCCGCCTCCTCTTCAGACGTGTCCTCGACAATCTGGCGGTTGTTCGATCTCAGCTTTTGGGGGCGGGAGTGCTTGGTCGCTGGGGTTTCCTTTTCCTCAACCAATTCGGTTGTGTCAGCCCGGTCTAACATTTATGAGCTGGCAAGATGGATTGAAGGTAAGATAGATTTGAGTTTAACTGGTATAGGACCCTCGATCGACCATGGGGCGTATTTTCATTCTAAAAACTGAATTTGAAGCGTAAAAAGCTCCTTCTCATGTTGCATTTCTTTGGTTTGGAAGTTTCAGTATGTTGTCTGTGGATTTCTAACAAAGGAAAGCCCCCCTATGCCATTTGATTAATTAAAGTTCCGTGCTGCTCGCCACTCCCCGAGGCCAAGGACGGGGTCGAACCGTCATTCCAGGATTTGCAGTCCGATACATTTCCATTATGTTACCTAGCCGCCACCGCATATGTATAAAAAGAGGGAGCGGGGAAGGAAGAACAACCGTTTCACTTTGGAACATGAGGTGGCGGGCGGAGCGCTCTATATGATCATGATCGGCGGCGGGTTACCAGAGAAGAGGGGACAACTTCTTTCTCCCTTGCCTTGCTCCATTTTCCTTTTATGATTGAAAGTAGCAAGCCACTCCACTACTGGTATATAGGCCAGATCAGATAAAGGGTTGCTTCCTCCATATGTTCAGGCAAAGAACATATAGAAGCTAGCTTTTGTTTTGTCTTGTAAGCAACCATGCCTATAGAATTTTGCTTACCAAAGTGGTCTTACTAAAAGTAAGTAAGCAACCAGTTCCGTTCCAAGTGACATGGCTTTTCACTACTCTTTTCCAGAGAAGGTTGCTCATCCAGCCCGGCGGATCCATTGTTTATGCGGCAGTGCGATGCAGCTGAAAAACCCCTTTCTTTATATTAGTAATATTAGTGACGGTATAGGTTGCGGAAAACTCCAAAACTAGGGTTCCAAAATAAAAAGCTTATTAATATAAGTTTTAGAAAAAGGCACCCCTACTATACCCCTAAACTAGAAGCTAGCGCGCAACGGCTTTTCCGCCGTTGTTGCTTGCTGCTTGCAAGCTCGAAAATCTCTCTTTCGCTTCGCCTCCCTGTCTCCATTCTGATTGATTCGCTTCTTCCTTCGCGCAAGCGCGGAACCCCTTGTTGTGTTGCATTTCGTGATCCTCCTTTTCTTTTCCGCTTACCACTATTCCTCCTATCTTTCAATGCCTTCCACCCAGCCCAGTACCTATAGTGCCTATCCTCTTAAACCTGACACGGGATAGGATAATAGTACAGCCTCGAGGCGAACAGCTCCTTTCTAAGCTCAGGGAAGAACACCTAGCCCAGCTTTCTTTCCGAGCCATCAATAACTGCCAGATTTTTTTTTCGGGTCCGGCTACCCCTTCAAGAGGTCCAGCTTTCCTTTCACCGGTCGGTCAGTTATGGAGTTCGAGCCAGCGCAGGCTTCACGGCCAAGTATTGTGCCGTTTTTAAGTTAAGAAAGATCTTATCCTTTCTTTCACTCGTACCGTGACCGAAGCAAAGCCTCCCGTTGTGGATCTTATGACGACATGAAGTTCTCGAGTTGGGTGAGCCAACATGGACTCGTAGGTCAGTGATTTCGATGGATTTCCGGAATATCTATATATAGTTTTCGTCCGTCTCGTCTGTTTAAAAGGGGCATAGACAAAGGCCGATTTTGTTTTGGGACTGCAACAAATTTCCAGATTGGGTCGGTGCTCGGTAGCATTCCCTTTATCTATCAAAGTAAAGTACGCTAGGGATTCTCTTCAAGTAGAGTAAACAAAACGAGAGGCACAATTAGTTGAGTCTAGCATTCCTGTGCAATTCCCTTCCTTTAATTCATTTGATTGGATTCCCGTCTGTTAATTCAATATGCTCTTTCCGCTTAGGTTAGCTGTACTCTCGTGTAGCAGTTAACGCTTGGTGGGAGTTCCAACATAGGAAGGCACCCGTAGGTTTTTATTCCTCTACTTTATTCAATGTAATTCCTTCATGTAAATAGACTTCTCCTGTCAACAAACAAGAAAACGGATGCCGCGCAAGGGCTTTTCGCGTTAGGTTCGGCCTGGTATACAAGCAATTAATGAGCCTAAACTAGGGGGTTACGCAAGGGGGGTGGGTACTCAGGTCTTGAAAGCCTCAATAAAGAAAATAAAAGCGTGTATTTCCAGTTTAGGAAGAGAGAAAGTCTAATTCCACTAGAAAACTGGAAAAAAACTCTTAAATATGAATTCAACCAACTCAAAAAGTAGTGGCAGGAAGCAGCACACCAGGAGGTGCGGGACGAACTCCTTCTTTTAACTTTTAAATATTCCAATCGAGCTGCCGAATCAGTACGGGTCCAGAAATTGGTAAACCAGAAAATAGACACACCCACAAATCATTCTTTTATTTAATAAATCTCATGTAGGAGAGCCTATACCGGACCGGAAACTCAAATGTGATAATTCAGGCGAAAGAAAGGTCGATCTTTCTTGTATACCTGCCCGTGAACCCTTCTCTCTCTTTCTTTGATCGAATCCCTTGGTTTCTTAAAAAGAGTTGTCCCCTGTCTGTATCAGTCGTCTCTATGGCAATCTTTCTTTAAGCAGAAAGCGTGTTAAAGCTAGATACCCAAGGAGCAAAAGAGAAATGGCTTTCGGCCTAGGATCTCTTGAAAGTGCTTTTCCTTTCCTTTTAACTAAGACAACTTCCCCTAACTCCCAACTCCTAGCTGCCTAGCTCCTGCCACTGTTGCTGACTGACTTTGGCTTCCTTCTTCGTGAACTGTGTATTCCTATTCTACGTCCGGTTCCAGTTTTTTTCGACAATCTCAGTACTACCTATATGGCTTCTAATCCTATCCAGGATGCGCGCACGAAAGACATTGAGATTGATCTTAACTTTGTGCGTGAACATGTCTGGTGACTTGCGCCTTTCTTCCTACGGAGAAAGAAACTGCCGACATCTTCACCAAAAGTCTCTCTACTTCTACTCTCAGAGACAACCTCTGCATCATTTCTCATTCCAGAGCAAGCAATATATCCTCTCTTTCTGTCGGGAAGTCAGGCAAGGCGCTGCCCTCTTGTTTGCTAAGCCCTTCGAGGCTATCTCTCTTCTAGTGATAAGATAAGCGAAGCTAGTTCCAGTATAAATAGGAGCAGTTTCTCTGAATTCCCTTCCTTCTGCATCGCGTTACAATCCTTATGCAAGCCAGTCCGCCCCATAGTAGTAATATATTTAGGATTTCGCTAGGGCTAACTGCTTTCCATGTCTCCGGGGCTTTCGTTTGAGTTGGAGTTGTATCACTATTTGCTGTCGATCCCGGCTAGCCATTGGTTCTTTCTGATTCTATCTTTTCACGGTAGTGCTTCTCCTCTTAGGAAAGCGAGCAGGCAAGTTCTAAAAAGTTACAGCCAGCAAGCAGGGTAAAAGGATGGGGCGCAAGTCGGGTTGGTTGCATGCCCAAGGCAATGTTTTTGTAGATTGAGATGGATTGATCTTCGCTATTGTGCCTCTTCCTTGTACCATTGATGCTGCGGCAGTGCCTAATATGAGTTTGCTCCTGTCCCAGACAGCTTCGAAGAATAACTTTCGGAATTCCAAGTGACCCTTCAGAAGCTAAAGTTGAATGATCGAAGTTTCCTTCAGGTTCAGTCGAAGAGATCGAAGCGAAGTCATCAATTCAACCATTCGCATGGTCTCCCCTAAGACTGACCTCTTTTCCAAATGAACCGAACCTCGATCCACATTCATCAAAGAGAGACGGCCATCTCTCTAGGTTGCACACGCCCCTCATTCGCCCTTTACTAGAAGGTAAGGCAAAAAGCAAAAGCAGCTTAAGCCCTTACGATCACCCGAGAAGCCCTCGAGCCTATAGTATTTATTCTAATATAAATATATCTTTTTAAGTATGACTAATCTGACGAAGAATAGTAGTTCCTACACCTTGCGTGGCGTCTCCCAGTCCAACACGGCTTGCACGCACCTTCTCTTGCTCCAACTAACTCATGCCGTCGCCAATCCAGTGCCCAAGGAACTAGACCTTATGCAAAGCACCTTTTTCACATAGAGCTGATTTTCCCTTATGATCTGGAATTGGTCATAGTCTGCCAAGAGGGCAACAAAGCGCCTAAGGATTTTCTGTCATAGTCCTTCATTAAATTACATAGTCGTTTTAACACTAGGAGTCTCTTTAGGCAGTCCCGTGAAAAAGGTTCTCCCTCAAGGAGAGTTATTATTCTTTCATAAGAGAAGCCCCTTTATTAGTAAGGCGGCCCAGTCAAATTGAGTACCTTGGATTGCTGCTTTCACTATTACTATTAAAGGGATCTGTGTCACTATGCTTAACACATTAAATTAGATGCATCCACCGTACTAACACCGGATAAGCATCCCACTCAATCAGATCAGAAGGAATCGGTACTAGCGGTTCAATTCCCTAGTGATCTCTTTTCAATGCTGAATTCAAAGAAGAGAAAGAACGCATTCTATAAGAGCAAGCGAGGTAAGCGAAGCGCTAAAGACAGCTAGAGAACTAGGAGCAGGAGCCGCTCGTTCCCCGAGGAACTGGAAGTAGTCTTTGGGAGAGCTCGGCTTGGGGACGCGAAAACCTATAAAATGAATATAAGCCGATTGGATTTACCAACACGCAGCATGCGCTGGAAGGAGGGATAGCGTCTTAATACTACGAGTGGAAATATTCGTAATCGTAAACTCAAAAAAAATCTTATTCGCCGATCAGATAAAAAAAGATTATAGGTTGTTTGAACTCCTTGTAGCAAGTTTCAATAATATCAAGTAAAGGGGCTTGCTTGGCTTCTTTGACAGTGCCTGTAGTGCTCAACTCTTTGCCGGTAGTCTTCACTTTTTTGAAACGAGAGTTGGACTTTACCTATTTTGTTCTTCAAGGATTGGGACAGCAACAGAAAGAGGTGAGTTCATTAGGACTGAAGCTTATCTCTATCAAGATAGAATGTTTCCGCTGATACAGTAACCCCTCTACGAGTTATTCTTAGTGGAAGGACGTGCAATCTAGAGTAAAGGGAGATGCTCAGGAGGTGTCTGCCGCCAAAGAAAAGATTAGTCAACTACTGCATGGAAGGATTGTCCTATGAGTGAATGCGTTTCATGTGATATTTTGTTTTTAGCTGCCACCCACGTTTTGTACAATACGAGACGATGGCGATGGTTTGTAAGCTAAGCGATAGAATTGTGTTGAAGGATGTCGGGCTTGTAGTATGGGGAAGAAGTGGCTAAACTATATAGAGTAAATACATCAGCAACTACAGGAAAAAAAAGAACCAAAGAAGGAGTTTGACTCAAGTGACGATGAACACTGAACCTAACAGCCGAGGAGACGATCTCCGGTACCCATGAAGAGTAGATTACCAATCCTGTCACCTTATCTTCTATGATTACACTACTCACGAATCTATCTATCCAATTTCTTACTGAACTTTTTTTTTTACCTGTCCTTTCTTTGATTTGAGGATAGATGCCATGCTGCTCTTTCGCCTGCTACCTTACATTAAGTGATTTCACTGTCGATGTTCATGCAGCAGACAGAGGAAAATCAGATTGTTGGAGAAGCAAAGCAGGGAATGTAGCTATTAACAAGATATTAAGAGGGCAAGGAAAAGATCAAAGGCGAGGTGGTTTACCACACGAACTATCTGATCAAGTTTTCTTTTTCCTATCACAGGCAGCTGGCCGTGTTTGATCGTCGCGTACATGCTCTGTTACAGCTTCATTCATACGCCAATCAATTGACAGTGAAGCAGAGAAAGAAGAGTTTTGATCACCGTGTGGGTAGTCCCTGTTAGGGTTTCCGTTTCATGTGCACTAAAAAGGAAGGAAGACTGGTGCTACTATAGTACAAGCATACGAGCAAAGGACTCTACCTACCCATACTGACGAATGAAAGAAGTGAGGCGCGGATGATAGGACACAAGCGATAGCGGTTCCATTCTTGCTGTTCCTATTCCATACCATAAGCAGACACCTTTGATTCATCGACATTGGCGCTAGAGGCTCTACCCCCACCCACCAGCCCTTTATGGAGTTACCGGACCAAGACCAAGAGAACAAATTCCCCGATATCATAAAGAAAGTAAGAAGGGGCAAGGCCCCATTGAAAGAGAAAGCACTAAAGGACTTCTATGACGTGGCAGAAATGATCACCGTCAAGCACAAGATTCAAAGCTGGAATCTTCCTACTCTTTGGGACAGAGCATCCTATCTTGTTGATTCTCCTTTCCCACCGCCTCGAGCTCTCGCTTTCAGGGTGGATAATCTGATATAATTCACTTTCACTTCGAAAGCATCTTTTGAAATCGTTTTCCCACTTTATTGTTGTTATCCATCAATCGAAGAAGATTCATAATTCAGAAGAATTTCTGACGTCCTCAAAAAGATATTTATAGCAAGCAGCACTACTACTCATTCCCGTTCGATAGGTTCCCATTCGGGGTCTTCAACCAGCATTTCGCCCCATGCATCGGGAATTGGATCAAGATCAACTGCTTCTTAAGCTTTTTGATTTGGCTCTCGAATTGACTATTGAAAAGGAAGGGATGTTGGGCGAGGTGATGGCTCTCTTTCAAGATATGCATCTCGAACCAGGTCTCCAACCGGCACTGAAATTGGCCCTGCACTGGGGCTCCCCGGTCTCAAAGATTGAGAGTCTTGCCGTTTTTGGGAATTCAACAAGCTACTCTATTCCGCCTACGCAACAGGGTTAAACATCCCGAAAGTGCCCTTGCGCCCTATCCGACTACAAGAACAATCACCGCTCCCAGCTAAGACATTCTCTTCTGGCCTGGCCTTCTCTTCTATAGCTCTCACTCAATAGATCTTATTTGTTTGTTTAATTCATTCCTATCGTGCGCTAACCCTCGAAAGGGGAGCTACTATCAAGAGCTGGCTAGATCGAATTCGTTCTAATGCATTCATTCTTTATTGCTCTAAACCTACAGGCAAGACCCTTACGCTCGTACCTATATAAAGGATAACCTCGTAAAGTGATTGATGACTCAACCTTGAGTAATCCAGCAGCAGTAGCTAACTGACAACACGAAGTGCCATATCCCTATTTAGGAAGAGGAAAGCCTCCTAGCTATTCCCTCTTTACCAGCCAGACGAGCTAATTGGTTATTAGCCGGCTCCTCTAAATTACAGTTAACAACAGGACGATAGGACTAAGAGAAGAAGCTAAGACATAAGAGTCCGATAGAGGATGAGGATATAGTAACACAAGACGATCGAATGATATTAACATCACTAGGAGAATCATTTAAGAGGCACTTGAAGATGCGCTTCTTGATTCAAAGATGAGCTAACGAAAACAAGTAAGAAAAACCTGACCTTAGGAAGGAAGAAAGTAAGGACTTGACCCATCTATCTCTCTAGATAGAAGGACAGAGGCAATGAGAATGGTTCAATCTAAGACTAGCAAGGGAAAACTAGAAGCTTAGAAGCCTTATTACACTCCCAATACACAAAGGAAGGAAGGTCATAGCAGTACTTACCCTAAGATTATATCTATCCACTTGCTTGGGGGTTGGCTTCCTGCCTCTCAATTCCTTACTACATGAGAGAGAAAGCAAGGGAAAAGCAAGAAGGAAAAGTCCTAACTTTAAGAGGGGGAGCTCAGCTGGGACCAAGCACTCTTTATTTTATGGTAATATAAAGTCGGTGTCGGGTTTGTTAGGCTATACCTAGGATCAGCCTTTCTTGTACTGTTGTAAGTTGGGAAAAGGTGCCCAAAGCCAAAAGGCTATCTCCGGATTCTAGAGACTCGACCTCTGCTCTGTTCTCGTGAGCTAGGTTTCATTTAATAGATAAGGCTAAGTGTTAATAGATTAGTTCGGTCTCTGAGACCGCCGAGTAGTCGTAGGTAAGTAGCAGCTATCTCCGACCGTAATAAAAGAAAGTCGTGGTTTTTCGTATATAAATGGATCCGCCTTTTAGAGGTGCGAGAAGGTGCTAACAAAGAACCCCAGGTTCTAAGATAAGATCTATTCCTAAAAGGGTAGTCTACGAGTTTCTGGTCTTGACCTCGACCCCAAGGCAAGAAGGAGAGACTTCCCGCGCCCTGAATTGAATAAGTAAATTAACTCTATGTCGAGCTGCTCCTCTGGCGCCTTTCTCCTGAGCTAGGCTCAAAGTCGAGTGTTTTTAGGCTGGAAATGGATCGCCCTTTCCTGTCCTGAAAGTGGAGATAAGGGGGTTGTTTCTACAACCCCAGATCTATTTATACGAGGTAGGCTACGAGTGTCTAGTACTGACCAATGGTGGCCGTGCTTTCCAACAAAATCCCCTGGGAATCTGTCCCCGAGCGTGCTGGCTTTCCTACTATATGTAGATATCTCTCAGTGGCTTGGTTCTCGTGGAGCTAAGCTAAAAGTCGGTTGTTGGGTCTATAAAATCAAAGGCGGGCTTAACGGGGCAGGACACCTTACCTTATCGGACGGGGTTGGCTTGAAGGCTTGGAAACTTTATTTGATTGGCGGGGTTACCGCACTTCTCCGTCAAAGCACAGGGAAATAGTTAATCTTTTCATTTCCGGAATGAGATGAGGTCCTACCTTTCATAGTTACCTTAGCCCGGTAAACCCGACATAGTTAGCCCGCTAACTCCGATTCCTATCCTAATAGATGGGCACAATCGAAGGACAAGAAGAAGGAATTTGTTTCCCTAAACTAAATAGGGTTTCTTTGTCTATGTCCCAGAATCTCTCTATCCCCGGGGGCAATAGCACTAGAAAGAGCAGGGGCATATCTAAGTCCACAAATGATTGTATAAGAGACTAGTCGGCTGGCTATTGTTCCTAGAGTAGTGTGCCCTACTAATATAGTAAGCGGGTGCTCTTCCCTCACTAGGGTTCTACTGACCGAGGGCGAGTAAGCTCCATCAACCTCATCAATCAACATCGTGAGGGATCATGGATTTCTGCGAATGAAAGGACGCGACTTGGCAATCGATGGTTCCATGATTGGCACGTGGCCTCCAAGGTCTTTCTCAATAGAGCTCCACAAATCAAATAGGGGTGGAGAAACCAAGGCTTTCGGTCCCTATCAATGGGTAAATCGGGGTAGACCAGCACTCTTACCTTAGTCTTCAAAAGACCTTAGTCTTGTAAGAGAACATTCAATCACAGTCCATGCTTCTGATTTACTTAATTTACACCTTCTTGCTACAAAAGAAGGCTAGACACCTTTGAAACTTGGAATCTTTCTTCTAGTAAGATAGCAGGCTAAATCTAACAGCATATTCTATTCTGAAAGTGCCAAAAGGCAAATAGACAGACTTTTTATATTTATAAAAGCTTCTACCTCAATCCCTATTATAGCAAAGGGAAGAGCTCCGAGAAAAGAAATAGACGCCTCTTTTCTTGCCAATGAGAGCACGCTTGGACTTTCAATCATTGAGTTCAGATTCAAGAAGGGCATGAAGCTTTGGCTCAGTACAGTAGCATTTGACTTTGGGAAAGAGAATGGATAGAATCGATCGCTTACCTTGCTTTGGCATGCCAGAAGCATTTCGCTGTGGTTCTCATTGATTGAGTAGACTTTATTGCCTACTCTAAGACTCAGGCTAAAGACTCTATTGGATCCCCATCCTCCTTCTTTTATTGAGAATCTCCGTCAGGGTACAAGCGCGGAACTGGTGATTCGATTCTTTCAAGTTGGCAGTTAAGTCCCATCCCATATCTATATTGTGTTGTTATTGGTGTAAGGATTCCAAATCGTGTGTGTAAAGGGCAATGCCTAATGTAATTTAATTTGTTGTAAGATTTCTCGTCCTGATTTTCATTTCTTTTTTTCCGAGTGAGGTGCCCCATTAGTTATGGTTCCCGAACGATCGTCATCCTATATCTTCTTGTCTTGACTTTTTTCCTAGCCTTCCAGCTTTCGGGTAAAGGGACTCAGATCGAGGGGCTAAGGATTCTTTTTGTCCCTTATCGCAAGGGCCATTGACTTCGACTTCTCTAAGTTATAACTCCTCTCCCGAAGCAAGAAATTAGCTTTTTGTTGGTTGTGCAATTTCAGTTTATCCGGTCGTTGATGTGTGAGGAGCGATGTCAGCCCTTTTTCTTATTGTAAGCGGCTTGGCAGCAGTAAAATAGGATACCCTCTTATAGAAGCTACTAAGAGCATAAAATTCTTTACCCTTTCCTTGTCCAAAGCATTCTTCCTTGCAGCTACAGCCCTATTCGAACACTGATCTACTACCTCCTATTACTGTAGAATATCAATATAAAGATCAAGAATAGGAATCCATAAAAGAAAAGGACTAGAAGGAGTAGGATAAGCTAGGGCCTTGTTTCTAAAGGTAGCGCTAGCTAAGTAAGGTTTGCTGCTGCTAAGGCTACGAACTTAGGAAAAAATGAAGCTATTCTATGGACAAGGAAAAGCTTGACGAGTGAAGAGCAAAAAAGAAGGCCAGACTGTTGCCCGGCTGACAACCTGGCTTTGAATAGGAAGGAGATGAAGAGAGTTAGAACAGAAGAAAGCCAAGCTGGAGTTGGCGGTTTGAGCCCTGATATCTTGTTCGTTTCTAAAGCAAAACGGGAGCTAAACCAGGGCCGCTATTCTGATTCTGAAAGAAAGAGGCACCCTAATCTTGGACGAGCGAGACAGGGGCCATGTAGCTAAGCGGGCTAGGCTCTATTGAGCGGAGGATCGCCTTTTTTTACTATAAGAGCAGGATACCATACGTAGTCTCCGTCTTTGTCGAACAAGTGGGTGGCTTGGTAAGCAAGCAGGCGCCAACTTCCAGTTCAGACTTCAATTCTTCTTTAAACACAACATGAAATCATTTCTTTTATGTTTGATTATAACAGAAGTGTTTTATAAGAGATAAGAACTTGCTTCGCTCGACTTGAGTTGGGAAGAGTCCTATTCATTTTCCTATGAAAAAGTCCCGTAATGCTTGTATGCTCTTCCTGAACGGAAGGAGCGGTTCCCTTACTCGCTTGCTAATTATAGCCGGAACGAAGGCACGGATTCTATACCAAGTCTTTCCTATTCTCGTTTTAGCCCCCTTCTCTAAGAATAAGGTGAGCTTGTTTGTGTTCGGGCTTTCGACACCATATACTAGTGCTGTTGCGGGCTGGGATTGTTGTTATGCTTTTAGCTGAGTGCTTTCCGATCTTCCCGAAGTCAGACTACTAACGAGCTCCGCACCAGGGCTCAAACCCTGTCTCAAGGAAACAATAGCCCCACAACCAAAAGGCTTTCCGAGAGATACAAGAGAGATGGTTAAACTAAGGGTAGGCCTTGCCCTTTGCTTACTATATATAAATATAAGGGCGCTTATGCTTCTTCCTCAAACAAAGACGATCGCGCCCATCTCTTCAGAAAGAAAGCCTGAACGCCCTTGTTCTGCTTTTCTCGATTCTGCTTCTAACCGGTCTAACCAACCGCTACAAGCGGGCAGGAAAGAGATGTGGTACTCAAGTCAAGGCGATGGATCACTATCACTATAGATAGATGCTTTCCCTGGACTGTGTTCAATGGCACCTGATATGCCAACAAGGGCTTACTTAATAAGAGATCTTGCATGTTTTAGAGGGTGCTTCTTATGTCTTTCCATAAGCAGAAGTAGAAGTAGAGCTGCTCTTCCCCTATTCTTAATCCTACTTCTTATGTCTGTCAACACAACATGAGCCCAGCCCCTGGTTCAATCGATATATAGGCCGAAAACGGATTTCTGGACAAATGAACAGACCTTTCCTTACTTGACTTGCCAACCGGTAAAACCAGTAACCAAGTTCATGCGTCAGTACCACGTCCAGGATCTTAGGAAAGGGGAAGCTCAAATGATTTTTAATGGGATGGGCGTAACCCCCTAGTTAAAGAGGAGGCCGCCGAGGGACGAAGGCTAAAAAGAAAGATCTCTTTTTAGCCTTCGGGTAAGTCTATCTATTGTATCCTCGCTATAGTGTTTTGTCGCTCTTGTTGTCTTGGTTAAGATAATAACCTGCTATCTTGTTTGTTTTTCTCTGTTTTTGTTGAAAAGTTCATCATGATAATTGCTTGGTATTAGCAAATAGGCTTCCATCTTTTTTTGCGGGGAAGCACTCTAAACGTAGACAGATGACATAGCCAGCCCGGGGATATCTTATTAATCATCTCCGTGGGAATTTCCATCCAAATTAGGTCTGTCTATAGGCTGACCTTTTCGGATTAGCCACGAAATGAACCAATCCAATCAATGTTCATAAGTCCACCTATGCTTTCCCTACTTACCCTGACACAGCTACTTAGCTCTAGCTTCGGCCGATCCTTCGTCATATGCTTAGTCAAAACCACTCTTGCTACGAAGAGACTTTTTGAGAGAGTCCCTTTTATCGGGGCAGGATATCTTGGTTTGGGAAAACTGGTTAAAAAGAGTAAGACTCCTCCCTCAGTGGTTTTTGCTTTTGGATTCTATAATGAATCGCTACTAACTAGAAACTCGAATAGTTAGCCTGGGCTAATAAGAGGTACCATGTAAGTAAAGCCTTTGATACTTTCT
>Ga0214473_10007414_pt1 | contig 13021 bp, 14 predicted proteins | sample RVTome_7_FD_203509 | JGI IMG/M metagenome (GOLD analysis project Ga0214473, IMG submission 203509) | Soil microbial communities from uranium-contaminated site in the Upper Colorado River Basin, Wyoming, United States - RVT98D197 | ecosystem: Environmental > Terrestrial > Soil > Contaminated >...
TTTTTTCGCTGGGCTGAAGCTTGGCCGAAAAACCGGTGACAGTCCCCGTCTATTTCCGAAACCGGCATGGGGGAATGAGGTCATTTTCAGAGCAGCAGTGGGGGGCGGGGGCTCGTTTCCCCCTCACCTGAAAAGTCGCGAGATAAAGGAATTTGCGCTGAGAGGACGGTCGGCTCCCTGATATCCGACCGTGAGATTGGAAAGGCTGAGTTCGATCTTCATTTCCCGGAACTCCTCGGGGGACATCGTATTGGGATCCCCCCCCAGGGGACTCTCGTAAACCTTAAGGTTCTTGAAATCCGGTAGTTTGGCCATAAGGTCCCTTTCCGACACAAAGGTCCGCGTCACCGGGTCGTTCCCCGCTCGGCACACTCCCTGAATTCGACGGTTAGAGGGCTCAAAGAGGATCGTGAAGCGGATTCCATGCTCGGCGGGAGCCCACCCGGCCTCGACGATTCGGCCGACCTGTTTCCGGGATCTTGTGCGAAAGAAGTCGGAGAATCTCATCCAGGAACCTCAGGAGTAAAGGAAAGGCTCGCCCGCTCCGCGCGGGTGGATCGACTGAGAGAGGCCCGTGCGGGCCGCCTACTACCGGATGTCGTCCAACTCCCCGGCCAGGATTCTCCGCGTTGCCTCGAGGCAGGTTTGTTCCACGTCGGGCTCCGGAAACAGGTCATCGCCGCTTTCGATCCCATCCACACCAAACGACCGGACCGCATAGAACGGCGTTCCCTCGTCGGTTGTCAGCGGTTTGTAGTCCACACGGTTTCCCCAGCCGTCGGTAAGCAGGAGTTCCCTGGCCAGCGGCTTCTGAGCCTTTCCGCTGGGAGGGACCGGCGGCTGCAGGAGCACGTCCAGACCTTCCGCGGCTGTGGGATAGTGGTTGTAGATCGCGAAGTAGAGCACCAGGTCGATCGACACGAACCGAAGGATGACCTGGGTGCGCTCCAGAGAATCCATACCCGCCAGGGTTGCTTCGATCTCCTGGTTCTGCGTCTCGTCGAATTCCCCCGGCGCCAATCCCGCGGGGATATTCAGCTTTTCGCGGGCTGATTGCGCGGGCCGTTCGGGCTCATTCCCCGACTCCGCCACCTGTGAGGACTTCGACTCGGCCGCCTTTTCCTCGTCCTCGTCCAAAGTGGCTACGGTGGGCGCACATCCGGCCGCAATGAACCAGGCTGCAAACACAAGCGGAATCACCCGTTTCCGGGCTTGGCTTTCCGGTTTCATGGAATCCTCTTCTCCCGTGCTCGTGGATAAGCTGCAACAAAAGCAGCGGTCATGGTAGTCGCTTCCGCGTTCGAGGGGAATCACCCGCCTGACGGGGACGCGAGTTGTGGTTTTCAAGTCGGCGGGGCCTCGTTAGATGGGTGCTGGGAGATTCGCCCCTACAAAATCTCGTTGCAGGGTTGGAGCGACATTTCACCAGACTCCCTGAGCGAGGAGGATCTTCAAATTTGAGTCAAGTTTTTCGAACCTAACCCCTCGCCCACCTTCCCAACGAGGGAGGGGGGGAGTCCGCAATCTCCGCACCGGCGTAAACACCGGTGCTAAGGCTGCAAGCACGCTGAAGCGCGCTACCGAGCCGAGGGCGCTTTAGCGTCCTTTCCGCCTTAGACCCGTCCTTGAGGGCGGGGCATGCAAGACCGGTTCATCAGGGCACTTGATGGGAGAGGTCTTACGGTCTGAGGCAAGACCTCACTAGTACTCGGTCCAATGAATAATGTGTAATCAGCCTTCTGCCGATAATGCGGTCATGGGGATATGACCGATGAATCGGTAGGGAGGCTGGAGATGAAGAAGTATATGGTCGAATTGAGTCGCGGGGAACGTGAAGAGTTGCAGGACGTCATCCGGGCTGAGCGGATGGTGGCTCATAAGAGGTTGCACGCTCAGATGTTGCTGAAACTGGATCAAGGGTCGGATGGCCCGGCATGGACGGACGCCCAAGTGGCCGAGGCTTTCGATTGCCGTTCTCGGACGGCCGAACGACTTCGTGAACGATTGGTGGAACACGGATTCGAAGGGGTCTTGGAACACGGCAACCAAGGCGCCTACCGGGTTCGCAAACTCGACGGCGTGGCCGAAGCTCATCTGATCGCCTTGGCGTGCGGGGAGGCGCCGGAGGGTTCCAATCGCTGGACAGTCCGGTTGTTGGCCGACCAGATGGTGGCTTTGGGGTATGTGGATTCCTGTAGCAAATCCACGGTTCACAACACGTTAAAAAAAACGAACTTAAGCCTCACCTGAACAAATACTGGTGTATTCCGCCGAAAGCGAACGCCGAGTTTGTCGCGGCCATGGAAGATGTGCTGGAGGTTTACCAGCGGCCCGCGGACCCATCCCGCCCGCTGGTTTGCTTGGACGAAGCAGCCAAACAGTTGGTCGCCGAAACCCGTCCGTCGATACCGCTTCGTCCGGGGGAGATCAAACGGACTGACGCCGAATATCGGCGCTGCGGCACCGCCAGCGTATTCATGCTCAACGCGCCGCTGGAGGGCAAACGGTACGTACGTGTTCGCGAACACCGGAAGCGACCCGACTTCGCGGAAATCGTCCGGGAACTGTGCGACGAATTGTATCCGGACGCCGAGAGGATCGTGCTGGTGATGGATAACCTCAACACGCACAACGATGCGAGTTTCTATGCGGCTTTCAAGCCGGAAGAAGCGCGCCGCCTAGCCGAGAAATTGGAGATTCACTACACTCCCAAACACGGCAGTTGGCTCAATATGGCCGAGATTGAATTGAGTATTCTCTCGCGTCAATGTATGAACGATTACTTTGAAAACCGCCAGAAACTGACCGCTGCCATCGCCCAATGGGAGAGGTCAAGAAACAAACGACAAACCGGGATCGACTGGCGTTTCACAACCGCCGACGCCCGGATCAAACTCAGAAAACTCTACCCGACAATTTAGCCTGGACGGAGTACTAGAAGTCGCCGAATTCCTTCTTTTCCATCCCGAGGTCGGGGAGTTTGAGATTCACGCCTTCCGTGACGCCTCGAACCACTTCGGCCCAGAGCTCGCTCGTGAGCCCTGTCTCCACCTCCACCTTCCGCTCCTCGTACTGGATTTTCGGGGCGAAATGAGTCTCGTAGTAGTCCTCGTTGTCCTCCGCGGGATCCTGCTTTTCCTCTTCTTCGACACCCTCCGCCTGGGCCGTTCCCGATTCCGTTTTGGCGTCCGGCTTGAGTGTCAGGAGCGTAATCTCTTTCTTCCCCCTCTTTTCCTCGATCGCCTCGAGAGGAATCTTGACGACATCGGTAGCCGTGTCCACCAGGACGTCCGCATTCGCAGTCATCTCCGGTTTGAAAAAAGCGAACTGGTCCAGAAGCTTGATCTTGACCTCAAAGGTGACGATGTTGTTGGCCATTTCGCCACTGGGCGAGATACTCTCTACTTCGCCACGTATCTTGGTTTTGCTTTCCGAGTCGATCGTCAAGATCACCGGATCGCCGAGGTCGACCTTGGTCACGTCGACCTCGTTGAGTTTGACCACGGCGAGCATATCGGAAAGGTCCGCCGCCTCCCCGATGGATGTCCCGATACCCATGTTGCCGGTCCCCTGGACGAGCTCCCCCGAGTCCACCAAGACTTTGGTGAGAACGCCTGAAACGGGTGAACGGATCGTGGTTTCCGAGAGATCCTCCACACGCTGGTTGTAGTTGACTCTCGCCTCGGTCAATGCCTTCGAGGCCTCACGCACGCTATGGTGATACGCCACGTAGGCTGAATCGTAGGCTTGTTCGGCGTCATCCAACGCCTTCAAGGAGATGAGGTCGCGGGCGTACATTTCTTTCATGTTCAGGTAGTTGATCTTGGCGGCGCCGTAGTCGATCAGCACGATGTCCACAAGGGTATTCATCTCTCGGGCGTTGATCTTCTCGGGTTCCGTGACCACCTCGCCTTCCGGGAGCAGGGCATCCCAGGCCTGTTGGGCGCGTTTGAGTTCTTGCCCGCCAATCTCCAAGTCCCGTCCGTATTTCTCCCGGTCGATTTCGGCAAGGATGCTTCCCTCTTTGACCACGGCGCCCGCTTCGTAATAGAGATCCACGATCCGACCGGAGACTTTCGACTTGAGTTCCACCGTCTTTCGCGGCTTCAGGGTGGCAGTTTCTTTGAGGACGACTTTCAAGTCGCCGCGTTGCGACTCGGTGTACCGGACCTTCTCTTCCGCTTTTTGCTTGTTTGCCCAAAAGCGGTAGCCTCCATAGCCGATAGCAGCCAGGAAGCCTATGATGACTGCCGTCACGCAGAGGGCAATGAGGATCTTTTTTAAAGCTTTCATCCACCAACTCTCCCGGAAGAGGCTGCAGCTTCGTGAGTATACCACCAAAGAAAGAGCGAGTTCATTTCCCCCGGCTGGAGGTTCAGTGGCTGGGCCGGATGGGCTACGAAGAAGCGTACCAACTGCAGCGCTCCATCCATGCACAGAGACTGGTTGATGAAATCGAGGATCGGATGCTCCTCTTGGAACATCCACCTGTCTTTACAATACCGCGACGGTCGAAGCCAGAAAACCTCTTGGTCGGTCAAGATTTCGTCAAGACCCAAGGGGCCGCGACCCACTCGACCGACCGAGGCGGCGAGATCACCTTCCACGATCCCGGGCAGCTGGTGGGTTATCCGATCTGCCGGTTGGAGGCGCGTGGGAGAGACCTGCATTCCCACCTGCGCTGGATGGAGAGTCGGCTGGCGGAAGTCGCGGAACGATTCGGCGTTCCCGGAACCACCCGGAAAGGCTTTGCGGGCCTTTGGGTCGAAAACCGGAAAATCGCCTCGATCGGAATCGCCGTCAAACGGTGGACCACCCTGCACGGCTTCGCTCTCAACGTCAACAACGACCTTTCACCTTTCCGGTGGATTCGCCCCTGCGGATTGACCGGTATCGAGATGACTTCGCTCGCGAAGGAAGCCGGCCATGCGATCTCCTGGCGGCTCCTGCTCGAGGAAACGTGCAACGCGTTCGGTGGAGAGTGGAAGGAGTGAGGAAATCAATTCCCTCGCGGGTCTTGGGCTTTCACCGGATGCCCGGTTTCATATAACTTCCTCCCATGATTTCCCCTACGCATCGAGACGTCGATTCTCGAGAACCGAAGAAGATCCGCCTGGTCCATAAGGCCCATTCGTCCACCCAGGCGGACATCTGGTTGGTGTCGTGGAACGGGCAGGATTGTGTTTTGAGAGACTACTCCTCTCCACGCGCTTGGTGCTTCCGTCTTCTGTGCCGCTGGGCGGTCCGGCGAGAGGTGCGGGTCCACCGCTTGCTTGCGGGGGTCGAGGGAATTCCAAGACTCGTTGCGGTCCTGGATACGGACCACTACCTGATCGAATTCATTGAGGGGAAACCGCTTTCGACCTGGCGCAAGGAAAGCCCCGGGATGGAGATCATCCGTCGACTCGGCGAGATCGTGGACCGGATGCACGAACGCGGCGTCGCTCATGGCGACATCCGGAACAAGAACGTTCTCATCACCCCCGACGGGATGCCTTATCTGGTCGATTTCTCAACAGCCTGGTGGGGAACGAGCTGGTGGAGGAAGCCGCTCTTCCGGTTCTACCGATTGGTCGACCGTCAACGTTTGGCCCGGACGAAGGTGAAATTCGAGCCCTCCACCCTAAGCGAGGAGGAAAGGCAACTCGTTGACAATCCGCCGTTCTACCTCCGTCTGGGGCGTTTCTATCGGCATGGGATCTATCAGGCCATGAAACGGAAACGAGGGCAGGCGGAGGAAGAAGAGGAATGGCAGTAGACCATAAGGGGGCAGGTTTCAAACGGGGCAGGTTTCAAACGGGGCAGGTTTTAAACCTGGGGCAGGTGGGGGCAGGTTTCAAACCTGCCCCTACAGACGCTCTTCTTCTTCTTCCTTCTCTTCTCGCGGCAGGTTGATCGTCTCCGAAGGCTCCTGCTGGTCGCGAGGGAGGAGAATCGTCTGGGAAAGGGAAGCGGGGAGCTCGATTTCGAGGTGGTAGTCCACGATTTGGATGACGTCGCCATCCTGGAGGGCCACCTCGCGTTCCAGGACCTTGTCGTTGACGCGAGTCTTGTTGCTGCTGCCAAGGTCGTGAATGAGAAGTTCTTCGCCCGTCCACTCGAGCTGAGCGTGACGTCGGGAAACAAGTTGCGATGAAAGCACCAGGTCGCACTCCGCACCACGCCCGATTGTGAACACCCCTTTGGGGATTTTCGTCCTTGCCGGCAATCCCCCTGTCAGGCCGACTAAGTGGGGAAGGGTTTCCTCATGGTCGCTCGCCGAGAGAGGCCGTTCCACGCGAGTCTCCGGTGTTTCTAAGGACACAAACCGGGTGTCGATGATTCTTTCGCCCGCGGGATCCGGGGGAACGGGGACGATGGTGTCGAAAGGGGGCAGCGAGAGACCATCGTGCTCTTCCGGTTTGGTTTGCCCGATTCCTAACATGAAGGCGATGATGCCAAAGGTCATCATAAAGGCCAGAACCATCAGGATCTGGCCCAGAATCGGGCACAATCCGGTGGGGATTATCCAGTACTGGGACGAGTTGACGATCATGTCTCCCCCCAATACGAAAAGCGCCAGGCCGGAGATCAGGATGATGGCAAGGACAGTAAGCCTCGTGGATGCGGACATCGAGCCTCCTCTAAGGGACCCTCCCGTGGCAGAGAAACTCACTAATCAAGGTCTTCGGCATGACACCACAGGACTTTAGTGAAAGCGTAGGGTGTCGCTCACCTCTGTGCCCGCCTGTCCGGGACCGAAGTAGCTTAATCCAACCCCGTTGCTCTGAAAAGGTGAAAATCCTAGACTCCCCGTTTTCACTCGATCCACACGGTCCAACGGCCGAAAGAGAGGAACGCCATGAAAGAAGTCAAGAAGGTGGTTCTAGCCTATTCGGGAGGGCTCGATACCTCGGTCATTATTCCCTGGCTGAAAGAAACCTATGGGTGCGAAGTCATCGCCTACGCGGCCGACCTCGGCCAGGGGGAAGAACTGGAGCCCGTTCGCGAAAAGGCCCTCAAATCCGGCGCCTCCGCCGTGTTCGTAGAAGACCTGAAAGACGAGTTGGTCGAGGATTTCATCTTTCCCACGCTCCGGGCCGATGCCGTCTACGAACAGAAATACCTTCTGGCCACCTCGTTGGCCCGACCGCTGATCGCCAAACGGCAAGTGGAGATCGCCCAGCGTGAGGGAGCCGACGCTCTTTCCCACGGCGCGACGGGCAAGGGTAACGACCAGGTGCGGTTCGAGCTGACCTACAAGGCCCTCGATCCCAGTCTGAAGGTCGTGGCCTGCTGGAGGGAGCCGGAATGGACGATCGCCTCACGCGAAGAGGCCATCGAATACGCCAAAGCTCGCAACATCCCGGTGCCCGTCACGGCGGACAAACCCTACAGCATGGACCGGAACCTCTGGCATCTGTCTTTTGAAGGGGGGATCCTCGAGGACCCGTCCAACCCCCCGGACCCGGAGATGTTTGTCTTGACCGTCGACCCGGAGAAAGCCCCCCACCAGCCGAGAACCGTGGAGATCGCTTTCGAGAAAGGCAGACCCGTTGCGCTCGATGGTTCGGAAATGAGCGGGCTGGACCTGATCCAGAAGTTGAACGGGATTGCGGGTGAAAACGGCGTCGGGCGCGTCGACATCGTCGAAGACCGGCTGGTGGGGATGAAATCGCGCGGCGTCTACGAGTGCCCCGCGGGCACCGTTCTTTATGCCGCGCACCGCGAACTGATGCGGCTCACCCACGACCGGCGCACGCTGTTTTTCCGCCAGCAGGTCTCGAACCTCTATGCGGAGCTGGTTTACAACGGCGAGTGGTTCACTCCGCTCAAAGAGGCCTTGGACGTCTTCGTGGACAAATGCGAAGAGGTGGTCACCGGAAAAGTCCGGCTCAAATTGTACAAGGGGAACTGTATCCTGGCGGGAACGGAGTCTCCCACGAGTCTCTACAGCAAGTCGGTGGTCACCTTCGGCGACAGCGGAGCGCTTTACAGCCACTCGGATGCCACCGGTTTCATCAAGGTTTTCGGGCTTCCGGTCGAGACTCGAGCGCGTCTTTTCGGTAGGCGTTCTTAGGGGTCCTGCAGATTCGGAGCGTGGTGAAAACGGTACTTCGCTCTGGGTGCCCGGCTCAAGGCACGAGATTCCTCCCGTGCATTCGCTGTGGCAGGAATCTCGTGGCTTGGGCCTGTTTGCCGACCGCTGTGGCAGGAATCTCGTGGCTTGGGCCTGTTTGCCGACCGCATGGAGCAGGCCCAAAGCGGGAGATTCTTTCCTGGATCGGCCTTCGGAGGAGTCCGCTAAAGTTCCGTATGCGTGCCGTCGCAATAGGGTGGCGTCTTGGTCTGCTTGCAGCCACACCAGTAGACCTTTTGCTTCTCCTTGATCTCCACCACGACCGGGCGTTTTCCGGTCCCGCTGGTCTTGTGGCTGCCATCGCAGTAAGGGTCTTTTCCCGAGCGACCGCAGGCGCACCAGGCGTACTTGCCAGGCTCAACGTCCAAAACGATCGGGCTGGGAAGGGGCTCATTCGCCATCGTTACAGTCTCTCCTCGGTCAGGGATGTTTTGTCGGAGTCGTCTTGCCAAGAGCACTCGCTCACCTTATCCCGCCGGAACCAAGAGCGCAAGCTTTCTCCAGTAGAAACGGGAAAGAAAAGCGGGTTATGCAGAAAAAAAAGTCATTCTCCCGAACCGTGGCTGGAATCATCCCACAAAATTGCAGCCGCCGACGGGAGGATATAGGTCGGTTTCTCCGGCCAGGCTTCGGCTTTCTCCGCCGCAGTCACCCCCGTCAGCACCAAGGCGGTGGCCATCCCGGCACGCTTGCCCATGGTCATGTCGGTTTCGAGACGGTCTCCGACCAGAAGGACCTCCTCCGGCGGAAAACCGACGTCCTCAAGAATCACCTGGAGCATGATATCCGAGGGTTTCCCCACGACCACGTCGATCTTACGGTCGGAACAGGCTTCCACGGCCGCGATGACCGCCCCGCAGTCCGGGATGAAACCGTTTTCCACAGGGCAGACGACGTCGGGATTGGTGGCAACGACAGGAACGCCCCTGCGGGCGGCCAGCATGGAGTTGTAAAGCTTGAGGTAGTGGAAGTCCCTGTCGAAGGAGAGGAGCAGAAGGTCGCACTCCTCGCCGTTGTCCACGATCTTGAAACCCGCATCGACGAGCTCCCCAATCAGGGGGCCCTCCCCGACGACGTAGAGACGGGCGTCGGGATGCTCGCGCAAGAGGTATTGAGCCGCAACGGCGGACGAGTTCATGACCTCTTCGTCGCGGGCCTCAACGCCGAGGGAGCGGAGCTTCTTCGCGTAGTCGTGCCGTGTCTGGAGGGGTTTGTTGGAGAGGAAACGGATGGTTTTTCCCAGGCCGCGCAGCCTGTCCAGCAGAGGTCCCACACCTTCGATCAGAAAGGGGCCCAGGTACAGGGTCCCATCCAGGTCGAAAACATAGGCCGAGTAGCCGAGCAGGGAGCGGGGGCGGGTCATAGGGACAAGGGAATGACAAACCCGATCCCAATCCCGACTAGTATGAAACCGAGAATCATCAGAAGGATTTTCCAAGGGCCCAATCTGGGTTCCCGATTCATGTAGTCCTCAGGCTGCGGCGGGTAAAAGTAACTCTCGTGGATGTCCTTGTGGACGAAAAAGGGGCCAACCTGTACCATTCGGTCGTGGTGGTAAACGTTGTGAGTTTCCACACAGAGCCGGTCCCCCGGTTTGGAGGGGTCGTCGTAAGAACCGAAGAGAGAACCTGCTCGCTGCCATTCCGTGATGTCTTCATCCATCTTGGTCATACTGCCCACCTACAACGAACGGGAGAATCTCGAAAAGCTCGTCACCGAGATCCTCCGTTCGGGAATTCCCGGTCTCGACGTCCTCGTCGTGGACGACCGAAGCCCGGACGGAACCGGGGAGATCGCGGACGAACTGGCCCGCCGGTCTCCCTCTGTCTATGTTATACACCGGGAACCGCCCCGCGGTCGAGGACTCGCCGGTATCGACGGTTTCATCTTCGCGCGCGAGAAGGGCTGCGATTTTGCCCTCGAGATGGACGCGGATTTCTCGCATCCTCCCCGCTACCTCCCCGACATCCTGGCGCCATTCGGCAGATCCGACGACAAAGTCGACCTGGTTATCGGCTCGCGGTACGTCCACGGCGGACGGATCGAGGGTTGGCCCCTGTGGCGCCACTGGAACAGCGCCGTGGCGAACTGGGCCGCCCGCACGGTCCTCGGGCTGACCGCCCGCGACTGCACCTCGGGCTACCGATGCTTTTCCAGGCGGGCCCTCCAGGCCATCCCTTGGGAAGACCTGACCGCTACCGGCCCGGCCATCGTGGAGGAGATGCTCCTTCACTTCGAACGGGCGGGACTGAGCCACACCGAAGTCCCCATCACGTTCGTCGAGCGCGAGCAAGGAACCTCTAAAGTCACGCCGATGACCATTCTGCGGTGGATCAAGGAATTGGTGCGGATCCGGAGGAGTGTGAGCCGGTAGTGGTCTGTTAATGCTTGTTTTGTGGTTTGCCCTCATCCCCAACCCTTCTCCCAAAGGGAGAAGGGTGGCAAGGACCCTCTCTCTCCGGGAGAGGGTGGCGCGAAGCGCCGGGTGAGGGAGAGTCAGGACTGAGCGGAAAGTTTCTTAGACACAATCCCAGGAGGTAATGAGGTGCTAATGCTTTTCTGGATCGCTATGACTTCCCTTGTGGTTTCCGCACACGGGGCAGGGGCCGATGTCGTCTATGATTTCGAGGGCGCCGCCCTCCCCGCAAACCTCACTCTCAACAACGTCGAAGTCGAACTCATCTCCAATGCCACCGGAGAGGCCCTCCTGGTCCGCTTCAAGCAGGTGGACTGGCCCAACGTGTTCTTCACCGCGCCGGAAGGCGCCTGGGACTGGCGCGAGTACCGGGGTCTTGCGGTTGACATCACCAATCCCGGAGAGGACCCGGTCAATGTCTGCATGAGGGTCGACAATGAAGGCGCGGACGGCGCCAACCACTGCAACACGGCTCGCGCCCTGATTCCGGCGGGGAAGACGGGCCCGCTCAAAGCGGAGTTTCTCACCGACGACGCGGGTCCTTTGTGGGGGATGCGGGGCATTCCCGGAATCGGACCGCTTGCCCAGGGGAAGAAAATCGATTCCTCAAAAATCGTGGCCTTCCAGGTCTTCCTGCCGATGCCGGCCGTGCCGACGACTCTCATTCTGGACAACGTCCGTCTGTTCGGTAGAAAGGATGCGGCCAGGAAAGAGATCCCTCTCCCCTTCGTGGACCGCTTCGGCCAGTACATCCACGACGACTGGCCGGGGAAGGTGACTTCCGAGAAAGACCTGCTGGTTCAGAAACAAGCCGAGAGAGAAGACCTGCTCAAACACCCCGGTCTCCCCGACCGGGACCGATTCGGCGGCTGGGCTTCCGGTCCCAAGTTGGAGGCAACGGGCTGGTTCCGGACGGAGAAGGTGGAGGGCAAGTGGTGGTTGGTGACACCGGAAGGGAACCCGTTCTTCTCCAACGGCATCGACTGTGTCGGAACCTGGGAAAGGACTTTCGTGGAAGGCCGCGACGCCTGGTTTGAGTGGTTGCCCGGCAAAGAGGACCCGGCCGCGGCTTTCTTCGGCTTTGCCGAGAACGTCCACAGCATGGCGGACGCGATCGGCGGCAAAGGTCGCACCTTCAGTTTTTACTGCACGAACCTCCTTCGGAAGTACGGGGACGAGTGGGCCACTCGCTGGCGGGAGGAATCCTACCGGAGGCTGCTTTCCTGGGGGTTCAACACGATCGGGAATTGGTCTCAGGGGGACGTCCTCGAAAACAGCCCCATGCCATTCGTCAGTAGCATCGGAATCGGCGGCAATCATCTGCCGATCCGAGGCGGCGGGGGTTACTGGGGGAAGATGCACGACGTTTTCGACCCGGAGTTCGAGAAGTCAGTCGAGAAGAGCGTCGCATACGCAACCACCAAGTTCGCCTCAAACCCTCTCTGCATCGGCTACTTCGTAGACAACGAACTCTCCTGGGGAAGCGACGAAAACCCGGACATTGCCAAGGGAACTCTCCGTTCACCCACCGACCAGCCGTGCCGAGTGGCCTTCATCGAGGACCTGAAAGAGAAGTACGGGTCCCTGAAGAATCTCAACAAAGTGTGGGAAACGGAATCCCAAGGTTGGGACGAACTCACAGCTCCCGAGAAACCGAACGAAGCCTGCAAGGAAGACTTCGACGCCTTCGTCCACAAGTTTTCACTGAGATATTTTGAAACCATCAAGGCCGCTCTGCGCAAGAGCGCCCCTCACCAGCTCTACCTCGGTTGCCGGTTTGCCGCAGTCAACCGTGAGTCCGCGAAGGCCTGCGCCGAAGTCTGCGACGTGGCCAGCTACAACATCTACAAAACCGAGGTCGACACGGCCCAGTATGGTTGGCTGGTGGACCTGAACTGCCCGGCCCTCATCGGTGAGTTTCATTTCGGCGCTCTCGACCGCGGGATGTTTCATACCGGCCTGGTTCCGACGGCCAACCAGGCGGAACGCGCCGAGAGCTACATCCGGTACGTACGCAGCGTAGCCGACCACCCCTCCTTCGTCGGCTGCCACTGGTTCCAGTATGTCGACGAGCCGATCACGGGTCGCTTTTTCGACGGGGAAAACTACAACAATGGTTTCGTAAACACTCTGGACACTCCGTATCCTGAGATAGCCAACGCGGCAAGACAGGTGCACAAGGAGGTTTATCCGAGGCACTACGGGAAAGCCAAGATGAATCGCCAAACCTGTAACCTCACACCTCGCAGGTGATAGTCGATTCCTTGGAGGGTTCCCGGAAAATACCGCCGTTCCGAACTACGCCTTCTCCCACATCCACATTAGAGCAAGAGCAACAATGAGCAGTGTGCCAGGAGCCCAAATCATCACCCGTGCTAGTGCCTTGTATACTTGATCCTGCAACATTTTTCCTTAAGGTTTGACGAGATCGGCCGATCCTTCCAGCAATAGGGGATCCAAGCTGGGAGGGAGAATAGCATGAGAGG
>Ga0214473_10007415_pt1 | contig 13020 bp, 14 predicted proteins | sample RVTome_7_FD_203509 | JGI IMG/M metagenome (GOLD analysis project Ga0214473, IMG submission 203509) | Soil microbial communities from uranium-contaminated site in the Upper Colorado River Basin, Wyoming, United States - RVT98D197 | ecosystem: Environmental > Terrestrial > Soil > Contaminated >...
CCTCCATTACTCCTAGTCTGCCACTGGTACCCGCTCCCACAAAAATTAATCTTCCACCCTTACCAAGATGATTCACGATCAAGTCAACAGCCCTGGCCAGATTTTTTCTTTCCTTTGAAACAGCCTCGGCTATCTTTTTATCTTCTTTTGAAATTACCTCGATTATTTTTATCGTTGAATTTTTATCTATATCTTTTGTTCTTGGGTTTATTCCCTCTGTGATGAGATCATCCGTTCTTCTCCGCTTTTTCACGGAAAGTATTATACTATCTTTAAAGGTACATTTATAGTTTGTGTAGGCATCAAAATAGTGACCTAGTTAGTTATCGGTAAGATAATGAAACTCCCTGTAGCAAGCCGCAGCGTATCAGAACATAAACAGATAATCCCTTCTGTGATTGCTGTATATGTTATATATTTCGTGGACAAGCTTTTTCACAATTTCATTAATATTTTTATTTTTATTACACCTTTTCGAAATGAAAAGGTTTTAATTGGCCTTCCAAAAATTGCGGCCTGTGCTGAACTTGTTTCAGTATTAAGAGAATCAGAAACGAAGGCGTAAAAAAAAATTTGGGGCTTGGGGTTGAATTCAAATTTTTAGTCGTTATGTCATCCCCGAAATCAGTAGTCGGGGATCCAGAAACAAAGTGATGGATTCCCGCTAACAATCCGCAAATGACGGCAAGGGGTAGGTTCAATGTGACTACATGTTGAGGTGATATCTCTTTTGTCACCCCGAATGTTCCCTGCCAGCAACATGCGGGAGCCAAGCACCCGATAAGGGCATTCGGGTACACACGTAACTGGGGATCCACCGCCTGTTGTCATCCCCGAAATCAGTAGTCGGGGATCCAGAGGTAAAAGCATGGATTCCCTATTAAGGAATTAGGGAATGACAACAAGGGGACAGACTGGTCCTGAGCCCTGAGCTTGTCGAGGGGCCTGTCCCGAGCCCTGAGTTTCATCGAAGGGTCGAAGGATCGAAGGATTGCTTCTCTGTACCTGTGCTGAACCATGTCCTGACGATAGGTCAGGATCTATTCAGTATCAAGACAAAGAAGTACTCGATAGGATTTATGACTTGCAAAAGGTACCGGCGCACATTCGATTCTTATCTTGTGAGCCGTTGATTGGCGCGCTGGATACAATACCGCTTGAGGGTATTAAATGGGTGATCGTCGGTGGGGAATCAGGACCGAAAGCAAGACCTATGAAAAAAGAATGGGTAGTATCAATTCTAGAACAATGCCGTAAATGAGGTGTGCCATTCTTCTTCAAGCAGTGGGGCGGAGTTCGTAAGGACTTAACTGGACGAAAATTAGACGGTCGAACCTACGATGAAATCCCCCTGGATAAAAACAACTATAAACCTCAATTGGCCTTATTTTAGAAATAGTACACTCAATAAATTCTTTCACTAAACGTGAAACGTCAATGATGCCAAATCCAGCTGTCGACCCCATGATGCCACCGTGGAGTCATTCAGTTCCTCTGGAGCCCGTCCTTCCTCAGGGAAGGCATAAAATCCGCAAAGGGTCTCATCTGTTAATTTGTCTGATATGCGCCCTACTATCTTTTCAAAATCCATAAGAAGTACATCAGGGCCGCAGCGCAATCCTTTCGATGTCCTTCTGGTTAACAATTGCACGTACTGAGGTCGATTATTATCCGTCGCCCATATATATAATGTTTAGTGCCAAAGAGCTTGCGTCCCTTTTGCTCTAAAGGTCAAGCTAGAGGGATAATTTCTACAGCTTAAAAAATTTTGGCCACTTTAAAAGAATTTTGCCCTATAATATTGTAAGCTTAAGGATCGAACTCTGTACTGAAAATATTATGATCCTATATTAGACTTATGACGAATTCTTCAAATCATCATCTAATCCTGGGATATGATTTTTTATAAAAGTTGAACAAAAAGAAAAGGAGGAAAAGGTAGGATGAATAACACCAATTTAACTTTAGGGCGAAGGTTTCAAAAAGGGTTTAAGTTTTTACGAAGTTTTACATGCAGGCTGAACAGTGTGGTAAGGCTGTGTTCCGTCGTCATACTGTTGCTAGTGTTCGTAACAGCAAATGCTGGATTGGTAAATGCACAAACGTTCTCCTTCAAGTTCGGTAAGAAAGGCGGCGGAAATGGTGAGTTTAATCTTCCAACATCGATAGTTGTGGACACACAAGGAAACATTTTCGTTGCAGACACGTTTAATCACCGCATCCAGAAATTTAACTCTAAGGGGGAGCATCTTAAAAGCTTCGGCATGCTGGGGTCTGGTGACGGTCAGTTTAATCTGCCAGATGGCCTAGCGATTAGCAAATCGGGGCGTCTTCATATTGGTGACAGCAAGAACAATCGTATACAAGTATTCGGCTTGGATTTGGTTGCCCTCATTATCAGGTTTGGTAGTGTGGGCGTTGACGACGGTCAGTTTTTTGGGGGGTTCTTAAAACTAGCTACCGACAGCTTAAATAATATCTACGTTTTAGATCCGCACCTTGAACGTGTTCAGAAATTTAGCCCGAATTCTACTTTCATTTTGAAATTTGGTAATAGTGGTTTAACTGGCCCATTTCAAAATACAGCGGACATAGCAATTGATAGATCAGACAACATCTGGGTTGCAGATCGGTTGGGTGACCAGTTACAGAAGTTTGACTCAAATGGAACACATCTCTTAACCATTGGCACTTTCCGAATAATACAAAGGCCAATAAGTTTAGCAACAGACAGCTCTAACAACCTATACGTTGGATTTGAGTGCGGTTCTATAGGGAAGTTTGACTCAGATGGTAAGTTCATTTTAAAACTTGGAATTGGCGGTGTATGCCCAAATGCTCTAGCTGTCGACGGCCAGGACAATTTATATATTGCCGGGAGCACCCAAAATGATTACTTTGTTCAAGTATACCGTGCTGATACGGATCGGGATGGACTTAAAGGGAGTTTTGATCTTGATTCAGATAATGACGGCATTCCTGACTCCATTGAGTCGCTTTCAAGCCCTCTTGGACTCGGGGCAGAAGAGGCAGCACAATTTCAGGATTCGATTGTTTTGGATGACCCCGATGGAGACGGTATTCCCAATGAATTAGACCTTGATTCGGATGGGGACGGTATTCCAGATGTTATAGAAGCTGAAGGAGTGGATGAGGATGGGAATGGATTAATTGATGGCTTTACGGATGAAGATCAGGATGGTCTTGCAGATAGATTAGAGGATGCACCGCTTCCCGTTCCAGATACGGATGAAGATGGAATAGCTGATTTCTTAGACGGGGACGCCGATGATGACGGGGCTACGGATGTTAGTGAGGCTGGAGGGATGGATGATGACGGGGATGGAATGTTAGATGATTCACTTGATGAAGATGGAGATGGACTGGCAGATGGCGTTCAAACCAGTGCAGGAGGGGAGCCTCTACCGCTTTTGGATTTAGATAGTGACGGAGTACCAGACTTCCTCGACAGCGACCAAGCCACTGAAGGAGGTGGCGGAGGTTGCACTCTTGCATCAGTTAACCATACACCTTCAATTCCACTATATCTCCTGCTACCAATTGTTATATTGAGTAGGAGATTATGGAGAGGACGTAGTAATTGGAAAACACCTGAGTAGATTATTACTTTCGTCCTCCGTTGTGGGGAAGCGTTGCAGTAGGACGTGGGTAATAGGAGCAGATCACGCTACTGAAAAGCCACCTAAATCCTGCTCTAATTAAAGGGAACGCCTGTCCTTTAATTAAATTTACATTTCGAGATAATAACTTAGTCTGTTGATCAAAAAAAACAAGGAGGATGGTATGGGGACCAACAGTAAAATTGAATGGACGCAGGTAACCTGGAATCCTGTCACTGGCTGTAGCAAGGTGAGCCAGGGATGTAAGCACTGCTATGCCGAACGTTTAGCAATTCGACTACAAAACATGGGCGTACAACGATACCAGAATGGCTTTACAGTTACTCTACATGAAGATGCTGTTGCATTACCCATTAAATGGAAATATCCTCGTATAATTTTTGTTAATTCTATGAGCGACCTGTTTCACGAAAATATACCCTTCGAGTTTATTACGCAAGTATTTGGTACAATGGAACGCTGTCCTCAACATATCTTTCAAATTCTTACTAAGCGGAGCAATAGGCTGAGAGACCTGGCGAGTAAACTACCCTGGCCTACTAACGTTTGGATGGGAGTTAGTGTCGAAGACAAAGAAGTACTCGATAGGATTTATGACTTGCAACAGGTACGGGCGCACATTCGATTCTTATCTTGTGAGCCGTTGATTGGCGCGCTGGATACAATACCACTTGTGGGTATTAATTGGGTGATCGTCGGTGGGGAATCAGGACCGAAAGCAAGACCAATGAAAAAAGAATGGGTGCTATCAATTCTCCAGCAATGTCGTGAAGCTGATGTACCCTTCTTCTTCAAGCAGTGGGGCGGAGTGCGTAAGGACTTAACTGGACGAAAACTAAACGGTCGAACCTACGATGAAATACCCTTGGATCGATATGACTATAAACCTCAATTGGCCTTATTTTAGAAATAGTAGCCTGTATAAATTCCACAATCTGTCGCTCGGCCAGCCACATAACGCACCAGCAAGCGTGTCCTGAGCTAGACCGAAGGAACTCGTGTGCCACCCTTGCCAAAGAACAAAGAGGTAGGAGCGGCTTCCAGCCGCGATTTATCTTGCCATAAGCCTGTCCGGAATGAAAATGATGCCTCCCCTTGAGCTTTCTTCAAACTATTGTTATTTTATTTTGTCCAAACATTTAGAATAAGATCGGAATGAATCCTCAAATCATTATTAACGCCATGCTGTAAATGCTCTAAATAAACTCGAATCCGCCATCTAAAAAAATACAATATCTAGGAGACAAATTCATAATAAAAAAGCCGCTCTCCGTTCGTGGTGCGTTAAGCACTCTTTAATATTAACGAACCAAAGCGGCCATCTTTTATGTACATATATCATAATAATTATGCGTTCATTAGTCGATTTTGTGTTTTTATTAGGAGAAAAGAAGCCGGAAACCTTTATTTAGAATTTAATTGTCCAGTTGGACCTCCTTGCGGCCTGTGGTCTAATATGCGCCCCACAATCTCTTCAAAAGTCATAATGAGTTCATCGGAACGGCAGGGCGATTTCGCTTCTCGTTAATGACTGGACTCTCTGAAGTGGGTTATTATCCGTCGGGCATATATATATAGTTTAGATCTCACCCTAAAATATTTTAAACAAATAGTCAAATGTTTTGATAAATTGACAGTCAATAACATGTGTGTTAGAAATATGTATATTTAATACATAATATGAGGTGTATAAGTAATGGTAAGGATGAACATAACTATAGATAAAGAATTATATGAAGAGCTTTCTCAAATAAAGAATAAAAGTGGGTTTATAAGAGATGCAGTTAGAGATAAGCTCAGAGTTCTGAGGGAAAAGCAACTTCGAAAATCACTTAAAGAAGGCTATAAAAAAGAAGGTAAGAATTTGAAGGAGTGGGAGACAACTATTACTGATGGATGGGATTAGCAGAGGAAATGTATGGTTGGTTTCTCTCGAACCTATTATAGGAAGAGAAATCGGCAAAACAAGACCTGCGTTAGTAATTTCAAACGACATAAACAATGAGTATGCGGAAACAGTTACTGTTATTCCGATTACTTCAAGTGTTACGAAGGTTTATCCTTTTGAGGTTTTTTTATCCAAAGGAACTGCAAACTTGTCCAAAGACTCGAAGGTAAAGTGCAATCAAATAAGAACTGTAGATAAGAAAAGGCTTATTAAGCAAATGGGCAGTCTTTCTCAACAAAAGATCGAAGAAATAGAAAAGGCATTGCTTATCCACCTTGGAATATTATCGTATATTTGAGAAATATCTGATCACTAAGAATATTCCATAGTGAATTTTATAAGAACAGATTAAATAAGTATAAGAGTTATAAAGGTTTGTTGACTGCTTAAGTCAATAGTCAAGGCCTGACACCTTTTATTCGTTACCCATTATTCTGGCAAGTTCCTTTATCTTAAACTCATTGCACTCCCTGTCTAACTAACCAAATATTCTATTTCCAATCTTCCTATCCAAAATGTAATTGTTTAAAGTCAAATTGCATGCCTGGCCCCGATTTTTCCTAAAGAGGTAAAAACTCCACTCGATTGGCGATATCATCAAGCTCTGCCGCCTTAGCGATAATTTCTATATCACGGATGCAGCTTCCGATCGAAACGCGCGAGGGATAAGCATAAATCAGACCGGTAAAGGGATTACCCTGTACTTGCCGTTTTGTAGCTTCGATCAGCAGGTCATCGTCGAAGGTGAATAGGACTCGCCGTAAGGCAGTGGCGCGTTCCAGTAACTCTTGGTCAGCGAGATTGGCCGAGTTGTCTTCTTGTGCGGTAATAACATCAACACCACGAAGCCGCAAACCGACTGTAATGGCTCTGGGAATGTGGACATCCATGTAAATGGCGACAGCCATTACAGCAAACCTTTGGATTTTAACCTGGCAACTAAAGGTGATGGTCCGCTGGCTTGCCTGATTTTCTCCACTTTTTTCAGTCGACGTTCCAGGTCTTTATTGAGTTCCTCCACGTGGTCCCAGTAATAAGCCAGGGCCGAATGGATTTGCCCTAAAGTCAAATAAGGGTGCTGAAAGTGTAGCTCCTCCGGACTCCACCCGTAAGCAATTCTTTCAGCAACAAGTTCGACCACCTTCATAGTTGTGCCGGAGACGATGGGTGTTCCATCCTCACCAATAACAATATGCTCGTATCTTGTTTCTGCGACGGACATTAATAACTCCTGTTTCATGGAACAGTTTAAGCAAAAGTCTCCAATATTCCAAATCCTCGAATCTCTCAATCTTGTGACCTTCAATCTTCTAATCCTTTTTCCCCTCTACAATCGCAATCTCCCCCGGCGTCAGCCCGTTGAGTTCATACACCCCCTGGTCGATCTGGCGTTCCTATTCTTTAATTTTTTCCTGTTTCTTTGGATTGAGTTAACATGCATTCCAGGCACCACGCATACACTTTTTTTTCATCGCAAAGGGCAAATCCCCGTGGCAATCTAATTTTATTCCTTCAGGATACTGAAAAGGAAACAGGAAGGACGCTTCAAGAAAACGGCAGGCGAGGAGAACAAAAGGAAAAATAAGTCATTTATTCATGACCCCGGAGACATTGGAATATTATCGTATATTTGAGAAATATCTGATCACTAAGAATATTCCATAGTGAATTTTATAAAAACAGATTAAATAAGTATAAGAGTTATAAAGGTTTGTTGACTGCTTAAGTCAATAGTCAAGGCCTGACACCTTTTATTTATTTCCACTCCACATCTAGCTAAACCAAAATATTCTATTTCTAATCTTACTGTCCAAAATCCAATTGTTTAAAGTCAATTTGCATGCCTGGCCCCGGATTCTTATTTTCCTATCTTGATTCCCCTGAAATGATACGAAATCTTCCAGTCTGATGGTCGTATCTGAACAACTCTACAGTTCTGAATTTTCTCGTATATATTTTAATAAAAAACCTTATTGGAAGTTCATATTTAATTTCCAAATGGATATCTAGTTGATCTTTTGCAAGGTTTAAATCAGCAACATTATGAAAACTTGGGCTTCCCGAAGTTTCTTGCTCGGGAAATAATACAAATTTAGATTTACCTTCCATGTTCTCTATTACTGTTGCATTAACGATCATTTTCATGATGTTTGTACGTTATTTGCGGGGATATTTCCTGTATTCTTAATTATGATATTTGCGGTTAAATCTTTTCTATCTCCATCGTAGGCGGCTTCTACTTTTGTCACACCAACATATGGCCTGTATGCATACTGAAAAGTGAGTATAAGAATAATCAATGTGAAGATTAATATTATCGTCGATAGTCCTTGAGCTTTGACCCAATTCCCCACTTTGCCAGCAAACTGAGTAAATGATTCAATTAATTTCAATGAAATATCCCTAATCCCGTCAATGATAGTATGTAAAAGTTAAAGTTTTCCGGCATAGTTTAGCACAAATTAGAGGCAGTATTCATCAAAATAGGGACACGCAACCCTTTAAAGATAACTATGGTGCTCGATTCTAGGTATATGCACAAGATTGAAAGAACCGTATTTGCTGACTTACCACACCACCTCACTCAGCGTGGGAATAGGCATGAGCCTGTCTTGTTTAAGGGGGAGGACCGCATTGGAGAATCTCAGTTGCATTAAGGCATACACCAAAATAAAGGGTTGACTTATAGCTATCTACGTCAACTGTGCGGCGACGGGGGCCAAGCCCTCGTTCGGAATCAGCGCCAGCTTCATGAGACTGAAGATATCGACCCCAAGGCCTTGAAGAGTCATTTTGCCGGGCGCAACATCTGTGGGTCCAAACGCGACTTCACCACCAAAGTTGACAAAGCCTCGGTGATAGAGATCAAGGCACTCGTAGAGAATTTGGTAGAGCCCCTTTGGGAACGACGCTTGGCCTCGGTAGTCAGCAGTGCGCAGCCCGATCCCGTCCTTGACCACCGCTAGCTTCATCAGGCAGAGCTGCCGATAGGTCAGTTGCTCGGCGGCCTTCGTGATTTGATGGGCCATGTCGGCACTGATCTCCGGATCGAACGCCACGCTAGAGAGCAGATGCGCCATGTAGGGAATCTTCTTCTCTTCCGGTTCTCGCTTGCTTTTCAGCAGGACACTTTCTGCGAATTCTTCTGCATCGGATCGGCCTGCTCGATTCCTCTCGAAGAATCCGTCGGTACGGACACGTTCCCCTTGTTCGATGCGCTGACGGATTTCTCCGGCAGCGATAGCGAGAACGCCCCCAACGCGAACGGCCTCTCTGGGCCCCAAGAGGCGTTCCGAGGCCTCCTGGCCAATATGCTTCAGCGCCATCGCCGCTGCAGCGCCACCGGCACCAAAAAGAGCAGCGCCTGCCGGGCCGCCGGCAAGAAAGCCCAAGGCCCCACCAACAGCCCCTCCGGCGATCTCGGCACCGGCGTTGATCAGCCTTCGAATGCCGCTGCTTTTTTCTGGCTCAGCATCGGCGTTCTCAGACATGCGTGGTGCCTCCATGCTCAGATGCATAGCTAATAATTATACGAATCGAAGGACGGACAATCACTCCAATATCTGGTGTTATGCTAACACCTATCACTTTTTCGTTTGTAGAGAAGTATACTTAAGAATGTCATTTTGGGTCAACAACACCAGTTTATCGGTTTAGATGTTCGGGGTTTGCTTATTTGCTTATTTAAATTAAGATCCTCCATTTCCATCACTATCAAACCGAGCATTGACGTAGCTCCATGGTCTACGATGTCTTGGTGCTTGGTAATAACAGTCAAGATAGCCTATTTACAAGGTATTAGAGTTATTCGGATTGGGGAGGAGTTGGGAAACACGTAATAGCACGAGAACACGTTCGACGTCTGTAAAGATGACTATGTAAACAAATAAGCAAATAAACAAAGCCTGACGACCGACTTTTAGACTTTTACGGATTCCTAATGCTAAATTTCAATAGTTTCCCCTTCATCAAAGATAGCAGGTGAAAAAACCCGAAATTGTCTAGCTACTGGAATAATTGAAAACTTAACAATTCCCTTCATTATATCGCAGGATTTGCCGTAAAAATAGATTAAACTTCCGTTCAAGATATGTCTTACAATATCTAAGTCGTGGCTTACACAAGAGGATTCTTGTGATATTTGGGTAAAATGTTTGGCAATTATTTTTACGTTACTAATTATACTTCCAAGGAGAAAACCTATATATTCATCATCTGAAGCTTGTGTTGAAATGCGATTATCTAACTTTATCAACGATTGTCTAAGTGTTTCATTATGTATTCGAGCGGATTCTTCGCTGGCATCATGTGGCATTATAACTATAGAATCATCATAAAATCCCATGTCGTAATCCCACTGTGGATGTATTAAAGCTAATCTTAACTTAGTTTCGTTGTTTAACGTAGTGATATAAGATAATAGAAAACAAGTAATAATATTCATGTATGGATAACGAATCTGAAAGTCTTCAATCATTGGTATCACTTCTTTTTTCATAAAATCCAAAATATCATTAGTATGTAAGAAATCTTTGCTCAAAAATTCTTGTTTGACGAAATCCAGAACATCTTTATTGCCTGACCCTGTTAATAACCCGGCATTACTTACGATAATTTTATGGTCTCCATCCTGATGTATAGGTCCAATAACTGGATAGTAAGAAGTGGTTCTAGTATCCGCCCATACTATAGTGTATAGATCTAGATTGGCTCCTATTAATAAAGTCATTCATGTGAGAATACATGTTTTGTTTATCTATATAAATTGTTAAAAGAAATTGAGGATGTATTGTCATCATTTGTCAATTGTTGAGATATGCCCCCAAAGGTTTTATTTTTTGATAGATATTGAGTTAAGTCAATATGCAAGCCAGACCCAAAAATCCCTCATTTGTGTTTAATCAATATGAAATGCGCTTTTAAGATTATGGTGTTCAATAAACTTTTTTGCTTCACCTTCACCCTTGATAAATCCAATTCCGTAAAAAGGTAATAAATTCATTCTGTTATTTTTAACTAAGATATCAAAAGGTTTCATGATTGATTTTCTATAGGATTCTGAACGTGTTCCTTTGTCAATGTTTTCTATTTTATTCTTATAATTAAAAATTGAGTGTACAACCCAATCTATTAGTATCATTCCAGGGTGCAAACGAGAATCTAATCTATTGCCTTCGGGATCAGTGAAATATTGCATATTCGCAAATTCAAAATTGACACCAAATTCCCCTTCCAATTTTTTCCAACAATTAAAAATTGCTGGATAACTACTCATAAGTTTTATGAACTCCATCGCAGCCTTGGGATCACCTGGTAATCTATCTAATGAAAATGTAATTTTTTTAATGTCTATTGCATCAGCAAATTCATATGCAAATTTTGCTGCATAGTAACCCATAATGAGTAATGTATTGGCGTACCAAGGAATGAAAACAGCGACATTAGAATTTAATTTTCGGCCATAGATTTTGTACCCTTCCTTATATTCTTCAATAATATTCTCTTCTATTTTATCAATTATTTTGGATATGAATTCATTACCTATTTTTTTAATTGAAGAATAATTACCCTCGCTCCCAATACAATAAATATCATGTGCTGAGCTTAAATCATCTGCAATTTGTTCGGCAATTAATGGTCGTTCATCTGCTGGTACTTCTTTATATTGTTTGTATTTACTAAATGCGTTAGGATCAGGACATATTAACGCTACAAAACATGCTACTATTTCATCATTATAAATAAGTTGTTCAGATGGTTGGCAGTCAACATAAACAATTAAACCTTTGTCTTTATGAATCATCCTATTAATTATGCCTAATATTAAAATTTTTACTCTCTAATCCATTTTGAAAACTTTTAACAGGAATAATTAAAAAAAACAATGGGGTCGAGTCTACAATTGACAATTGTTTTTATCTGATTCTTTATTCAACTCTGTTTACTGACTCATTTAGCCGGTTCGCGGATTTAATACTGATACTAACAAATTTCTCTTTTGAATCGAAATGAGATTCTGTTGAGATCGTAACGCAGAGGCATAATGAGAACCTTTTATTGATGCATTCTTAGTCAATAGCATTAGTATTAAAAGGTTAAAATCAAACTTTAGTTATGTTGTTTCTATATACGTTGTCGATCTTTTTCTGTAACTCGATTGTCAAACGAATTGCTTTGGCAACTTTCATATAATGGTTAATCTCGTCAAGAGAAAGTTTTCGGTTTTTTCTATCCTTCAGATACTTTTCCATTACCTGATAGGCTCCGATTCGGTAGGTCCACACTTCATTTGAGATGCCCTCAAAATACTGTTCCTTATTTATGAAAACTCTCAGGTTTTGTTCATCGTACGAAACCTTCTCTACTTTTCTTGATCCGTCTTTTGGAAAACCAATCCCGGTCTCATCAAGAGCCGAAGCTTTAAGCAAATGAAGTTCAATGAGTTCTTTACCCAGAACACTTAATTCTCCAAACAATTTATTATTTGAGGGTAAAGGAATTCTTGGGAAATCGATTTTAAGGAATTCCTCATATCGTTTGCGGTAGGTGGGAGAATAAAGGACGGCATAAATATAATAAAAAACCTCTTCTGTTGTTGGCTCTGAGCCAACGGAGTCTTTTATAGCTTGTAAAAACTCTGGGGTGAGGTTCGGGGATCGCTCCGTTTTGAATTTCTTCTGTAAGGGCAATTCATGAATTGCCCCTACAGGTTCATCATGATATACATAGAGGGGAAAGAAAATACTTTGGTCACCAAAAAAGTTGATATCACCCAAATTATCAACAACAAATAAATGATGAAATTCTTTAGTTCTTAAATAACGACTTCGTTTAAAAGTAATTCCTAAATTTTCTTTCAGAAAACATTTCATAAATGGCCATCTATTTCTATCTATTAAGGCGGACTCATAGCAAATCCGCCGCACATCAAAGGGGCGATAAGCATAGGGATAAATTTTGTCCTCCAATTTCTGCCCTTTTACTTTCTGTCTCGCCTCAGACAACTTCCAACTTCCTGTATCTTTCAAATTCAGGCTCTCTTTGACTAGCTCGTCAGATAAATTACCGCCAAATACTCTGAGTCGTTGTGCAAGTTCTTCCTTTGTATACCCTACCACAAAATGGTCTCTATGAGTCTTAACTCCACTTGACCATTGCTTAAAAATCTCCGTCACCTTCCAGAACTTGTCATATTCGGATTGCAGGGCGAAGTCCTTGGGGACAAGGAAGTAGTAAGGAGCAGTGGGTTCAAGCTCTTGCCATTTAGTCGTTTTCACATCACTCTTAAAAAGGTATTTATATTTGTCATCTCTTAATCCCCAGAGATCCGCGTAGAATACCCTGGCTAACTTCTTTTCGCTCATATCACTTCCACACCTTTTGATTTAACCTCGTCTTTGATAAAGCTACTACTATCTTCAGACTCCAGCT
>Ga0214473_10007416_pt1 | contig 13019 bp, 12 predicted proteins | sample RVTome_7_FD_203509 | JGI IMG/M metagenome (GOLD analysis project Ga0214473, IMG submission 203509) | Soil microbial communities from uranium-contaminated site in the Upper Colorado River Basin, Wyoming, United States - RVT98D197 | ecosystem: Environmental > Terrestrial > Soil > Contaminated >...
CGAGGGATCCGACGGCGAAGATCGTCGCGAAGACCGCGAGCACGACGACCGGGAGGTAGTCGGTCAGCATCGGTTCCCCATCCTACGGTTCACGAGGCGCGCGCCACCTTCTGCATCACCGCGAACAGCTTGTCCTGCAGATCCCCGTCGGGACCGTCGGTCAGGTTCGCCATCACGCGCAGCGCGAAGCGCATCACCGCCTGGTTCGGGAGCAGGAATCGGGTGGCGCGGCCCATCACGGCCGGGTTCCCCACGATCTTCGCGAACTGGCGCCCGATGAAGAAGTAGCGCCCGTAGGTGTCGCGCAGGACCTGCGGATACATCATCGCGATCCCCGGGCGATCCTTCACCAGCGACTCGTGCACGAGGTCGGCGGCGATCTGCCCGGTCTCCATCGCGTAGGCGATGCCCTCCCCGTTGAAGGGGTTGACCGCGCCGGTGGCGTCGCCGATCAGCAGCATCCCCGGGACCGCCTGCGGCATCCGGTTGAGGCTCATCGGCAGCGGGCCCGAGAGCACCCGGCCCTCGGCCGACCCCTCGGAGATCCCCCAGTCCTCGGGGAGCATCCGTGCGAACGCCGAGAACAGCTGCTGGGCCGAGATCTCCTTGAAGTTCTTGAAGGTGTTGAGCAGGCCCGCGCCGAGGTTGATCCGCCCCTCGGTCATGGGGAACAGCCAGCCGTAGCCGGGGAGCAGCATGTCGCCGTCCCACAGGTCGAGCCACGACTCGAACCACGGGCCGGGGTGGTACGGGACCTTGTAGTAGCGACGAGCCGCGATGCCGAGCGGCCGCGAGTCGTCGCGGACCACTCCGAGGGGCTTCGCGAACCGGCTCGACGCGCCGTCGGCGGTCAGCGTGAACCGCGCGCGGATCGTGGACGGCTCGGCGTCGCGCTCTCCCGTGGGACGGATCGTCGCCCCGCTCACCCAGCCGGCGTCGACGGTCGGGGCGAGGGCCTCGGTCGCCTCCATCAGCCGGGCGCCGGCCTTCTGCGCTCGTTGGGCGAGCAGGTGGTCGAAACCCTCGCGGGGCATGACCAGTCCGTAGGCCGGGAACGTCTCGAGCTCGGGCCAGGGCAGCTCGATCGTGGTGTGGCGCGAGTACACGCGGAGCCCGATGACCTTCTCGAACCCGGGGTCGGCGGTGTCGATCCCCATCGCCTGCATCGCCTTGACCGCGCGGGGGGTGAGACCGTCGCCGCAGACCTTCTCGCGGGGGAACGTCGCCTTGTCGAGGAGGATGACGTCGACGCCGTGGCGGGCGAGGTAGTAGGCGGCGGCCGAGCCTCCGGGGCCCGCGCCCACGACCAGGACGTCCGTGTCGATCGTGCGCTCGCCGCTCACGAGATCCCCCCTCGCCGCACGCTGTCGCCGTCGCTTGTGAACAGATTCACAAGGCCTCCCGTCATGGTAGCGATTCTCGCCGAAGTGACACGCCGCGACTCACGCCCGCCCGCGGTGATCCCAGGCGTGGATCCGCGACGGCACCACGCGGAGGAACCCGAGGGCCGGCACGTCGCGGGCGAACCGCTCGAACCCGTCTCCCGAGAACGACGACCGGTACTTCTCGTGCCATGCCGACATCGGGCCGCGGAGGTCGGGGTGCTCGGCCGGCATCGGCTCGCATACCCCTTCGACACGCACCCCCGACATCTCGATCCAGTCGCGCCCTCGGTCGATCTCGATGCACACGCGCGGATCGCGCGCGATGTGCTCCCAGGTGGCGTCGCCGGACCGCGTCGCCACCCACAGGGCGTCGTCGAGCCAGACGAACCACCGCACCGACACGTGGGGCCCACCGTCGCCCCGGACCGTGGCCACCCGGCAGGCCGGGACGTCGCGGAAAGCCCGGCGGAGCGCGGCGATGTCGTCGTTCATGCGACCCCCACAAGGTCGGCGAGGCCGCGGAGCGCGGCGACCGCGTCGGGATCGATCGACGCGTCCGTGAGCGCGTCACGCGCCGATGTCACGAGCGCGCGCACGACGTCGTCGTCGATCCCTTCGGCGGCCTCCCCGTCGCGCAGGTCGTCGCGCAGCTGGAACGCTTCGCCGAGGGGAGCGCCGTAGGCGAGGAGCGCCGCGTCGATCATCGGCTCGGCGTCCGCGAGCGCGGCGCCGATGCCGAGCGGCCCGGCCACCGTGTAGACGCCGCCCTTGAGGGCGGCGAGCCGCCGGACGTCCACGTCGGCGTGCACGAGATCGAGGTACTGCCCCGCCGCGGTCTCGCTCCTCATCCGGTGGTACCGGGCGAGCGCCGCCGCCAGGCGGTCGGGCGCGAACCCCGAGGTGAGCATCAGATCGTCGGCGAGCACCGCGGCGAGATCCCCGACGAGGATCGCCACCGCGGCCCCGTGGCGCTCGGGGTCGGCGTGGCCCCGCGCCGACGCCGCCTCGGTGCCGCGGACCTGCAGGGCCGGCACCCCGCGTCGCGTGCGCCCGAGATCCATCACGTCGTCGTGGATCAGGGCCATCGTATGGAGCAGCTCGAGCGCGGCCGCGGCCCGCACGATGGGCCCGCCGTCGGGCCCGCCGGCCGCACGGAACCCCCAGTAGCAGAAGGCAGGCCGGATCCGTTTGCCTCCGGCTCGCAGGAGCGCGGCGATCTCGTCGTACGGCTCGCCCGCCCTGGGATCGATCCGGACGGCCTCGGCTCGACGCGCATCGAGGAACGCGTGCAGCACGGCGTCGACACGATCGCGCAGGCGGCCGAGACCGATGAGAAGGTCCTGCGCGTCCGGGGCCATGGCCGCAAGTATGGCAAGGCCGGTGTGGCACGGCCCGAGGGCGGGCGCCGGCGTTCGATCGAGCCGCGGCAACTATCATGGGCGCCACCCACCCACCCTGCCGCATGACGCGCTCCTTCCGAACACTCGCCGTCGCGACCAGCGTGTCCACGCTGGTGCTGATCGCGTGGGGCGGCATCACGCGGGCCACCGGATCGGGTGACGGCTGTCCGGACTGGCCGAGATGCCACGGCAGCTGGATCCCGAGGCTCGAGTACCACACCCTGATCGAGTACACGCACCGCGCCCTGGGGATGGTCTCCGGGCTCCTGTCCCTCGCGCTCGCGCTCGTGGCGATCGTGATGCTCGTCCGGGCGCGACGGGGGAACCCGCTCGAGACGCCGCGCGCAGCCGTGTGGGCGGCGGTGTCGATGGCGCCGCTGTTCGTCGCCCAGGGCGCTCTCGGGGGCTGGGTCGTGCTGAGCGGCCTCGACCCGGCGTTGGTCACGATCCACTTCGCCGTCGCCTTCGGGGTGCTCGCGCTCTCGGTCGCGATCACCACGATCGCCGTGCTCGATCGACCCCGAGCGGCCGGGGCCGCCCACGGTTTCGAGCGGCTCGCCCTGTGGACGGCCGGCGCCACGTACGCCCTCTTGCTCGTCGGCACGTACGTCCGGGCCGAGGGCGCGGGCCTCGCGTTCCGCGACTGGCCGCTGATGGGCGGACGACTGGTCCCGTCGCTCACCGTGGCGGGCGCGCTCGAGATGCTCCTGCACCGAGGGCTCGCCCTGGTGGTCACCGCGCTCGTGATCTGGCTCGCGGTCCGCGCCCGGGCGATGCGGCCGCGGTCGCCGCGGCTCGTGTGGCTCACCGGGGCGGCCGTGATCCTGGTGTTCGCCCAGGTCGTGCTCGGCGGTCTGAACGTCGTGACGGAGCTCGCGACCGCGCCGCAGGCCGCCCACGTGGGCGTCTCGGCGTTGATCTGGGCGACCCTCGTGGCGGTCGTGGTGATCGCTCGCCGCGAGCCGGCCCCCCGGGCGGAGCCGACGCTCGCGCCCGGCCTCGACGGGTCGCCCGAGCCACGGACCCTGCCCGACACGGTCTCCGCCTATGTGGCCCTCACGAAGCCGCGCATCATCGTGCTTCTGCTCATCACCACCGTGCCGGCGATGATCCTGGCCGCCGCCGGGATGCCCTCGGTCTGGCTCGTGCTCGCCACGCTGGTGGGCGGCACGCTCGCGGCCGGCTCGGCGAACGCGATCAACATGTACCTCGACCGCGACATCGACCAGGTGATGCGCCGAACCAGGCGCCGGCCGATCCCGAAGGCGCTGGTCGAGCCCGAGGCCGCCCTGCGGTTCGGGTTCATCCTGGGCGCGGTCTCGTTCGCCTTCCTCGCGCTCATCGTGAACGTGCTCGCGGCGGTCCTGTCGCTCGCCGCCATCGCGTTCTACGTCTTCGTCTACACGATGTGGCTCAAGCGCTCGACCGAGCAGAACATCGTGATCGGCGGCGCGGCCGGCGCGGCCCCTGTGCTCGTGGCCTGGGCGGCCGTGACCGGCACGCTCGCGTGGCCGGCGTGGGTCCTGTTCGCGATCGTGTTCATGTGGACGCCCCCGCACTTCTGGGCCCTCGCGATGAACGTCCGCGACGACTACGAGGCCGCGCGGATCCCGATGATGCCGGTGGTCCGCGGAGACGACGAGACACGGCTGCAGATCTTCCTCTACTCGCTGGTGCTGTTCGGGGTGACGCTGCTGCTGGTGCCGGTCGCCTCGATGGGCCCCGTCTACCTCGTGACGGCCGTGGTGCTGGGCGGGGTCTTCGTCTACCGGGCGCTCCGGCTGTGGCGCACGCGCGCCGACGAGCGGTCGTGGGCCCTGTTCCGGTATTCGATCGTCTACCTGGCGGCCCTGTTCGGCGCCGTCGCGCTCGACGCCCTCGTCTCGCCCGGCGTGCTCACGCCGTCGTAGCCGCGAGCACCTCGTCGAGGAGCGCCGTCAGCTGCGCCTCGTCGGTGGGGCCGTTGATCGCGACCCGGATCGTGCCGTCGCGATCGACGATGTAGGTGTCGGGCAGACCCACGTAGCCGAGGTCGGCGGCCGTTCGGCCCGCGGGGTCGTACAGGCTCGGGTACGGCACGTCGAAACGGCGGACGAACTCCTTCGCCTGCGCCACCTGGTCCGTGTGGTTGATCCCCATGAAGGAGACCCCGTCGGCCTCGAAGCGCTCCGCGACACGCACGAGCGCCGGCTGCTCCGTCTCGCACGGCCCGCACCACGATCCCCAGACGTTGAGCACCAGCACGTCGCCGCGGAAGTCGTCGGTCGAGAGCGGGCCGCCGTCGAGGTCGTCGCCCGCGAGCGTCGGCAGCGGCTCGTCGAGCCGCCGCACCACCGTGGTGCCGGCCGTGGTGCCGACCTGCGTGCATCCCACCGGAGCCAGCAGGATCAGGCCGAGGATCACGCCGAGGATCGCGCGCATGCCGACCATGGTCGCAGACCGCGGCGAGACCGACGCTCAGGCGGCGGTGACGGTGCCGAGCATCGTGGTCGCGTGCACGTCGCACCGGAAGAAGTACTCGCCCGCGTCGAGCGCCGGGAGCTCGTAGTCGACCGTGGTGGGACCGGTCACCGTCTCGCCCACGAACAGCGACTCGGTCGCCGAGTCGTCCGTGTACACGGCGAGGTTGTGCAGGATCCCGCCGTCCCGGTTGTCCATCGTGACGACCGAGCCCTCGCCCGCGGGCACGGTGAACGTCGTCGGGACGAACTGGAGGTTGGAGGCCACGATCGTCGCGGCCACCCCGCCCCCGCCGCCGCCGGGCGGCTCGGACGGCGATGACGTCTCGGTCGGTGTCGGGCCGGTCTCGGAGCCCGTGGGCGACGGTTCACCGCCACCGCCACCGCCATCGCCTCCGCCGCCTCCGCCGCCGCCACCGCCACCGCCCACGATCACGGTGCCGTTCATGTTCGTGTGCACGTCGCAGTGGAAGAAGTACTCGCCGGCGGGCAGCGCGGGGATCTCGTAGGTCTGCTGAGCCGGCCCGGTGACCAGGTCGCCCTTGAACAGGACGTCCTCGAGCGTGTCGTCGCTGAAGATCGCGATGTTGTGCAGCACGCCCGGGTCCTGGTTGTCGAGGATCAGCTGCGAGGCCGTGTCTGCGGGCAGCTCGATCGTGTCCGTGTCGAACGCGAGGTCGGCAGCCACCACCGTCTGCGGAGCGCCGGCCCCGCCGCCCGGCGCGGCACCCTCGGCGACCGTCAGCACGCCGGTCATCGTCGTCGGGTGCACGGTGCACCAGAACGCGTACTTCGCGGCATCCAGGGGCTCGATCGCGTAGTCGGCCTTCGTGGGACCGGTGACCAACCCGCCCTCGAAGAATGACGTGCCGCCCGGCTGGTCTCCGAGAGCGACGTTGTGCAGCACGCCCGGGTCCTGGTTGTCGAAGGCGATCGTGAACGGCACGCCTGCGGGAGCGCTCAGCTCGGTGACCGCGAAGCCGTCGACGGCCGCTCCTTCCGGTGCGGCGAGCGCCACGACGACGGGCCCCTCACCGCCACCGGGCTCCTCACCGGGCTGGCCGATCAGCAACGCGCCCCCTCCGACGAACATGGCGACGCCCAACATCCCGCCGAACAGCGAGAACATGGCGGACCCGGTGATCTGCTTGCGGCTCACCACGACGGTCGAGACCCCGAGGATGCCGGCGGCCACCAGGAGCGCCGTGACCCAGGCCGCGGTGTGGCTCAGCTCGAGCAGGACTCGGGAGAACGACCACAGCACCGCGCCGATGAACGCGAGCGTGCCCACGGGGAGCAGGATCGGCAGCAGCAGGTCCTCGCGCGGCGCGGGGCGTCCCGCGGGGTCGTGCCCGGGCGTGCGGTCGTCGGTCATCGGTTCAGCTCCGTCCGGATCTCGGCGTCGACGCCCTGCCACTGCAAGGGGTCCCACCCCTCACGTTGCTCACGGTTCCCCCAGCGGAAGAAGACCGCGGCGATCACGCCCCACAGGATCAGCCCGCCGGCGAGCTTCATGATGAGGCCGGCCACCAGCTGGTCCGTGAGCGCCGAGATGCCCCAGATCCGCGGGAACGTTGCGTAGATCTCGTAGAGCGGGTGGTGCCCGAACGTCAGGAACGACGCGGGGATCGTGGGGACGAGCGACTGGAGGAACAGGTAGAGCATCTGGCCGGGGGGCGGCAGCGGCGGCATCTCGGGCAGCGGCGAGACCACCGGCCACCACATCACGACCGCGGAGCTCACCACGAGCACGTGCAGCGAGAAGTGGACGATCTCCGAGCCGACCGAGGCCTCCACCACCGCGGGCCAGTGGGTGAACAGCAGCACCCCGTTGAACACCACGAGGGCCACCACCGGCTTCACCACGAATCCGAACACCCGGCGGATCGGCGCCGGGGCCAGCAGCCCGCGCCACATCCATGCGGGGATGCCGCTGACGAGCAGGGGCGCCGCCACCAGCGTGAACACCATGTGCTGCACCATGTGGGCGGCGTACAGGTACTTCTCGGACAGGTCGTGCATCGGCCAGTCCGAGGCCAGCCACAGCAGACCGAGCCCGCTGAAGAACAGCACCCGGCGGTCCCGTGGGGTGACCTGGCCGGTTCGATCCCTGTGCCGGCGACACGCGATCACGTACGTCGCCGCGAGCGTGGCGAAGAACAGCCACACGTCGAGGTGCAGGTGCCAGCCGGGCAGCGTCATCACGAGCCCGCCGTCACGGAGCTGCCACCTCACGAATCAAGGAAGACCCCGAAGGTCATGAGCACGACGAGATACAGCGTCGCGGCTCCCGCGAACCCCATCACGAAGAACCGCGAGTATCGGCGATCGTCGAACTTCAGGTGCATGAACCACAGCACCACGAGCACGAACTTGAGGAACGCGGCACTGAGCAGCAGCGCGATCAACACGCCGCCCGCGATACCGGAGTAGCTCAGCCACACCTCGAGCCCGGTGAGCGCGGCGAGCACGATCCCGATGCGCACGTACTCCTTCGCGCTCGGATGCTGCGCGTGCGGCGCGTGCGCCTCGCGAGGATCCGGGATGCCGACCTCCCCGGCCTCCTGGTGGAACTCGTCGAGCTGTCGGTCCATCGGGTTCGGCTCCTTACGCGGGGTTCGGGGTCGGGATCAGGTACACCACGGCGAAGATCACGATCCACACGATGTCGACGAAGTGCCAGTACAGGCCGACCATCTCCACGGGGAAGGCCGCATCATCGGGCATCCTGCCGTTCCACGACATGCCCACGAGCGACAGCAGCATCAAGATGCCCACCGTCACGTGCGCCCCGTGGAAGCCGGTCAGGACGTAGAACGTCGTACCGAACAGGTTCGTCGAGATCGAGAGGCCCTCGTCGTAGAAGGTCGTGAACTCGTAGACCTGCCCGCCCACGAACGACAGGCCGAGGAAGGCGGTCGTGAGCAACCAGATCCGCATCCGCGCGTAGTCGCGCTTCTCGGCCGCGACCAGCGACAGCACCATCGTGAGCGAGCTCGCCAGCAGCACGAAGGACGAGACCGACGTGTACGGGATGTCGAAGATGTCGTGCGGGTACGGCGGTTCGAGGCTCGCGCCCCGGTAGAGGACGTACGTCGTGATCAGCGCGCCGAACAGCAGGCACTCCGACGCCAGGAACAGCCACATCGCGAGCTTCGTGTTCGGCAGACCCGTGGTGGTGTGCTCGTCCGGGCTCATCGCGGCGTAGTCGGTCGTCGCCATCTGCGTCACTCCGCCACCGAGGGCTCGAGCGCCCACCCGTAGAGGCCGACGAGCAGGACGACCGCGCCGGCACCCACCAACCACCACGAATAGAGCACCCCGTAGCCGATGATCGGCAGACCGATCGTGGCCACCAGCGGCCAGTACGAGGGGCTGGGCAGGTGGATCGCGTGCGCAGGTCCGTGCGCCTCCTCCTGCGCCGGCGCGGCCCCCGCCGGCACCCGCACGGGACGCCCCTCCTTGTCGACCGCGTACTTGCGGTGCCAGAACTCGTCGACAGAGGTGATGACGGGGATCTCGTCGAAGTTGTGCTCCGGCGGCGGACACGAGGTCGTCCACTCGATCGTCCTCGCGTCCCACGGGTCCTCGTTCTCGAGGCCCTTGGGCCTGCGGAACGAGGCGATCGCGTTCACGATGAACACGAGCACCGCGAGCCCGATCATGAACGAGCCCACGCTCGAGATCTGGTTCCAACCCGTGAGGCCGAGACCCTCCGGGTAGGTGGCCGATCGGCGGATCATCCCGCCGAGCCCCAGGACGTGCATCGGTCCGAACGTCAGGTTGAAGCCGACGATCATGATCCAGAAATGGATCTTGCCGGCACGCTCGTTCAGCATCCGGCCGAACACCTTCGGCCACCAGAAGTACATCCCCGCGAACAACCCGAAGATCGCGCCGCCGAACAGCACGTAGTGGAAGTGCGCGACGATGTAGTACGTGTCGGTCTGCTGGTAATCCGACGGCACCACCGAGTGCGTGACGCCCGACAGACCGCCGATCACGAACATCGTCACCGTGCCGACCGAGAAGAGCATCGGCGAGCCGAACCGCAGATCGCCGCCGTACATCGTCGCCATCCAGTTGAAGATCTTGACCCCCGTGGGGATCGCGATGATCGCCGTCGACACGCCGAAGGCCGTGTTCGCCACCGGCCCGAGCCCGGCCGCGAACATGTGGTGGGCCCACACGCCGAAGCCGATGAACCCGATCGCGATGCCGCTGAAGACCACGAACTGATAGCCGAACAAGGGCTTGCGGCTGAACACCGGGATGATCTCGCTGATGATGCCGAAGGCGGGCAAGACCAGGATGTAGACCTCCGGGTGGCCGAACAACCAGAACAGGTGCTGCCACAGGATCGGATCGCCGCCACGGACCGGGTCGTAGAACGCGGTGTCCCAGCGACGGTCGAACAGCAGCTGGAACAACCCCACGGTGATGATCGGCAGCGAGAACGCCAGCAGGAACTGCACCACGAGCCCCATCCACACGAACACCGGCGTGCGGAACAGCGACATGCCCGGCGCCCGCATGTTGATGATGGTGACCGCCAGGTTCACCGCCCCGGCCGTGGACGCCACACCCGTGATCAGCAGGCCGAGCGCGTAGAACGTCATCCCGATCGAGGGGTCGGTGACCGAGTTGGGCGGGTAGCCGAACCATCCGCCGTTGGGTGCCCCGCCGAGGAACCAGCTGGAGTACAGGAACAACCCGCCCAGGATGAAGGCCCAGAACGAGAACGCGTTCAGTCGGGGGAACGCGACGTCGCGGGCCCCGATCATCAGCGGGATCAGGTAGTTGAAGAACGCGGCCGACATCGGCATCACGAACAGGAACACCATCGTCAGCCCGTGCATCGTGAAGATCTGGTTGTACTGGGCCTCGTTCAGCACGGTGCCGTTCGGTTGATAGAGCTGCGCCCGGATCAGCAGCGCCTCGAGCCCTCCGATCAGGAAGAACACGAACGACGTCACGCCGTACAAGAGCCCGATCTTCTTGTGATCCACGGTGGTGAACCAGCTCCAGAAGCCGGTGGTGGCCGTCGGCCGGCGGAGGATCCCTCCACCCGGGGCCGGCACGCTCACGCTCGCCATGTGCTCGTTCTCGCCTCCGTCCTTACGTCAGGCTCAGCAGGTACGCCGTGAGGGCGTCGATCTCATCATCGGTCAGGTTGTAGTTGGGCATCTTGGAGCCGTACTTCACCCCGGGGGGGTCATGCAGCCAGGCCCTGAGGGCCTCGACGTCCGTGGTGTCCCAGTTGCAGCCGGCGAAGCACTCGTGCTCCGGGGCGGCGAAATGCGTGAGGTTCGGACCGGCCGGGCTCGTCGCGTTCGTGCCACCGACAGAGTGACAGGCGGTGCACTGCCCGCCACCCGACACCCCGTTGAGGAACAGATCCATCCCCTGCTTCGCGAGCGGGTCGGTGGGTTCGACCGCCGGCTGCTTCTCGTTCTCGACCCATGCCCGCCAGTCCGCCTCGTCGAGCGCCACGATCCGGAACCGCATCCGCGCGTGCTGCAGACCGCAGAACTCCGCGCACTGGCCCCAGTAGGTGCCCGGTTCGTCTGCGGCGAACACGATGTGGTTCGTGCGCCCCGGCATCGCGTCCTGCTTGCCGAACAACCTCGGGGCCCAGAACGAGTGAGCGACCCGGAAGTCGGGGTCGTCGCCGCCCACCAGCCCGCCGGCCGACTCGATCGACAGGTCGACCGTTCTTCCGGCCGGCACGACCATCGTGTCGGCGACGACGATCGGACCTCCCTGCCCGTAGGACACCACCATGTCGGGATCCGTGTACTCGAAGCCCCACCACCACTGATAGCCCTTCACGGTGATGTGCATCGCGTCGGCCGGACGCTCGGCGAGCTCCCAGATCATCCCGACCGTCGGCACCATCACGAAGGCGAGGACGACGGCCGGAGCGATGGTCCACCCGATCTCGAGCCGCGTGTTGCCGTGGACCTGCGGCGGCAGGCGGTCGTCGCCCCCCTTGCGGTGCCGGTACTTGAGCGCGATCAGGACGATGCCGCCTTCGACGAGCACGAACACCGCGGCCGCCACCCACAGGACCGGCATCAACAGGTCCTTCTGCTTCTGGGCGGTCGGGCCCGCGGGGTCGAAGGTGTTCTGTGGCAGGTCGCCCGAGCAGGCCCCCAACAACAGGGTCAACGCCGCGAAGGCAAGGACCCACAGCAGACGCTTCCGCACGTCCCTATCTCTCTCCCGATCGGCCGGTTTCGCGCGTCGTGGCGAGACGCGAGTCCGAGGAAGATACCACCCGCCCCCCCGGGAGGCGCCACCCAACGGCGAACCTGCCGCTCACGTCGCGTAGCTGTGCAGGCCGGCGATCCACAGGTTGACGGCGTAGTACGTGACGAGCAGGCTGACGAACCCGACGAGCGCGATCACGGCCGCACGCCGGCCCTTCCAGCCGGAGGTGGCGCGCGCGTGCAGGTACCCGGCGAAGATCACCCAGGTGATGAACGACCACGTCTCCTTGGGGTCCCAGCCCCAGTAGCGACCCCACGCCTCCTGCGCCCAGATCGCCCCACAGATCACCCCGAACGTCCAGATCGGGAACCCGAACGCGACGAACCGGTAGGCGAGGCGGTCGAGCGAGAGCGCCGAGGGCAGGCGCCCTCGGCGCGGGGGGACGGCCGTCTCGTCGGGCTCGCCCGCGTCGGGCAGGTAGTCGGGCGGCGCGTCGGCGTCGACCGCGCCGCCCATGATCGGCGGCGGGTCCTGCGAGCGGAGCGCGGCCGTCTGCCGCCGCTCGAACGCGTCCTTGACCAGGAAGAGCATCGTGAACACGCACCCGAGACCGAGAAGCGAGGACGCCGTGATCATCGAGGTCACGTGGATCTGTCGCCAGTAGGAGTTGAGCGCGGGCAGCAGGTCCTCGGGACCGACGTAGAAGAACGACACCGCCATCGCCATCGTGAAGACGACGAACGCGTAGACGAAGCCGCCGAGCGAGCGGACCCGTCCCCGCCACTCGACCAGCACGAGGTAGGCGAGGACCGCGAGCGCCGCGAGGATCGAGGAGTACTCGTACATGTTGCCCCACGGGGTGCGGCCGGCCGCCATCCCCCTCGTCACGATCGAGGCGACGTTCGCGACGAGACCGAGCACGCCCGCGGCGGTCGAGATCCATGCGAACGCCCTGCGCCGGAACGCCATGTGCGCGAACGAGGTCACCATCGCCGCGATGTAGGCGAACAGCGCCACGCTGAACAGGTCCTTGGACCAGCGGGCCAGCTCGGTCTCGTTCACCCGGTGCTCACCGTCTCCCGCGCCGAGGCGCTCGCGCCTGCGGCCTCCTTCGCGAGGGCCTCCACGACCCGCGCGAACTCCTCTTCGAACTGCGCCTTGCGCTGGAGCGAGAACCCCCCGACCTCCAGCTCGGCGCCCTCGCCGTCGGGTCGCTCCCGCACCCGAACCCACAGCCGCCGCCGCGACGTGTACAGCGCCGGGAGCAGCCCCAGGACGATGAGGATAGCCGCACCGAGCACGAGCGGGACCCCGACGTCGCGGCTCACCTGCAACACCGAGTACCGAGGGAGGCTCGCGAAGGTCATGGACACGCCCGGGGCGAGCTCCACGGTCTCGTCGGCGCCGATCACCCCGTTGCCGACCCGATCCATCAGCCGGGTGTCGAGCGAGGCGAGCGAGGGATCGCGCAGGACCCCCTCGTACACCCAGTACCGCATGAACGGCGCGTTCGAGCCCACCATCGGCTGGGGCTCGCCAGTCTCGATGCTCCGCAGGAATGC
>Ga0214473_10007417_pt1 | contig 13018 bp, 10 predicted proteins | sample RVTome_7_FD_203509 | JGI IMG/M metagenome (GOLD analysis project Ga0214473, IMG submission 203509) | Soil microbial communities from uranium-contaminated site in the Upper Colorado River Basin, Wyoming, United States - RVT98D197 | ecosystem: Environmental > Terrestrial > Soil > Contaminated >...
GCCGCTGGATTCGCGACGGTCACCGCGCCTTCGATAAGCTTGCGCGCCTGCGCGTGCCGCTCATTGCAGTACTGAACGGACAGGCGCTTGGCGGCGGGCTGGAGCTTGCCGCCACCGCCGATATCCGGGTTGCCGAAAACCACGCGCGTGTTGGCCTTCCCGAAACGACACTTGGCATGGTGCCTGGCTGGTCCGGCACACAGCGCCTGGTCCGCCGGTTCGGCTCGCAAGCGGTCCGCCGCATGTCGCTTGGCGCGGAAATGTTCTCGGCAAACGAAGCCTATGCCCTTGGTCTCGTCGATGCGGTTGTTGCGACAGGAGCAGGCATGGTCGAGGCCCGCACCCGCGCCGCGCGCATTGCTGCCTCCGGTCCCATCGCCGTTGAAACCGCCAAGCTTCTCATCAACGCTGCAGAACAAGAAGAAACAGCGGCGGCCATGGAGGCCATGGCCGGCGGCCTGATCGCGCGCACCCGCGACCTGCGCGAAGGCGTCAACGCTTTCCGCGAAAAGCGCACCGCGGCATTTGAAGGGGCATGATCTTGACACAGCAAAGCCCCCTCGTCCCGAAGCTCGATATAAACACCTATCAAATGTTCATTGGTGGTGATTTCGTCGATGGTTCCGGAGGTGAATTCATCGAGCGGGCTAGCCCCGCTCATGGCGTTGTAGTCAGCCGCTATGCAAAAGCCAATGCAACCGATGCCGAAAGCGCGATCCTCAGCGCCCGGCGCGCGTTCGATACAGGCCCATGGCCACGCATGAAAGGGGCCGAACGTTCGCGCATTCTGTTCAAGGTTGCAGACATGATCGAAGCGAGGCTTGAGGAAATGGCGCGGCTCGATACGCTCGAATCCGGCAAGCCCATCGTCCAAGCACATGGTGAAATGGTGGGCGCTGTTGATATCTGGCGCTATGCAGCGGCACTTGCCCGCGATGTGCATGGCGAAAGCTATGACACTCTTGGCGAGCAGACTCTCGGGGCCGTGGTGCGTGAGCCGATCGGCGTCGTCGCCATCATCACGCCATGGAACTTTCCCTTCCTGATCGCGAGCCAGAAGCTTCCCTTCGCGCTCGCCGCCGGATGTACCACCGTCGTCAAGCCCTCTGAACTGACATCCGCTTCGACGCTGGCGCTTGGCAAAATCCTGATGGATGCGGGGCTGCCTGCCGGTGCCGTGAACATCATCGCTGGAACCGGCCCGGAGGTGGGCGCGCCGATGGTCTCCCACCCGGCAGTGGACATGATCTCGTTCACTGGTTCTACACGGGTCGGCAAGTCAGCGATGGCCGCGGCATCCGAAACACTCAAAAGACTTTCCTTCGAACTTGGTGGCAAGAACCCGCAAATCGTATTCCCGGATGCCGACATGGACGCGGCCGCGGATGCGATTGTCTTCGGCGCATTCTTCAACGTCGGTCAATGCTGCAACGCAGGTAGCCGCCTCTTGGTTCACGAGAGCATCGCTGCCGAGCTTCTGACTGAAGTGAGTGCGCGGGCTAGCACCGCCGTGGTCGGCGATCCGCTTGACGAGGCAACCAAAATTGGTGCTATCATTACGGCAGAACATCTCGGCAAGATCGAAGCATATATTTCCCAAGGCCAGGCGGCAGGTGCGAGCATCATGTTGGGCGGCAAGCGAATTGCGAAAGGTTCCGGACAATTTCTGGCTCCCACGATCATTGACGGGGTGACACCCGGGATGGCCGTCGCCCGCGACGAAGTCTTTGGGCCGGTGCTATCGGTCCTCACATTCAGGTCAAGAGAAGAAGCCATCGCTCTCGCCAATGACGCCGATTACGGGTTATCGGCAAGCGTTTGGAGCCGCGACTTCGACACTTGCATGTCGGTTGCTCGCCGCGTGCGCGCCGGCACGGTCTGGATAAATACTTTCATGGACGGTTTTCCGGAATTGCCTTTTGGCGGCTATCGCCAATCGGGAATTGGACGCGAGCTCGGTCGCCATGCGGTCGAAGACTACACAGAAACAAAAACGCTGACGATGCACATCGGCCCTCGAACCGGCTGGTGGCTTCCGCGCGCGTAAAGAATTCCGGGACCGGAATGGTCCGTCCCGGGAGGTTGCAAAATGGGAGATGTAAAATGCGTAAGTTCCTACTGACGACGGTCGCGGTCCTCGGGCTGACGGCCATAGCGCATGCCGACGAAGTTGAAGTGCTGCACTGGTGGACATCTGGCGGTGAAGCAGCCGCCCTCAATGTTCTGAAACAGAATCTCGAGAGTCAGGGCGTCACTTGGAAGGATATGCCCGTCGCCGGTGGCGGCGGCGACGCTGCCATGACGGCGCTGCGCGCCCGTGTGACCGCCGGCAATCCGCCGACTGCCGTGCAGGCGCTCGGCTTCGACATCACCGACTGGGCCAAGCAGGGCGTGGTCGGCGATCTCACCGAGATCGCCACCAAGGAAGGCTGGGACAGTGTCATTCCGCCGGCCCTGCAAAACTTCTCCAAATATGATGGCAAGTGGATCGCAGCCCCGGTAAACGTTCACTCGACGAACTGGGTCTGGATCAGTAAGGCGGCCCTCGATGCGGCGGGCGGCAAGGCCCCGGAAAGCTGGGACGAACTCGTTGCCGTTCTCGACAAGATGAAGGCCAACGGCATCACCCCGATCGGCCATGGCGGCCAGGCCTGGCAGGAAGCGACCATTTTCGATGGCGTCGTTCTTTCGCTAGGCCCCGACTTTTATAAGGCGGCGTTTATCGATCTCGATCCGGCGGCACTGGGCGGCGACAAGATGGTCGAGGCCTTCGATCGCATGGCCAAGCTTCGCTCCTATGTCGACGACAACTTTTCCGGCCGTGACTGGAACCTTGCTTCCTCCATGGTCATCGAAGGTGTCGCCGGCATGCAGTTCATGGGCGATTGGGCTAAGGGCGAATTCCTCAAAGCCGGCAAGGTTCCCGGCAAGGACTTCGTCTGCATCCGCTTCCCCGGAACGCAAGGAGCCGTCACTTTCAACTCCGACCAGTTCATGATGTTCAAGGTTGGTGAAGCGAGTCAGAAGGCGCAATTGCAAATGGCCTCCGATATTGAAAGCCCGGTCTTCCAGTCGGCCTTCAATGTGGTGAAGGGCTCGGTTCCCGCCCGCACCGACGTGCCGAATGACGCTTTCGACGATTGCGGCAAGAAGGGCATGGCCGACCTTGCGGACGCCAGCAAGAACAACTTGCTGTTCGGCTCCATGGCCCATGGCCATGCGGCGCCGGCTGCCATCAAGAATGCGCTCTATGACGTGGTGACCAAGCACTTCAATGGCGAGCTGGATTCTGCGGCTGCCGCGAAGGCACTGGCTGAGGCCGTTGCAGCTGCCAAAGGCTAACAATAACAACCGGACGCTTTCACTATTTTGGCGGAAGCGTCCGGGTCTTTCCAACAAGGATTATCGAGATGGCCCAAAGCCAACGCCTGACATTGCAAGATTGGTTGCCGCGTATCGTTCTTGCACCTAGCTTCGCCGTCATCCTTCTGTTCGTCTATGGATTCATCCTGTTCACCGGGGTGCTCTCTTTCACCGGATCGAAATTACTGCCGGACCTGACCACATGGGTCGGCCTCAACAATTACGCCCGCCTCTTCAATCATCCAAATTGGTCGACGTCACTCGCCAATCTCGGAATCTTCGGTTCACTCTACATCATCATCTGCAGCGTACTCGGCCTCGGGCTCGCTATTCTGCTCGATCAGAAAATCCGCGGCGAAGGATTCTTGCGCCCCATCTATCTCTATCCCATGGCGCTGTCCTTCATCGTCACCGGCGTCGCATGGAAATGGTTTCTCGATCCCGGCATCGGGCTTGAACATGTGATGCAATCATGGGGCTGGGAGTCCTTCTCGTTCCGCTGGATCAAGGAAGGCCGCTTCGCCATTTACACGATCGTGATCGCGGCGATCTGGCAGTCCTCCGGCTTCGTCATGGCGATGTTTCTTGCTGGGCTCCGCGGCGTCGACAACGAGATCATCAAGGCGGCCCAGATCGACGGCGCTTCCAACTGGACGCTCTACCGCCGCATCATCATTCCGCTCATGCGGCCGGTGTTTCTCTCGGCGTTCGTCGTCCTCGCCCATCTCGCCATCAAGTCCTACGATCTCGTCGTGGCGATGACCGATGGCGGCCCCGGTACCGCGACCTGGACGCCGGCCCTGTTCATGCAGAAATTCACCTTCGGCCGCAACGAAATGGGCATGGGTGCTGCTTCCGCCATCATCATGCTGATGATGATCGCCGCGGTCATCGTGCCCTATCTCTACTCCGAACTGAAGGGAGGGCGCCGCTCATGACCGCCGCCTCGCAAGTTACCGCCATCCGCACCGGCCTTTTCGTGCGCGCCGTTATCTATGCAGTTCTCATCCTCTTTGCCGTCTATTACCTTCTGCCGCTCTATGTGATGCTGGTCAATTCACTGAAGCCACTCGACGAAATCCGCCAGGGCAACATGTTGTCCCTGCCGCACACATGGACGATCGAGCCATGGCTCAGCGCCTGGTCCACCGCGCAGATCGGCGTGCAGCCGACCGGGCTCAGGCCATATTTTCTCAATTCCATCCTGATGGTGGCGCCCGCTGTTTTCATTTCCACGATGCTGGGTGCGCTCAACGGTTATGTGCTGACCAAATGGCGCTTCCCGGGCGACAACATCGTTTTCACCCTCATGCTGATGTCCTGCTTCATTCCCTTCCAGATCGTGCTCATTCCTTCTGCGAAAATTCTCGGTCTCCTGGGCCTTGCTGGAACCGTCACAGGACTGGTTCTGATCCACGCCATCTATGGGCTCGGCTTCACCACCTTGTTCTTCCGGAATTATTACGAGGCGTTCCCGACCGAGCTGGTGCGCGCGGCCATGATCGACGGTGCCAGCTTTTTCCAGATCTTCCGCCGCATCCTGCTGCCCAGTTCCGGTCCGATCATTGTGGTCACGGTCATCTGGCAGTTCACCAATATCTGGAACGACTTCCTGTTTGGCATATCGTTCTCGGACGCCGACTCGCAGCCCATGACGGTTGCCCTCAACAATCTCGTCAATTCTTCGACCGGCGTGAAGGAATACAACGTGCATTTTGCAGGTGCGGTCCTCGCGGCCCTGCCAACCCTCATCGTTTACATCGTCTCCGGACGCTACTTCGTGCGCGGCCTGATGGCCGGCGCCGTGAAAGGATAGACCATGGCATTCCTCGAAATCGAGAAGCTCGAAAAGCGCTTCGGTGCCGTGAGCATCCTCAAGGGCATCGATCTGGACATTGAAGAGGGCGGGTTTCTGGTTCTCGTCGGCCCTTCTGGCTGCGGCAAGTCCACTCTGCTCAATACCATCGCCGGACTCGAAAGCGTCACTGGCGGTGAAATCCGCATCGCTGGAAAACGCGTGAACGAGCTGCATCCCTCGAAGCGAGACATCGCCATGGTATTCCAGTCCTACGCGCTCTACCCCAACATGTCGGTAGCGCAGAACATTTCCTTCGGCATGGAAATCAAGGGTGTGCCGAAAGTCGAGCGTGAGAAGGCCATCGCCAGCGTCTCCGAAACGCTGCAGATCGGCCACCTGCTGGACCGCAAGCCTTCGCAGCTTTCCGGTGGCCAGCGCCAGCGCGTCGCCATGGGCCGTGCACTGGTGCGCCGTCCCCAGGTTTTCCTGTTCGACGAACCCCTATCCAATCTCGATGCCAAGCTGCGCGTCGACATGCGGACCGAGATCAAGCGGCTGCATCAATCGATGAAGCGGACCATCGTCTATGTGACTCACGACCAGATCGAGGCGATGACACTCGCCACCAAGATCGCGGTATTGAAAGACGGCGTGTTGCAGCAGGCGGGCACGCCGGCCGAGATTTACAACCGTCCCGACAACATTTTCGTCGCGGACTTCATGGGATCGCCGGCGATGAATCTCATCCCGGCAACGCTGGGTGGCAGCGGGAAGGCGGCGAAACTCGAAATCGGCGCGCACGGCGGCAAGCCTCTCGTTCTGGACGTCGGCACAGACCTCGATGGCTACACCGGAAAATCAGTGATCTTCGGTATCCGCCCGGAAGCGATTACCGATCCTGAGGGTGCCGACCGCACATCTCGGAATGTGATCACCGCGGACTGCTTCGTCGAAGTCGTGGAGCCCGCAGGCTCCGACACCTTTGCGGTCATTAACCTCGGCGGCAAGGAAGTAGTCGCCCGCTTGCGCGCCGATGCGAAAGTCGTTCCAGGCAAGATGACGAAGCTCTCCTTCAATCTCGACAAGGCGGTTTTCTTCAATCCCGAAACGCAACTCCGTATTGGCTAAGCATTCATGCGTGAACAGCCCGATATCGTTATCATTGGGTCTGGCATGGGCGGTGCCACGCTTGCCGCCGGATTGGCAGGATCAGGTGCACGCATTGTTATTCTTGAAAAGGGCCAACGGCTGCGCGACACACCCGAGACGCGCGACGCGCGGGCCATTTTCCAGCGCGGGTTTTATCGCCCGGCGGAAAATTGGTTGGGCGCAGACAATCAGCCCTTCAATCCCGGCAATTATTACTATGCGGGTGGCAATACAAAATTTTACGGTGCGGTGCTGTTTCGTTACCGCAAAGAAGACTTTGGCGAACTCGAATTTCCAGGTGGTGGCGTCTCGCCCGCATGGCCGATTTCCTACGAAAAGCTGGAGCCGTGGTACGGCAAGGCGGAAGCACTGTACTGCGTGCGCGGCGCATTGGGCGAAGACCCTACTGAGCCTTCGCACTCGAGCAAATATCCTTTTCCGCCGGTGCCAGACGAACCGGCAATTGCAAGGGTGCGTGAACGCCTAAAAAAGATTGGATTGAATCCTTTTAGCCTTCCACTGGGTGTCGACATCAACGCCTGGCTTAAGCGCGCAAAAACGCCATGGGACGCTTTTCCCGATAGCTTTACGGGCAAAATGGATGCCGAAACCTGCGGCCTCGCCAAGGCGCTGGATGATCCCAATATCACGCTTGAAACGGGTGCTGAAGTGTCGCGACTTGAAACCGGTACCGGCAACCGTATTTCAGCTGTTGCCTATCGCAAAAATGGCGAGGAACTGAAACTTAATCCGCGAACGATAATCCTCTCGGCTGGCGCGGTGCAATCGGCTGCAATGCTATTGAAATCAGCAAACACCGACAATCCTTCCGGCCTTGCCAACCGCACGGATCAAGTGGGCCGCCACTTTATGAACCACAACGCATCAGCCCTGCTCGCCATTGATCCGCGCGAACGAAATGACTCGGTCTACCAGAAAACCTTGGGCATCAATGATTTCTATCTTGATGATGGCCGTGGGCGCGGCCCGCTTGGCAACATTCAACTCCTTGGCCGCGTCACCGGCGCCATACTCAAAGCGAATGTGAAGTGGGCACCGGAGTGGGCACTCAATGCGGTCAGCAGTCGTGCCGTAGACTGGTACCTCATAAGTGAGGACTTGCCGCGCCCTGAAAGCCGCGTGCGCATTAAAAATAATTCGATTGTTCTCGACTGGCAACGCAGCAACATAATTTCCCATGATCGCCTAACCCAGCGGGCCAAAGAGACTTTCCGCGCTGCGGGATACCCTATCGTATTGACCCGGTTGTTCGACGGGCGCACCCCTTCGCACCAGTGCGGGACCTTGCGCATGGGCCGCGATCCAGCAAATTCAGTCCTCGATACGATGTGTAGAGCTTGGGATCATAGCAACCTTTTTGTCGTTGACGCGAGCTTTCTACCTACCTCGGCAGCGGTCAACCCGGCGCTGACAATCGCCGCCCAGGCGCTGCGCGTTGCCAGCCATATTCGAGGCAAGGAACTTGCAAAATGAGTGATAGGCCCGTGGCAGTCGTAACCGGAGCAAGTCGTGGCATCGGTCTCGGCATCGTACAGAAGCTTGAGGCCGCTGGATTTCAGTTGGTGAAGACGGCCAGAAGTTGGAATGAAAAAGGCCCTGGGGAATATGCTGCTGACGTCGCCGATATTACTTCGCATGCGCAGCTCGTGGCCGATATCATGGAGCGCTACGGTCGCATTGATTGCCTCGTTAACAATGCTGGAATCGGATCACCAAAACGCGGCGATTTTGCTGATCTCGCACCCGATACCTTTGACCAAGTTATGAATGTCAACTTGCGAGGCACGGTATTCTTCACGCAAGCCGTGATGCGGGCAATGTTGGCGCATAAGAGTGATGCAAATCCACGCTCGATAATTTTCATCACGTCGGCTTCCGCTTTGGCCGCCTCGCCCGAACGGCTGGATTACTGCATGTCCAAGGCTGCACTTGCGATGTTCGCCAAAGGACTTGCCTTGCGTTTGGCCGATTGTGGTATCTCGGTTTTCGAAGTGCGGCCCGGCATTATTGGCACGGATATGACCGCGGGCGTGACAGCGAAATATGATAGGCTGATCGCCAATGGCTTGGTACCGGAACGGCGCTGGGGCGAGCCGGATGATATCGGGTCCATCGTAGCCGCCCTTGCAGGCGGTGCTTTTCCATTTTCAACAGGCACCATCATTGACGCAGGTGGTGGCCTAGCCATTCCTAGATTGTGAGCGACCTATGAGCTTTGACTATGTAATTGTGGGTGGCGGTTCAGCAGGATGCGTTCTTGCCGCGCGCCTAAGCGAGAAGGAGGATGTGAAAGTGCTGTTGCTCGAGGCTGGCGGCACCGACTGGAACCCGCTGTTTCACTGGCCGGCAGGCTTTGCCAAAATGACGAAGGGCATCGCGAGTTGGGGCTGGTCCACCGTGCCACAGAAACACATGAACAATCTCGTCCTGCGTTACACCCAGGCCAAGGTCATCGGTGGTGGCTCTTCGATCAACGCCCAGCTTTACAATCGTGGCAACCGCCTCGACTTCGACGAATGGCGCCAGATGGGGTGCGAAAGCTGGAGCTATGACGATGTGCTGCCCTATTTCCGGCGCATCGAGGACTTCGCGCGGCCTGCCGACAAATACCATGGCAACGGCGGCCCGCTTGGCGTCTCGGATCCGGTGGCACCGCTCCCCGTTTGCGAAGCCTATTTCAAAGCCGCAGGCGAACTCGGCATTCCGCACAATCTCGATTTCAATGGCGAATCCCAAGACGGTGTCGGCTATTATCAACTGTCGCAAAAGAATGCCCGCCGTTCTTCCACCGCCACGGCCTATCTGAAGCCCGCACGAGGCCGGCCAAATCTTGAGGTTCGCACCGACGCCTTCGTGAACCGCATTGTCATCGAAAAGGGCCGTGCCATCGGCGTTGAAGTGACCGGCAAGAATGGTGTCGAGACGATCCGCGCGGATCGCGAGGTCATTCTCGCATCGGGCGCCATCGGCTCGCCGAAACTACTGATGCAGTCCGGTGTCGGCCCCGCCGATCATCTGAAGTCGGTCGGCGTCACGCCGCTGCGTGATCTCCCGGGTGTAGGTTCGAACTTCCAGGACCACCTCGATCTTTTCGTCGTCTGCGAATGCACCGGCGATCATTCCTACGACAAATATGCCAAGCCTCATTGGTCGGCACTTGCAGGCCTTCAATATCTCCTGTTCAAGACCGGCCCCGTGGCTTCAAGCCTCTTCGAGACCGGCGGCTTCTGGTATGCCGATGAAAACGCCCGCTCGCCCGATATCCAGTTTCATTTGGGGCTGGGCTCGGGCATCGAGGCCGGCGTCGCCAAGCTCATCAATCCCGGCGTGACACTGAACTCCGCCTATCTTCGCCCGCGTTCGCGCGGCACCATCAGGCTCGCATCAAGCGATCCCAAAATGGCCCCGCTGATCGATCCCAATTACTGGGCGGACCCGCAAGACCGGGACATGTCGATCAAGGGCCTGCGATTGGCGCGCGACATCATGCGGCAAAAGGCACTCAAGCCTTTCATCATGGCCGAGCGCCTGCCCGGCCCAGCCAAGGTCTCGGATGCTGATCTCATTGCCTATGCTTGCCGACACGCCAAGACCGACCATCACCCCGCAGGCACCTGCAGGATGGGCCACGATACCAACGCTGTTGTGACACCCGACCTGAAACTGCGCGGCCTAGAAGGACTCCGCATCTGCGACGCGTCGATCATGCCAACCGTGGTTTCGGCCAACACCAACGCGGCAACGATCATGATTGCCGAGAAGGCCTCAGACTTCATCCTCGGCCGCTGATCCTTCCCCGGAAACGGCAAAGCCCGTCAACTCATTGAGATAGCGGGCTTACTTGGCTGCGGGAACTGAATTTGAACCAACGACCTTCAGGTTGCGAGGCCGAGGGCTTGCTCAGGAACTTTATTTGCCACCGGCTCACTTCTCGGAAAATCACCGAACACACTTTGTCTTGCTGCACACGCAGCGCACACGGCGTTTCCTACGTATTTGATTTTGTTTATTTGTCGTTCCAATCCATCATGGGCGCAACGGCGAACAATTCCCCGTTCGCCGCCGGCGGTGGCGCGGCGGTATTCATGGGGTGGGGTTTAGCGTGGTTGGGTATGGAAGTTCAATTAGAAAAGGCGGGAGAAAGAATGCAAATGTAGAAGCTGAAACAACCAAGCGGGCTGAACACACCCGCTTGGTTGAAATGCTGTGCTGTTCGAACAGCGCAGCCGGCTTTCGTGCGTTACAGGCGCTCCAGCGTCAGAAAGTTGGCCTCTCCGAGCCAGGCCTTTTTGAAGGCCGATTCCGTCTTGCTTAACTCTGCATCGCCCGTCTTGCGCTGTGCTTGCATGAGCCCCCAGAGAGCCCATGCGTTGCGCGGACGCTCCTTGAGTGCGGCCTTGAACATATCGGCCGCTTCACTTGCACGGCCCTGTTGCAGCAGGACGGCAGCGAGTGTCTGACGCACCGGATAGTACCAGTACGGAGGCTCCATGTATGGAATGGAGGATTCCAGTTCGACCGCTTCGCGCAGATGCTTCTCTGCTGTTGCGAGATCGTTGCCGGACTGTGCAATGCGCGCTTCTACGACGTTCTTAGCAAGCGTGAGGATCGTCTTGGCCGGAAGGAACTGTGCCTCCAGGTTTGACATGTCCGTCGACGCAATCAGCTGCTCAATCGCCTTGATTTCATTGCGCGCATTTGCTGCATCTTTCACCTGCGCATAGGCGACGCCACGCGCATAGTGCCAGAAGCCTTTCACAAACGGAAATCGATCCGACGGATGCTTGAGCGACAGGATCGTCTGCATATCACTGAACTGTGCATGGGCGGAAAAGCTTGCTGTCTTGATCGCCTGCACCCAGGCAATCTGTTGCGACACCTCATCCGACGTGATCGCCTCAAGCCGTTCTGCCGCACGGAACACATCCTCCTTCACGCCCGACATCTGCGCGGACGCAAGAAGGAAATGTACATTGTGTGGATAGTAACCGAACCGATACAGTGTGCTTACATTGTCGCCTGCAGCGGCAACGAAAGCTGCGTCTGCCGCGATTGCCGCACGATTGGCCTCCATCGAGTCCTTGTGGCGACCGAGACGTAAATAGAGATGTGACGGCATGTGGACCAGATGGCCCACACCGGGTGTTGCTCCCCTAAGCCTGTCCGCAACCGCTTCCCCACGTTCCGGCGTTGCGGAAGCCTCGACCGCATGAATATAGAGATGGGCTGCAGCAGGATGGTCTGGACTAACCGCGAGCGCCTTTTCCAGCGTGGCAACAATCTCGGCCGCATTTTTCTTTGGCGTCACACCATCTACTTCCCAGTAATCCCAGGGTTGAAGGTTCATCAGCGCGTCGGCATAAAGCACAAGGACATGAGCATCATCCGCATACTGCGCGGCGACTTTCTTCATGCTGCCCGCCCATTCCTGATCGAAAGTGGAGCGGTCGGCTGTCGGCTGAGCACCGTAGCGCGCAGCAAGCGCGTCGATCAGCGCCTTTTCTTTCTCAGTGACCTTGCCACTCAGGGACTTCGCCTGTTGGATCGCTTCATATGCGGGCCTTACCGCGTCATCATGCATGATATCGTTGATATTCGGTCCGCGCACAAAGGCTTCACCCCAATAGGCCATCGCGAAATTGGGATCTAGTCTTTGCGCTTCACGGAATGACCGCAAAGCTTCCGCATGATTGAAGCCCCAAGTCAAAATCCAGCCCTGATTAAAATAGGCCTGGGCTTCCTTGCTTGCCGTCGTGACCATCATGGTCATCGACCCCAGCCCTTCATACAGCGGTGGTCTGCCGTCCTTGACTTGCTTGTTGACGCCAGCTGCGTATTTCAAGCCCGGTTGAAACAGCTCCTTGCCCCGCTGCCCATCAGCAGTGTCATGGGCGAGAGCAATTGACACGAATGCTGTGCTGGCGAAGATCGCAGAAAGCAGCCGGTGATGAATACGATTGATCGTCATGGTGGCCTCCAAGTATTTGATATGGTTTGAGTTGAGGTGGTCCGGTACTGAGCCGGGTGTTCAAGCCGGCCGGCTAGCCTACAATCGATGGCTCAGAAGTACTGGCAGTGGTCGGCCTTTATGGCCTTCTCTGCCAGGAACCATCCTGGATCGACGATTCCCTCCGCCCCCGGAATGAGGTCGGAAGGTTCGACTTCGAACGTCTGAGCCGCATAGCGGCAACCGAACAGGCGTACGTTGCCGGTGCCGACTAGAAGCTTAAGAAAATCCTCGATTTCCGTCGGCTCACCGTCCGCCGTCATGCGAGCGCGCAGCCAATCAGAGTCTCGCGCGTGTCGGCCGTCGATTGTGAGCGACGCGGCGCCTTCGCTGGTCAGGGCTCTCACGGCCCAAAGCAGGAAGAGCATGTCGACCTTCACGCCTTTCAGCGCCTGCGTGTATGCAAAGGTCAGTGGGGTGAGCAGCTTGTCATATGCGTCTTCGCGCACGACAATTGCGAGATGTTTCATTTCAGTACCTCATACTATTAAGTTGATAGAGTTGGACGGCCGGCGCCTTCCTTTCAGGCTCCGGTCCGGATGTTCAGGCCGCATGCCGGCAGGCGAGGCTGATACTTTCCATGTGCCGGTGATCGGTTCCGCAACAGCCACCAAGCACAGTAATCTGTGGGTGATTGTGTCGGATGTCGCGATACTCGCCGCCGAGTTCAAGCGGATTGC
>Ga0214473_10007418_pt1 | contig 13017 bp, 10 predicted proteins | sample RVTome_7_FD_203509 | JGI IMG/M metagenome (GOLD analysis project Ga0214473, IMG submission 203509) | Soil microbial communities from uranium-contaminated site in the Upper Colorado River Basin, Wyoming, United States - RVT98D197 | ecosystem: Environmental > Terrestrial > Soil > Contaminated >...
ACGCCACATAACCCGGTCAGCGGCAGCCTTGTTCAGCTCGGGGTCGCCGCTCGACTGGTCAATGATGACGAACCTTCCCGAGGCCAGCTCTTCGTAGATGTCCTCGGCGTAGTCGGTCGACGTGTCTGGCGTGTGCTGCGCCTTCACGCGGCCGATCAGTCGCGATCCATTCGGGTACTCGTACATCCCGAGGATCTTCTTGAGATCGTCGTCCGCCCAGGACCCTGAGCTGCTGTTCTGGACGTATGCCTGATCGAACGCCTGCCAGCCAGAATTGCGATCATGGATGAAGTTTCGGAGCAGCTCGAAGGCCTGAGCCAGCTCACTCCAGGTGGGATCAGCCTTGCCGAGCATCGTCGCACAGTTGGCGTAGCCAGCCGGATCACTACCGTTTCCTGACCTCAGCGCTGTGATTAGATCCTGATTGAACAACCCTCTCGTGACAGGACGGAGATTGGATGGTGGCCGGAGCCCGGCCTTCGCCAGGAGTGCGCGGTAGGCGAGCACCCGCCGACTGAACCGCGTCATTGCGGAGTGGTCGTTAGGATCCGGCGCTTCGAGCCGAACATCGCAGAAGTTTCCGATGTACTTTGAGCCGCGATCCGGCGCGAGGGCCGTGTTGATGATGCCCTTCCCGATCTCAAGGTTTTCGTCGACGAAGAAATTGAGCTTCATCAGTCGTCGGCCAGAATCGTTCGGGTGCGGCGTGATCCCATAGGTGATCACGTCCGCCTTGAGGTCCGCATGTCGGTCCGGAGGGCCGGAAGCCCACACGTTCTTGATCGCCGTGGGCACGGCTCCTTGTGCATCCTGCGTGTTTTCGTTTGCGTATTCCCCGTTTGGGTCGAACACGATTTGGCCGATACGTAACGGATCCTGGTGCCATCGGAGTTCAAAGATCGTCTTGAGCATCACTTTCGTGGTGTTCGACTTCCCCGTGCGCGTCATGCCGAAGAGCGCGGACTTCTGGCCGAGCAGGTCACGGGGGATGATCGAGACCGGTACGTGCGCGACCTGCTGAAACCGGCGATGGGTGGACGCATAGCGCACCCGACCGATGATCACGGCGGCATCCGAGAGCTCACCATACGTGACGGCGTCCCGGTAGTTGACGATGCGCTCAAGGGACTCTCCGCGCGGCTTAAACACCTTGAGTCCCTTGTTTGGATAGTAGTTGCTGATGTCACAGCCGAATGACAGAACGTAATTCGGTTCCTCTTCCGACCCGGCATCCGTCACGTAGAAGGTCCCCAGAACCCGGCACCGAACGCCCGCGTAGCTCAGGATGTTGTGGGTTGTGGCGTCCATCACTGCGCGGTCGTCCCAGTGCTTGTCAACTTCTCCGCTCACCCTCTGCGCCGTTTCGACCCGCACCCGGAGCGCCTCTGCCGCGTTCGGAAGATCAGAGTGGTCCAGGACGCGCAGCAGGAGCACCGATGCGTCCTCCTCGCGGACGTCAATCACCCCTGTCGGGCGGACGCGGGTCGCCACCAAGAACGAAAGGGCGGGGATGCCACCGACTCGGGCACGATAGTGATCGTGGATTTGCACGAGCGCGTCGGCGTAGCTCAGGGAGTACACGTCGCCAACGTAGGCATCCTCCTGCACCAGCCCGGCGATAAGCTGCCCAGCCTGCCTCAGACCGGGCGCGAGCTGTTGCGGTTCCAGCTCCTTGCTGACCTTGGAAATGACATCTGCCATAACTGCTCCTTGCTGGTGCGTCTACCGCAGTGTGGACTCGCGAGCGCCATCTCCGAGTCCTGCGAAGTTCGCGTCTCCTTGCGACGCGCAGTCACCGGCATCGAGCCCTTCCTTTCCTCCCTGTTCCCACGCACAGCGTCGGGGTGAAACGTCGCGCGGTTCGCAAGCTAACGCTCCCTGGTCCGACGAGGCCACCGTTTTCGCCAGCCAAGCGTCACCCCCCATCCATCTCGTTGGCCTGTACGGGTTTTCCCGCCCCCGCCGGTCTAGGGATCAGGCGCGCACGTCAGACCAAGGGGATTCACTCTGCCCGACCGGGGCAGCGCGCGACCTGAAGCGGTGGCCCAGCAGAACAAGGTGTCGCGATGTCTCCGCAGTACACGCCGTCCGAAGCGAGCTCCGACCTGCTCTACCGCGACATGATGACCCGGTTCCTGGGTCCGATCATCATGCACGCGTTCGACAACCCCGACGTCACCGAGGTCTACACCAACCCGCAGGACCAGAGGATCTGGACGATTCAGCGCGCGGGTCAGCGCGTGGACACTGGTGAGCGCATCGACGCTCCCAGCGTCGTGGCGTTCCTCAACACCGTCGCGACCACGCTCAACACGACCATCGGTCCCGAGACTCCTTCCCTGCAGGCCGAGCTGCCCCTGGATCGCTTTCGGAGGGCTCGACTCCAGGGCCTCATCCCTCCCGTCTCGCCCGGCCCGTGCTTCGTGATCCGCAAACATGCTCCGAGCGTGATCCCGCTCGGAGCGTACGTCGAAGATGGCGCGCTCACGATCGAGGGCGCGCAGCTGCTGCGCCATGCGGTAGCCGAGCATTGGAACATCCTGGTGGTCGGGGGCACCCGGAGCGGCAAGACCACGCTGGCCGGCGCCATCGTGCAGGAGATCACGCGTCAGTTCCCGCACGAGCGAGTCGTGATCCTCGAGGACACGGCCGAGCTGCGCTGCGCGGCCGAAGATCACCTCGCGCTCCGTACCATCGAAGGCGGCAGCCTCGCGGATCTGGTCAAGCTGACGCTGCGCGTGAGCCCTGACCGGATCGTGGTGGGTGAGGTTCGCGATCATGCGGCGCTCTACATGCTGGACGCGTGGCAGACGGGTCACCCGGGGTCGGTTGCCACGCTGCACGCCACCAGCCCGGAAGGCGCGCTCCTGCGCCTCGATCTCCTGTGCCAGCGGGCGAACGTACCGAGCCAGATCGCTCTGATCGCCGAAGCGGTCCAGCTCATCGTGCAGATGGAGCTTCGCACGCGAGGTGGCGGCACCCGCCCGAGCGTCACACGGCTCGTCCGAGTCGCGGGGCTGGATCCGCACGGCCGATTCATTCTCCATTGCCTGGACACAACCGAGGAGAGCGCTGCTGCTCAACCCCCGTCGGGCAACGGTCACGTTCCTCACCGGTCGCCACATGCCCGGCCTGTGCAGGAACAACTTTCCTTCGTCGCGGGAGTCTGAACCATGAACACTCAACTGAAGCACAGCCTGGTGGTGCTGGCTGTGATCGTCCTGGCCATGCTCATGCAAACCGCAGAAGTATGGGCCGCGGGAGTCGGTGGCCCGGACATGCCGTGGAACACTCCTCTCCAGCGGCTTCTGGACAACCTGTCCGGCCCCACGGCCCGCACCCTCGGCATGCTCATGTTCGTGGTCGGCGCCCTGACCTGGGGCTTCAGCAGGAACGAGGAGCACGTGCGGCGATTCGGGACCATCGTCTTCGGGTGCGCGGTGGCCATCGGCGTCGTGAACCTGTTTAACGCACTCGCCTTCCAGGGCGGAGTGTTCTGACGCGCGGGGTTTCGTCCACCGATTGAGGATCGACGAGATCCGTAGTCCCACATCCTGCAAAGGACGAGTCCATGTCTTCACGCAAACGCGAGAGGCGGGTGGTGCACGTGTCCCTGGTCCGGCCCGTTCTCTTCGGCGGCACCGAGCAGGGGATGGCGATGCTGACGCTGATCGCCGCGGTGGGCGTTCCCATGTACGGCGGCTTCCATCCGGTCACCATCGCGGTGGGACTTCTCCTGGCCTTCCCGATCCACGCGCTCGGCGTGTGGTTCGCGAAGAAGGACCCGCAGATGGCCGCGCTGTACGTGCGCAGCTTGCTTGCCCGGGATTTCTACCTTCCGTACGGCGCGCGGAGGACCCGCCCGCCGGTGGTCCGGCCTTCGATTCCCGGAGCACACTGATGGATCTGCTTTCGACCGCCCTGGGCATCGGCGTCGGTGCGGGCGCTTTGGCGAGCGCACGCGTGCTGCGCGAGTACCGGAACGATCCAGCGGATCCCGCCGATCTCCTCAACTGGGCGTATCTCGTCGACCCAGGCGTGATCCTCATGAAGGACGGCAGCTTCCTCGCGGGCTGGCGCTACCGCGGCCCGGACACGTCCGCGGCGACGGAGGAAGATCTCGATCTCCTCTCCGCGCACATCAACGATGCGCTGCTGCCGTTCACCGATCGCTGGATGCTGCACGTCGATGCCGTGCGGAAGCCGGCAAGGCGGTACGCCCCGGAGCTTTCGGGCGGGTTTCCGGATGCTGTCACGCGGCTGATCGATGACGAGCGGCGTGCCGGCTACGAGTCCGCCGGGCATTACTTCGAGACCGAGTACTACCTGGTCGTCACGCACACGCCGCCGCCCGAGCTGTTCTCGCGCCTGGGCGCGCTGTTCGTGCAGGGATCCGATCCGTGGGGCATCGACTGGTCGCAGGTGCTCGATCACTTCCAGGGATCGGTCCAGTCGCTCGAGAATCAGCTCTCAGGTTGGCTGCGGATGACGCGCCTCGACTCCGACACGCTGCTTACTCACCTGCACTCGTGCCTGTCGGGACTGCACCACACCGTCCGCACGCCCTCGCACGGATCGTATCTCAACTGCGTGCTCGCGGACCAGCCGATCCTTGGTGGGTTCCAGCCGCAGGTTGGTGGGCTGCACATCCGCCCGATCGCGGTGATGGGATATCCGCACATCACAGAGCCGGGTGGGCTCGATTTCCTGAACCACCTTGGCTTCTCGTATCGGTGGAGCAACCGCGTGATCCCGTTCGGCCAGGCAGCCGCCGAACGAGAGATCAAGAGACACCAGCTCAACTGGTTCAAGAAGCAGAAGGGGCTCGCGCTCTGGGTCCGCGAGATCCTGAGCAACAGCAAACCGGGCAGCCGCGAAGAGGCGGACCGGTGGATCGACCGTCACGCTCGCCGGATGGAGGATGACACCGCAGAGGCCCTGGCGGAGAACTCGTCCGGCGAGGTGCGCTTCTGCCAGTACACGAGCACGATCCTCGTGATGGAGCAGGACCCGAGGCACGCCAACTACGTCGCCTCGGAGATCGTCAAAGGCCTGAACGACGCGGGCTTTCCGGCGCGGATCGAGACGGTGAACGCGCTGGAAGCGTACCTCGGCAGTCTGCCCGGCCACGGCTACTCCAATCTTCGCCGCCACCTCCTCAGCAGCGCCAACATCGCGGACCTGCTTCCGACGACCGGCATCTGGCCCGGGCTCGCGACCAACCCGTCGCAGTACTTCCCGCAGGGCAGCCCCGCGCTGATGTGGACCGCGACCGACGGCAGCACACCGTTCCGCCTGAACCTGCACGACAGCGACGTGGGACACACGCTGGTGATCGGCAAGACAGGTGCAGGAAAGAGCATCCTCATCGAGTCCGTCGCCGCGCAGTGGATGCGCTACCCCGGCGCCCAGCTCTTCTACTTCGACTACGGCTACTCGGCCTGGCTGCTCGCAGCCGCCTGTGGCTGGACGCACTACGCCATCGGCGCGGATCGGATCGACAGCCTCGGCTTCCAACCGCTCGGTCGCATCGACGACGCGGCGGAGCGCGCGTGGGCCGCGGAGTGGCTCGAGGTCGTCTTCAGCCTTCACGGCGTGACGCTCACGTCGTCGCAACGGCAGAGGATCGACGCCGCTCTCAGACTCCTGGCCGGCATGGAACGGGAGCACCGCACGCTCACCGACCTGCGGGTGCAGCTCCAGGACAAGGAGCTTCAGGAGGCGCTTCGCTTCTACACGATCGAGGGGAACCTCGGTTACCTGCTCGATGCGAAGGCCGACTGCCTCGACGACTCGCCCGTGCAGGTCTTCGAGCTGAAGCACCTGCTGGAAATGGGCGATCGCGTGCTCATCCCCACGCTCCTCTACCTGTTCCGCCGAGTGGAGCGGCGTCTGGACGCGGGCCGGCCGACGCTCATCCCCGTCGAAGAGCTGTGGGCGCCGCTCCTGCGCTCGGTGTTCGCGAATCGGATCAACCAGTGGCTCTTGACGCTCCGAAAGCAGAACGCCGCCGTCATGCTCGTGGCCCACAGCGTGGGGCAGCTCCGCGAGCTCCCGAACCGGCAGATCGTCATCGAGTCGTGCCCCACGAAGATCTTCCTGCCCAATCCGGACGCGAAGTCGGAGGAGGCTGGCAAACTCTATGCTGAGCTCGGGCTGAACTCGCGGGAAATCGAAGTAATCGCCGAGAGCGTTCCCAAGCGGCACTACTACTTCGCGAGCCCGCGCGGTTCCCGGCGCTTCGAGTTGGCGCTGGGCCCGCTCGCGCTCTCGGTTCTGGCTCCATCAGACGGTACCACGCTGGACGAAACGCGGCGCCGGGTCGAGGCGCTGGCCGAGCGATGCGGGGATGCCTGGCCGGACGTGTGGCTCCGCGAACTGGGGTTGGAGGAGTGGGCGGATCGTTTCACGCGGCTCAAAGGAGGTCAGGATGAGCAAGGGTCATGCGCTGCGTAGCGTGCTGCTGCTGAGCGCGTGCGCGTTCGGAACCGCGTTCGTTCCGGGTCGGGCGGACGCACAGTGGGTCGTCATCGACCCTTCGAACCTCGCTCAGAACGTAGAGCAGGTTCTGCGAACCGTGCAGCAGATCAACAACCAGCGGCAGCAGATCACGTATCAGCTCCAGGCGCTTCGGAAGCTTCCGAATCCGAACTGGCGCGAGATCGCCACGCTGGTCCATCAGCTCGACGTGCTCATGCGGCAGGGCGCGGCGCTCGGCTACTCGATCCAGTCCCTCGACCAGCAGTTCGAGCAGACGTTCCCCGGCCACCGCGCGGCGATCAACAACCTGCAGGTCCCTGTCGAACAGCGGCAGCAGGCGCAGCGCACGTTGGCAACCATGCGGGCGGCTCTGAACGTCCTCCAGTGGCAGTCGCGGAGCTTCCAGTCCGGCCAGCAGAAGCTCGCCGCAATCAAGGCGTCGATGTCCGGCATACGCGGAACGCAGGAAGCCCTCGAGCTCCAGAGCACCGTCGACGCGTTCGTGGCTGAGGAGATCGGCCTGCTCCGCCAGACGGTCGCGACGCAGACGAACGTGCAGGCGGTCTACAACGCCTACGTGGTGAATCAGGAGACGCAGACGCGCGCCAACTACCGGGCGATGATGGACCGGATGTCGGCGGTGCCCGCCACGTCCAGCCGCAACTTCAGCCTGAAGGTGAAGCGATGAAACGGCTTACCCGCAGGATCTCGCGCCGTCGGCCATACGGCCTCGCCATCCTCGTCGCGTGCCTCTTCGGCACCGGCTGCCGAGAGACCGCCGCGGACATCGCAAACGGGGATGATCCGCTGCGCGCGCTCACCGTCGCGCACCGTTCGGACCTATACGGTTCGACGTACTGGACGCAGAAGAGCAGCGCGGACTCCGCGCTCTGGGCGGAGGCGGTGGCGTACTGCGAAGACCGGACCGGCGGCGACCATCCCAATTGCGACGCCGTCCGCCAGGTGCGGGTCATCGAGCAGATGTCGCGCACGCCGGAGGACCGGCCCAACGAGTTCCGTCTGACGGTTCCCCAGGACTCGCAGCCTCGTGACACGCTGCGCTGATCGCCGCATCAGCGGCCGGCGCTGCAACCGGTGGCGCTCGATCGCTCCGCGCGTGGCGCTCGTCGCAGGCGCCATGCTCGCGACGTCTTCTGGCCTGTTCGCGCAGGCGCCGCCGCCCGCGGGAGTGCTCGACCAGGTCGCGCTGGACTACCAGCTCGCGTCGCAGATGTGGCTGGGACGCGTTCTGAACGTCACCACCAGCCTGTTCTTCTGGTTGGCGATGCTGGAGTTCACGATCGCGGGGATCATGTACATGATCGCCAGTCCGCAGGCGCGCGAGGAGAAGGCAGGCCGGTTCCTCGTCAAGATCATGTTGATCTCGTTCATCTACATGCTGATCACGCAATCGGAGTTCTGGCTCGCGCGGTTGCTGAACAGCTTCGCGGCGGTTGGTGAGTACGCGGCTGGCCGCATCATGAGTCCGTCGGAAATCGTGAATTACGGCGCTACGCTCTCGGGTGCGGTGCTGCGGTCGGTCGACGTCGTGGGCATGCTGACGAACCCGCCCCTCGTCATCTACATGACGTTCACCGCCTTCGTGATCATGCTGTGTTACATCCTGATCGCGACGCAGGTCGTTCTCACGCTCGTGCAGTCCTACATCCTGCTCTCTTCCGGGATCTTCTTCCTGGCGTTCGGCGCGTTCCGGGCCACCGCCTCGCTCGCGGAGAACTTCCTGCTCTCCTGCGTCCACGTCGGCATCAAGCTGATGCTGCTGTACTTCGTCGTGGGATTGGGAGAACCGCTCACGCGCAGATGGGCCGAGCTACTCCGCGATGATCGGTTCCTCACGCTGGACGTGACCCCGATCCTTCAGGTCCTCGCCGGCGTGATGATTCTCGCGTTCATCGTCTGGTACGTCCCCAACAAGATCGCCAGCCAAATCACGAGCGGCGCGAGCCTCGGGCTCACTTCGGCGATCCGCAGCACGTCTTGACGGAGGAAGCATGAACCTGGCACTCAGAGTTCCACGCAAAACCAAGCCGGCCGCCGCCGCGCCGGACAGCCCGTACCTCGCCGCACGCAGCAGGTTCGAGGGCCTCTTCCGGGATCTGGCCAAGGAGAAGCACGCATGGAAGATCGCGGCGCTCGCCGAGCTCGCGATCCTCGTGGTGCTGATCGGCGCTTACGTGCAGCTCGCGTCGAGCGCGCGGATCGTGCCGTACGTCGTGGAGGTCGATCGGGCTGGACAAGCGGTCGCGTTCGGTCCTGCGGAGCCGCTGAAGAAGACGGATCAGCGGGTGATCGTTCGTGATCTCACGCTGTTCATCCGGAACGTCCGATCCGTGTCCACCGATGTAGCTGCGCAGCTGCGCATGGTCCAGGACGCCTACGCGTACGTGGACCGCTCCGCCGCGGGATTCCTCAACGACTACTTCGCGGACCCGAGGAACGACCCGCGTCTGCTCGGGCAGCAGCTCACACGCGACGTCGAGGTCACCGGCGTCCTTCCGATCCCCAACTCCGACAGCTGGAAGCTCCAGTGGCTCGAGAGAGAGCGGTCGCACACCGGCGGCGTCACCCAGACGACGCCGTGGGAGGCGTACATGACCGTGACGTTCGCGTCGCCTGAAGACCCGGAGCGCATGAAGGCCAATCCCCTCGGCCTCTACATCTCCGGAATCAACTGGACGGCCATCCACGTTCCCGAGAACAAGGAAGGAGCAATGCCATGAGCGTGAAGTCTTCCTTCGGCCTGCTCGCCTCTCTCGTACTCGGTACGGCAGCGACGGCGAGCGCACAGACACCGTACCCGGAATTCGCGGGTCTGCTCGGAGATCCCATGCCCGAAGGTTCCGTGGAGTGGGCCTACAACCGATTCGCCGCGACCGGAACGCCGCCGGTGATTCATCCCGCCCACGGGGGCGACTACATCCAGTTCCCGTTCGGCTACGGGGAAGCCAAGGTCCGCTGTGCGCGACTGCAAGCCTGCCCGATCGAGTTGCAGCCAGGTGAGCAGCTGTTGGACGAACCGCTGACCGGTGACTCGGAGCGCTGGATCGTAGAAACCAGCATGTCGGGTCGTAACGGCGAGGTGCCGCTCGTCGTGGTGAAGCCGACGGACTGCGATCTGTCCACCAACGTGCTCGTCCCCACGGATCGGCGCGTCTACATCCTCTCGCTGGCTTCCGACCGTTGCGGGAACGATGGACCCAGGTGGACCGCGGTTCAGCGGACGAAGTTCTGGTATCCGGATGAAATGCGGACCGCCGAGCTCGAGGTGCGCGAGGCTGAGCGCGAGCTGGACCGTGTCGCGCTCGCGCCGTGCGAGAGCGGCGCGGAGGTCAACCAGGACTACGAGGTCAAGCAGCGAGGCGGATCGTGGTTCAGGCGCGACCAGCCGTTCGCGTGGATACCCGAAAAAGTCTGCGACGATGGCATCCGCACCTACATCGAGCTTCCTGAGGGCGCTCGCCACGCAGAGATGCCGGTCCTCTACCAGATCGGGGAGGACGGCGAGAAGGAGATGTTGAACTACACACCGCGAGGCGACGTCATCATCACAGACCGGGTCCTCCTTCGGGGCGCACTCATCGTCAACACCGGTGGAAAGGAGCAGCGGGTTGACATCAACAACCGGGCTCGGCTCCGGGGCGATCAAGGAGAGGGCTGATGTCAGACACCGATCATCACGAGACCAACAAACTGGGCGCGACACAGCTTCCCGAGGTTACCCGGCTCAACCGCAACGTCCTGCTCGTGGCCGGCATGGGTGTCGGCGTCGTGATCCTGGCGGTCACGCACGTCGCACGAAGCGATTCGCGCCCTCCCGCGAGCCAGGCCGCGCCGCCGGTGGAGGCGGGCGCGATGGCGAGCTTCCTCAAGGAGCCGGTCTCGGTATCCGCAGGGCAGGCTCCCGTGCCGCCGCCTGCGTATCCGGAGCTGGCGCAGGATCCCTACGAGGCAGCTGGTGCGCCTGCCCAGACGACGGCCGGGGATCCCTTCGCGGCTACGGCTTACGAGAGGTATCCGGTCGTACCGGCTGAGCCGCGGCTGAGCCCGCGCGAGGAGGCCTACCGCCGCGCGCTCCGCGCCGGCCTGCGCGGCAATGATCAGCGCTCGCCAATGCAGAGCGCGGAGGATCTCGGCGGCCAGTTCGCGGGCTACGCGTCGGACCCGTACGCAGCGCTGGAGGCCACGATGTCGGCTCTACCGAACGGCATGCCCGCGTTCGGCATGGCGCCGGGCGTGCCTCCAGCCGGTGCAGCCGCCGCGGCGCGCACGGCCAACCGCCATCAGGAATTCCTCGCGGCCGCGGCGGAGAACCAGCCGCCGACCTACATCGCTTCGCGCCTACAGGACCCGATCTCGCCGTATCAGATCATGGCGGGCACGCTGCTTCCCGCCATGCTGGTCACGGGGATCAACTCCGATCTTCCGGGAGACATCCTCGGCCAGATCACGCGCAACGTCTACGACTCGCAGCAGCGCTTCCTGCTGATCCCGCGGGGCACGAAAGTGATCGGGCGTTATGACGAGCAGATCGCTCTCGGCCAGTCGCGGGTGTTGATCGCGTGGACGCGGCTGATCCTGCCCGATGGTCGGAGTCTCTCGCTGCCGGGCCTCCCCACGAAGGACCTCCGGGGTGCCGCAGGGCTGCGAGACAAGGTGGACAACCACTACCGGCGGCTCTACGGGCAGGCAACGCTGCTTTCGATCATCGGCGCCGGCGCGCAGCTCAGCCAACCTCGGCAGTCAAGCGTGCTCACGCCTGCCTCGCCGGGCCAAGTCGCGGCGGGGGCGCTCGGCCAGGAGTTGTCAGCGGTGTCCATGGAGACGATCCGGCGCAACATGGACATCCGCCCAACGCTCCAGGTGAGACCGGGCACACCGTTCTACATCTTCCTCGAGCGCGACATCGTGCTCGACGGTGCGTACGCGGATTCGAGGTAGGGATGTTCGGAGCCTCCGCGGATCCCACGAGCATTTATCAGCCGCCGACGAGTTCTCCGCGCAAGGGGTTGAACTCGCAAGGACCGCTCGTCGTGCTGCTGGTCGCCGCCGGCCTGTTCGCGCTCTGGATCGGCGCGCAGTACGTGGCCCACCGCTTCGCATACCATCCGAACCTGGGCGCTCCGCTGTACGTGGCGACGCCGCAGGCGCAGCGGATGTTTCTGTTCGTGGCCATCACGTTCGTCGCCACCGCGGCTTCCTTTGCCGCGCACTCGAACCTGCGCCGGCTTGCGACTCCCTTCCTCACGCTGGCCGGCGTCGCCTTCCTCCTGCGCCTCGGCCCGATCTACGGGCCGTTTCAGTTTCTCCGCTGGAGCGTCGCGTACAAGGGCATCCCCGAGTTGGCCGGCATCATCTCTCAAGGCGCGCTGGTCGCGGCCGTGACTGGGCTCGCGAGCGCCCTCGGAGCGCTGATCGTGGCCGGTGCGATCTCCCGCCAGCGCAGCACATCGGGCTCTCACGGCACGGCTCGCTGGGGTGCTGGAGACCAGCTACTCCGCGAGGACGGGCTGCTGCTCGGGCGCAGGGCTCAGGACTGTCAGCTCCTCCGCTACGACGGCGACGGGCATCTGATCACGCTCGCGCCCACGCGCTCCGGTAAGGGCGTGTCGGCCGTGATCCCGAATCTGCTCGAGTATCTCGGCTCTACCTTCGTGGTGGACGTGAAGCCGGAGAACGCGGCGGTGACGGCACGCCGGCGCGCCGAGCTGGGCAACGACGTGCACGTCCTCGATCCCTTCGAGCGAGCCGACGGACGCGCCGCGTTCAATCCCCTGGACCTGATCGATCTCGCAAGCGCGGACGCCGTCGATGATGCGCGGCTGATCGCGGACATGCTGGTCACGACGGAGGGCGAAGGCTCGGACAACGTGCACTGGAACGACAGCGCGCGGCCGTTCATCGCCGGTTTGATCCTGTTCATCAAGGCACACGCACGTCCGGAAAAACAAAACCTTCTCTACCTGCGGAAGCTTGCGGCCCTGCCGGCCGGCACGCCGGGTGCCGCACCCGGGCCGTTCGATCACCTTATGGCCAGGATGCTGGACAGCCGTGCCGCCGACGGGCTGGTGTCACGTTCGGCCGCTACGCTCTTGCAGAAATCGGAGAAGGAGCGGTCGGGCGTGATCTCGACGGTTCACCGGCACACCGACTTCCTCGACAGCCCGCGCCTCCGCAGCGTCCTCTGCGAATCGACGTTCGACCTGGCGGACCTGAAGCGTAAGCGAACGAGCGTGTTCCTGTGCCTGCCGTCGGATCGCCTCCCGGAGTACCACCGGTGGGTCCGTCTGATGATCGGCTGCACGCTGCGCGTGATGATGCGCACGCGCGGTTGGCCGGAGCACAAGGTGCTCATGCTGCTGGACGAGTTCCAGAACCTGGGACGCCTTGGCCCGGTCGAGCGCGACATCTCTCTCGCCGGCGGGTTCGGCGTCAGGCTGTGGCTGTTCGTGCAGGACATCCCACGCTTGAAGGACGCCTATCCGAGAACGTGGGAGACGTTCTTCACGAACACCGACG
>Ga0214473_10007419_pt1 | contig 13015 bp, 12 predicted proteins | sample RVTome_7_FD_203509 | JGI IMG/M metagenome (GOLD analysis project Ga0214473, IMG submission 203509) | Soil microbial communities from uranium-contaminated site in the Upper Colorado River Basin, Wyoming, United States - RVT98D197 | ecosystem: Environmental > Terrestrial > Soil > Contaminated >...
CTCGGACTACACCGCGGACGGGGGGGATCCACGCGTGAGCTTCGATCGGGGCTCGGCGCGGCTCGTCATCGCAGACCAGCTTCCGGATTGGCGTCTCGAGATCGCCCTGTCGCCGCCACCCGCACCGCCGGGAGGCGGGTGACGTGAGCTCCTCGGACGACAAGCTGCCCGTGATCGGCGGGGGTGACATGTTCGAGCAGGATCGCGAGCAGCTGCGCGCGCGCGTGGAGCGACTCGAGCGGGAATGCGAGGAGCTCGAGAAGGACCTGGCCGAGGTCGAGGTGGAGCTCGGGACCGCGCGCTCGGGCCGGGATGCGCGCGTGACCGCCGCTGCGAGCAAGCGCGTGACCCGCCGCATCGCGTGGACCGTGGTCCCCGTCGTCCTGCTCCTCGCCGGGGGCCTCGTCACACACCTGATCCTCACCTTCATCAACGAGGAGACCTTCCGCGGCCGGGTGGTCGCCGTCGAGGGCCCAGCGCCTGCGACTGAAGGTCAGGAGTGCACCATCGAGCTCCAGTCTTTTTTCTTCCCGTTCAACGCTTTGAGCCAGGTCGACTGCGGAGGGCGCCGCCTCTACGGCTACGACAACTTCGGCAGCGTTCAGTGCGAGAGCGTGGACCACGTCGCGACAACCTGCACCGACGGCGGCCCCATCGGCCAGGACGGCGATCCCGGCTTCCATTTCAATCGCCGCTCCCGCCGGCTCGTCCTGGACGACGGGTCGCGCTGGAGCATCGTCATCGAGCTCGACCTGCCGGGCGGCGCCGGGTAATCGCTCGCCCCGCCCGCCCGACGATTCCATCGACGCCAGGATCCGGGCACAATGGGGCCATGTCACGCGCCACGATCGCCCTGTACGCCGTTTCTCTCGTCTTCGCCTCCGCCTGCGACTGCGGCGGCGACTCCACGCCCGGGGGTGACGGTGGAGGCATGGACGGGACCCTCCCGGACGGCGCCGCGCCCGACGGTGCCCTCCCGGACAGCTTCGTGCCCGACGGCATGCGCCCCGACGGGGCCCCGTGCACGCCCGTGACGGGCGGCTGCACCGTCGGCGCCGACTGCTGCTCGGACGACTGCCAAGGTGGCGAGTGCCTGCCGGCCGAGTGCACTGCGCAGGGGCTCGCGTGCCTGGTCGCCGCGGACTGCTGCTCGAATATCTGCACTGCGGGGACGTGCAGGGCGGCACCACGCTGCGCGCTCGTCGGCGCTCCATGCACGAGCGCGGATGCGTGCTGCAGCGGCAGCTGCGCCGCCGCGGGCGGCGAGGCGTGCGCGGGCGGTGGCGGCTGCACGTGTGCGCCGAGCCCGGCATGCCGCTCCGCCGGGGAGGAGTGCACGGGCGACCGCCAGTGCTGCAACGGCCTGTGCGATCGGCCCGACGGCGCCATGATGGGTCATTGTGCCTCCCTGAGCGCGTGCCGGACCGCGGGCGAGCCGTGCGGGACCGAGGGCCTGAGTGGCGCCTGCTGCTCGACCGTGTGCCTCGACACGGCCGGCACGGGGACCGGCCAGTGTCAGTTCCTCGGCGGATGCCGCGTGCAGGACGAGCTGTGCCGCACGAGCGCCGAGTGCTGCTCCGGTGCCTGCGAAGAGCACGGCCACACGCTCGACGGCCGGGCGATCATGCGCTGCGCCAACGCCGATTCGTGCCTGCCCGCGGGCGAGGTGTGCGGCGAGGGTGGAGCGAGCAGCAACTGCTGCCCGAACGGCGGCGGCGACACCGGCTGCGAGCCCACCGGCACCGGTTTCCGTCGGTGCTTCGGGGGCACGCGGGACTGCACGCTGCCGGGCCGACCCTGCATGACGACGGCCCAGTGCTGCAGGGAGACCTTCCCGACAATCATGTGCCAGCCAGGCCGCGACGGAACCAACATCTGCTGTCTGTCGGACGGCGAGGAGTGCGCCTTCGGCGACGTGTGCTGCAGCGGCATCTGCACGCCCGATCCCGCCGACGGCGTCCTGCGCTGCGGAGCGATGTGCCTGCCCGACGGGCGGGCGTGCACGACCGGCGCCGACTGCTGCGGCTGTGGGTGCGTGTCGGACGGCGCGGGCGGTCAGGTCTGCTCGAGCGACCCCGCCGAGTGCGGTCCGTGCACCGGGCCCGAGCTCGGGGAGCTGTGCGACCCGTCGGGCGAGCCCTGCTGCAACGCCCCGACCGTCATCTGCAATACGACCGTGGAATTCTCGACCTGCATCCTGGCGCCCTGAGCTGGGCCAACCTGCACAGCTGAGCATGCTCGCCGAGCCTTGGTTGCGACGCATGAATTGCGTATGCTGGGGACTTCTTCGCACACGGTCCCCCAATCAGGACGGCAGCATGACCAAGACGTGCCTCTCGCTCGTGTTCTTCGTGCTCATTGTGTCGGCGGGGCTCCATCCTGGCGTGGCCAGCGCCCAGGAGATGCTGACCGTGACGTTTGATACGACGGCGGCCGGCGGTCGCTACGCGCCCAAGCACGTCGTCGCGGTCTGGATCGAGACGACGGGCGGCGCGTTCGTCAAGACCATCGGTCGCTGGGCCAACAGCAGGGCGCGGTACCTCCTCGACTGGACCGCGAGCTCCGGCGGCAGTTCCGTGGACATGGACGCCATCTCGGGCGCGACCATCGCCACCCACACCGCCCCGCTCATGGTCACCTGGGACCTACGGAATCGCGCCGGCATGGTCGTTCCGGACGCGACCTACGTCATCCGCATGGAGCTCGCGGACCAGAACTCGACCAGCACGTCGCAGAACAACGAGGGCACGTTCATGTTCGTCAAGAACGGCGTCGCCTCCATGCAGACGACGAGCGGCGGGGGGTTCAACAACGTCGTCATCGTCTACACGGGCCGCACCGTGATGTGCATGCCCATGTGTACGGGCCGCATGTGCGGCGACGACGGTTGCATGGGCAGCTGCGGCACCTGTACGGGCGGCCGCACCTGTAACACCTCCGGTGCATGCGTGTGTCCGAGCGGGAGAACGTTCTGCTCTGGTTCCTGCGTGGACACCAACATCGATCCAGCCCATTGCGGCGGATGCGGCATGGCGTGTACCGGCGGGCGCACCTGCAACGGCTCCGGGTCCTGCGTGTGTCCGGGGGGCGAGATGTTCTGCGCTAGTGCTTGCGTCGACACGAGCACAAGCACGGCGCACTGCGGCGGATGTGGCATGCCCTGCGCCGGGGGCATGTTCTGCTCGGGCGGCACGTGTTCGAGCACGTGCACGCCCGATTGCACGGGCCGGACGTGCGGCACAGACGGCTGCACCGGTAGCTGCGGCACCTGTTCTGGGGGCCGAAGCTGCACAGCCGGCGCGTGCGTCTGTCCAGGAACGCAGACATTCTGCTCGAGCGCGTGCGTCGACACGGACACCAGCACGGCCCACTGCGGCGCGTGCGGCAATGCGTGCGCTGGAGGCGAAACATGCACTCTCGGCACCTGCTCGACGGTGTGCACGCCGAATTGCACGAGCCGGATCTGCGGCACCGACGGCTGCGGCGGGAGCTGCGGCACCTGTCCCACGGGGCGCGTCTGCAACGCGGCCGGTAGGTGCCCCTGTCCGACGGGCCTCACGTTGTGCTCGGGCACGTGCGTGGACACGAGCTACGACACGGCCCATTGTGCCGCGTGCGGCAGTTCGTGCGCTCCGGGCGAGTTCTGCGTGGCGGGCGCTTGCTCGACGACGTGCACTCCGGATTGCACCGGTCTTGATTGCGGCAACGACGGCTGCGGCGGCAGCTGTGGGACCTGCACCGGGGGCCTCGAATGCGATCCGACCCGCGTGTGCACGTGCCCAGCCGGTGCCATCGACTGCGGGTTCTGCGTCGACACGAGCTCGCATCCCCTGCACTGCGGCGGCTGCGACCAACCATGCCCGGTCGGGACCGCGTGCACCGGCGGCGTGTGCATGGGCGCTGCGGTCGACGCGGGGATACCGGACGGCAGCATCATCGGAACCGACGGCGGCGGGACGGGGACAGACAGCTCCGGCTGCTGTTCCGTCGCGCCCGGAGCTCGAGGACGCACGCCTGGCGGCGTGCTCGTGGTCCTGCTGTTGGCGCTCGGCTTGGCGGCGCGTCGTCGTCGCCGCTGAAGTCATCAGCGAAGAACGACGCCCGGCGCCGCCGGCCTCAGATTCCGATGTCGAGCCCTTCAGCCCGGAGCCTTCGCCGCGCCGCCGTCGCGCGGCGACAGCCGTCGATCGCGAGCGCCGTCCCGACGATGCTGACTACGGACACGGACACGGTGCCGAAGCTGAGGAGCGAGAAGATACCCTGGCCGAAGTTGAGCGCCGTCCACGCGGCGGTGCCCAGCGTCAGAACGATCGCCAGGGCAAGCCCCGCAGACGCGGCCCAGTCTCGGGCGAGCGTGACCTTCCAGCCGACACCGATGGCCACGACACCCAGCGCCATCAGCGCATAGGGGCCGTACGCCATGGCGTCGAGCCAGCGTACGGTCAGAATCGACTGTAGCCCGAGCAACAAGTGCAGCACGCCGCTCAGCACCAGGGCGCCCCCTCCGAGACGCACGACCAGCGAAGGGTTGGCGGACGAGAAATCGCGCTCGGGGTCGTTCATGACATGGCTTCCCGGTGCGTGAGTCGCTGTGAAGTGTGCGATCAAGCCCGGCGCCGTGTCACGCGCCCCGCGCGGAGAGGGCTCAGCGCAGGATGCGGGATACGCCCGCAATGGCCCGGTCCATCTCGTGCAGCGTCTCGTCGCCTGGCTCACCGACCGCGCCGATGACGAGGCACAGCTCGCCCACGGCGAACCCGCGGGCCGCGACGCTCGGCAGCGTGTAGCCCGATCCCTCGAGGTCGCCCACGAAGAAGTCGTAGGGCGGCAGGTGACCGAGGCGTGTGGCCACGTCATGGCCTCGCGATCGACTCCAGGGCGAGCTCGCCATGAGGCCATCCTGCCCCGCGAGGAGCATGGCCTCGAGGCCGGCGCGCGCCGCGCAAGCCGCGAGCTGCAATACGAGGGCCTTTCCCCTGTCGTTCGACCTGCGGGTCCTGCGCTCCGGCTTCATCGGTGTGCGCCGCACACCCGAATTAGACACCGGGCTCCCGAAGTCGCCCAATTCGCGACGAAGCCGGCGGACGGTCAGGGCCGAACGCAGCGCTCTTCGGGCCAGCCCGTGGGACAGAACGAGGGCGCGCGCTCCACGATCCGGGGCGGGCCCCCGTCAGGGCCCTCTTCGCGGCCGACGCGGTAGAAGCCCTTTCCGTCGGTCGAGAACGTGAATGCGTACTCGATGCGATCCCAGGGCGTCCGCAGCATCTCTGCGCGCGGGAGCTCCCAGCGGTAGCGATGGTCGTTGCCGACTCGCCCCACGTAGGCGAGCGGCTCGCGCCTCGGGTCCATCCCGTCCACGCTCCACTCCACTTCGGCGACGACCAGCTCCGGGTGCTCCTCTGCGCCGTCCGTCACCCCTGCCACCCACACATCAGCGTCCACGAAAGTGCAGGCCCGTTCCATCACATAGCTATCCACGACGGCGGGGTCGGCCATGCCGTCCCTGTGCGCGCACTCCCGAGTGAAGCTCCCGCCCCAGCCGCCGGCCCATCCCACCGTCGCGGGCACCGCCGAGGCCACGGCGAATCGGTAGTTTTCCCCGTAGTTGCTGTCCCAGGCGCGGCAGCTCGAGCCCGCCCCGGTGAAACCCTCGAACCACACCTGAAGCTCCGTGGTTCGAGCGGGTACGCGTCCCGTGAAGGGGATGGAATGGGCCGTGTTGACGGGGGTGCCGAGGACGCTGTCGAATTCGCGCACGGTGCCGTCCACCGTGACCCCGCTCGGCTCGAAGCGCATGTGGGCTCGCAGGTCCCAGGCGGGATGGCCGTTGTGCGTGCCCCGGCAATCGGGAAGCCTCGAGATGTCGTACTCGATCGTGACGTCCCCGCCCGACGTGATCGCGCCGCGCTGCTCGTTGCGCCAGTCCGCGGGAAAGCGAAGCGTGGACCGCGTGGTCGGCTCCGCGTGGCAGACGCTCGGGTCATCGGCGACGGTGAACCATCCATCGGCCGACAATGGGTAGACGTCGAAGTCGTCGGCCCGGCGGTTGTGATCGAACAGGCGTTCGCCGCTGTGCATGTGGACGACCGGGATGAGCTCGAGGACCGTTCGGCTGAGCGAGGTCGTGCTTGCTCCCGAAGGGATGGTGCCCTCCGCGAGGCGGAAGGCGTGGCGCCGGAAGCCCGGTTCCACGTCGGTCACCGGCTCGGCCGGGGCTTCGAACCAGCCCGGCTGCCACGTGGACCGGAAGAGCACGCCGACAGCTTCGGTCTCGGCCGTCAGCGCGTCGGCCACGTCCACGGTTCCTTCGAGCACGACCCAGCACGATCCCGCCGAGCAGTCCACCTCGAAGCCGCCGGGCACGGACGGCCGCCCCGCCGTGCGCAGCACGACGCCGCACTCCCGGTCCGCCCGGTCGGTCCCATCGGCCTTGCCGAGGTCGGGCGCGTCGGCGTCGAGCACGCCCGTCCGGGGCGCGATGTCGCTGCAGGCGGCCGTGGCGAGAAGGACCAGGAATGGGAGTGCGAGAAGTCGGGTCATGGGACGCTCCGGGAAGGAACCCGGCTATGTGGCCGCAGGGCTCCGAATCTGCGCAGAGCAACGGCCGTGCCCGCTCCTGACGGGCATGCGGACAGGATTTTCCCCAACGAAGTCGAGCGCGAGCGCACCGGTGGCGCCGGACCGAGCCGGCGCCCCGCGGAGCCGCGCACGGAGCATGTCGGTCGCGACCCGACGATGTCGGGATCCCGAGGTTGCGATGCGACCCCGGCGTGGGATGCTCGGCGCGTGGCGGTGAAATCGTCCGCTCGCGGCCTCGCCGCTGCGACCCTGCTCCTCTCGGCCTGCGGCGCGAGCAGCCCTCCAGTTGCCCCGCCCGAGGACGACGCTCGCCCTGGCTCCACGACGCAAGCGCCCGAGCCTCCCGTGCCAGCCATGGATCTCCTGAAGCTCGATCTGCTCCGCGTGGGCATGCGTCCGGGGCTCGCCGGCACGGCGGAGCTACCGAGCAGCGCCGAGGATGTGGACGCCTTCTCGCGTGCGCAGGGCTTCGACGCCGGTTGCGAAGGCGAGGAGGGCTGGTTCTCCGACGAGGACGGTGTCGAGGAGAAGATGTGCGGGGTCGTGGACGTGCGCGTCGGCGAGACCGCCGCCTGGCTGCGCTTCCATCTGCGGCGCTTCCGCCTGCCGGCGGAGGACGGCGTGGCCCGCCTGTGGCGCATCGAGCTGGTGCCTGCCCTCGGAACGACGGCACTCGGCTCCGCGGGACCGGGGGAGCCGTTCCCGTCCTGGTCGGCTGCCATGGCCGCGGAGGCCGAGCGCGCCTATGGGCGACCCGCCCGATCGCGGTCCGAAGACGTGCTCGTGGCGGTGTGGCGCCGCCCCGACCGGCACGTCGCCCTGCTGGCGCCCACGAGCGGCGACCGAGCGTCGGCTCTGCTTCACCTCGGCGCTGACGATCCGGACCGCGCCTCCGTGGGCATCGAAGATCCCTGAGCTGACGGCTCCTAGCAGACCGTCAGGGCCATACCCACGACGCTCAGCCTGCGGGCGACGCTCCAACAGTGGGGTGCGTGATCTTCACCGTGCTTTCCCGCCTTGTCGTGCTCCCGCGCCGCCCCCACAACAGGCCCATGCTCATCGAGATCGACGGTTCAGTGGTGCGTGTCGTGTGGCCCTCCGGGCTCGCACTGCGCCTGCTCACCGGCTTCACGCCCGTCTACGCCGTCTGGGCCCTCCACGGGCGGACGCTCTCGGCGGGGCCCCCCGCCAAGTGCTGACCCCGGGCGCCGGTCGCCGTCGTCGTCGGCTCGCGCTCAGCCGCCGCACGTGACGAGCGGCAGCAGCTCCGATCCGCGCCCGTACTGTTCCTCCGGCGGATAGCCGATCCCTTCGAGGATGTTGAACAGCTGCGTGCGTATGTCCTCGTAGGTCTCGTCCGCTCGGCTCGTCGAGCCTGGCGTGTTCCGGACGCACAGGAACATGCTCGCCCCGCAGGCGTCGAACACCTCGCACTCCCCGTTGACCGCGGCCACGGCTTCGAGCCCCATGTCGCCGTAGAGACCGCTCCCGTTTACGAGCAGGAGTCGCACGTCGGCCGCGTCGCTCTCCACCACGGCCGCGAACGGGTCCGGCCCCGTCCGGCCGAACACGGCGATGTCCGCGCGCAGCCCCGGGACGAGCCGACCGACGAATGCCTCGAGGCCGACCACGCGCGCGCCTTCGGTGGTCGCCATGCGCCACAGCCGCTCGGGCGTGAGGGCCGTGACGCCTTCGGCCTGTCCCCAAGCCAGGGCGAAGCGCATCTCGGCCAGCATGTCGTCCTCGCCCGAGGGCGTCCAGTCGGGCCCGAGCCCGACGTTGATCCCCAGCTCGAGCATGCGACCGATGGGCGCGGTTGCCCCGTAAAGGACGATGTTGCTCGACGGTGACCACACCACGTGGGAGTCGGTGGCCAGTACCTCCATCAGCTGGGCTTCGGTGAGAGGCACCGCGTGGATGAGGATCGCCGTTCCCCGGTAGGACCCATCCATGGCGTTCATGAGCGACACACCGAAGTGGCGATTCATGCGCGTGTCCCTGCCCGCGAAGGAGTCGAGCTCGAGGTCCACCCCGTCTCCCATGGTCCCTTCGGCCATGTGGACCGCAAGGCGTGTGATCGGATCGGTCGTTGCCAGGAAGTTGTCGACGTAGCCCTGCGCGTCTGCGTCCGTGAACTCGCGAACCGATGCGATCGCGGTCTGCATGTGGTCGTAGCCGAGCCCGTGATGGTGGTCGGCGTTGCGCGCCAGCCGGTCGACACAGCCCTGCTCGTAGGACTCCCCCTGGATCGTCGTCGTGCCGTGGACGATGGCCCGGAGCTCACCCCACTTCGCCGCCGGGCAGTAGTGGGTCCCGGTGCTGCGGTGGGCACCGTAGGGGAGCACGAAAGCCCTGTAGCCCGGGTCGGCCGCCCATTCGTAGCGATTGCCGAAGAGGCGCGCAGGCTCCGGTATCCATTCGGGGAGGAAGTCGTAGGCGACGTGGTTGTGGGCGTCGATGAGGCCCGGCGAGATGACGCCGTGGGTGTCGATGAACGTGACCGTGTCGGCCGCGGGCTCGCCGCTGCAGTCCTGGGCGACGCACGTGATCGTGTCGCCCACGACCAGGACTTGCCCCGGATCGAGAACCTCCGTGGGCGTGAGCACGACACCCTGCAGCAGGAACCCGCCCGAGCCCGCTCGCAGCACCTCCGCCGGCGGCGAGGGAACGGACGGGCCGGACGGACCGCCGTCGGCCGCGCCGCCGTCGGTCTCGCCGCCGTCCGGGGGCACTCCCGCGTCAGCTCCACGGCGACCCTCCGGCGAGCAGCCCGCGAGCGAGGGCACGAGGAGCAACGACAGAAGGGCTTGTTGGAGAAACCGCATCATGCGGGGCCCCGAACGACGGGGACCTCGCTCAGCATAGCAGAGCTGCTCCGGGTAGACTCCGTCTTGGCGCGCTGCTGGCGACGCCGACTACGAGCGCCTCGATCGCGCCGAGTGGCGTGCGATCGGCCCGGCCTTGCCTCCGAGGAGGTCTCACCCCAAATGATCCCTCGTGACACATCCCCTCTACGATACCGAGGTCCGGACCATCAACGGCGAGGCGCGGACCCTGCGCGACCTCGAGGGCAAGGTCGCCCTCATCGTGAACACGGCGAGCCGGTGCGGCTTCACCCCACAATATGCCGGGCTCGAGCAGCTCCATCGAACCTACGGCGACCGCGGCCTGGCGGTGCTCGGCTTCCCCTGTAACCAATTCGGCCGTCAGGAGCCCGGTGACGACGACCAGGTCGCGGCGTTCTGCGAGAAGAACTATGGGGTGACGTTCACCATGCACTCCAAGATCGACGTGAACGGGGCACGCGCCCACCCGCTCTTCGATCACCTCAAGGCCGAGGCCCCGGGCGTCCTCGGATCTCAAAAGATCAAGTGGAACTTCACGAAGTTCCTCGTCGATCGATCCGGGAAGGTCGTCGCGAGGTACGCCCCGACGACCAAACCCGAGGAGATCGCCGAGGACATCCAGCGTCTGCTCGACGCCGGCTGATCACAGCTCGCCGTGCTCTTCGAGCTCGTCGTGGTAGAGACTGTGCAGCACGTACAGCTCGTCGCGGCCCTTCTTGCCGTGGAGCATGCTCCCGAGCGTTCCGCGGATGGCGAAGACCGCCATGTACACGTGCACCATGTACATGGCGACGATGGCGATCGCCAAGGCGTTGTGGGCGATGGCGACTTTGCCCAAGAATTCGCGGCTCCCGAAGATGAAGAACATCGCCGCGCCGGTGGCGGTCATCACGAGCCCGCCGAGCGTGATCAGCCAGAACCACATCTTCTGCCCGGCGTTGAACATGTGGGCCGGGATGCGCTGGCGCTTCCGGCTCAGGTAGCCGCCGGTCACCATGAGCCAGCGCAGATCGGCCATGCGAGGGAGCATCTCGGTCAGCCAGCCCAGGAGCATCACGACGACGCTCACCGTGAAGACGATCGTCGTGGCCGCGTGGACGTGTCGGGCGAGAAGAATGACCTCGTTCCCCCCGAGGATAGCTTCGAGCCCGGGCGTGCCGCCGACCATGATGCCGATGCCTGTCACGATGAGCACAGTGCAGCTCAGCGCGGCGAGCCAGTGGTTGATGCGCGTCACGCGTGAAAAGACGGTGACCTCGTCCTGGCCGTGGGCGAAGACCTTCGGCCCCAGCAAGTGGTAGTGCAGAGAGAGAGCTGTCGCGAGGGCGAGCCCGACGCCAGCCACCACCCAGAGCAGATACTTGCCGAGGATCAGCACCGACGCGTCCTGCCAGCCGAGGCCCGCCAAGGCTCCGCCCTCCTCGAACCCGCTGCTCGCGAGCCGGTAGCCCCACCAGCCGAGCCCGGCCGACAGCCCGATGAGGATCAGGACCAAGACGGTCGACAAGATCCCAGGTGGGGCGTTGCCCACCGCGACGACGCTGTGCGGGGTGTCCTCGTCGGGCCGGAGAGGCGGCTCCTCGAGGGGCCTTGCGCGCGCCGTCGTGGCCGCCGTGTCAAACTCATCATCCTCGAAGACCCAGGAGAGATCGTTCGGCTCGGTGCGTTCCTCCTCGCCCGCGTTCCGCGCGGCGTGAGCGTCGTTCTTGGGCATCGGCGTAAGCGCCCATTGTGTAAGCCCGGGACAGCTGGTGCAAGCAGACTCTCAAAGCTCGGGGCGCCACGTCACGCCCCCGAGGAGCAGGAGCGCATCGAGGTCGCGCCCGAGCATCGCGTCGGCCGTGAGGTCGATCTCGAGGTCCGCCATGGGCGCGACGATGATCGCGGTTCCGAGCCCATGCTGCGCGAAGAACCCGATGTCGGCCTCGTAACGGGCGATGGCCGGGTGGTAGTGAACGGATAGGTCGAGGACCCCGTCGAGCAAGCTCGCGCCCAGACCGAGCTGACCCGAGAGCATGCGCAGGAGCGATCCCGAGGACACCATCACGGACGCGTCCGCTCGCAGCAGGCCCAGCAGCCGCACCGCGCGCGCCTGCACGAACCCCGCGATCTGCTCGAAGCCGGGTCGGCCGCCAGTGCGAATCGCGGTCCCGCCGGCGGACAGGGCCAGGTTGCCGATGTCCACTCCGGCGTCGAGCGCGCCGAGCAGCCGGGCGTCGTAGTCCTGGGCGCAGGGCTCGGGCGTCGGCGGGATCGTCGCGGGCTGGGGGACGGCCGTGCACAGGAAGCTCGCGGGCAGGAACGAGGCGAGCCACCGGCTGCGCTCGGGCTTGCGCAGATCGAGGCGGGCGCCCACCTGGAAGCGGCCGGTCCGGACGCGCGCGTCCACGCCCGCGCCTGTGAGGTCGGCTGACGGCGCGTTCCACGGGTTGTCCTGGTCGAAGAGCGACACCTCCGCGTGAGCGCCCATGCGCGCGCGACCCGGGAAGAGCTGCACGGCGGCCGTCACGCGCCGCTCGTCGAGCGCACCGTCGAAGAGGGAGCCGTGGGCCACCAGATCGATCATCGGGCGCCAACCGGCTGACTGCGGCTCGAAGGCCAGCTCGAGACCGAAGCGTGACGCGTCGAGGGACGGCATTCCGCTCAGTGGGTCGGGCACCACGCCCCCGAAGGCGCCGACGGTGAACCCCTCGAGGGCCGGAGAACGAACCCGAATGCCGTCGAGCTGGCCGATGGTGCTCGCTGCATAGCGGAGGCGGCCGAGCGCGCCGAAGAGGCCGCCCTGCTCCCCATAGGCGAGCTCGAGCTGGCGCACGCGGACCAGCGGCCGCGAGCCGCCGCCGCGGTGCTCACCGGCGACCCACAGCTGAAGCGCGGCGTCACCGTCCAGGCTCAGGGGCACGCCCTCGAGCGGCTCGGCGTGGACGCGCGCCCGCAAGAACCCGTACCCGAGGGCATCGCCCTCTTGGCTGCCCAGCGGCAGGATCGCTCCGCCTCCGGAGCTCAGGACGAGCCGCGTGTCCCGCCGCGTCTCCACGAAACCGAGGTCGACGTGCTCGGGGTGCTGACCGAGCGCCGGGCGCTGGGCCTGGGGCCACTGCCCTTCGAAGGACTCCACGGGGCTGACTGGGGGCAGGCGGTGCGTCTCCTCGGCTGCCGCTTCGCTGATGCGTACGCGTCCCCGATTCCCGACCGCGACGACCCCCTCGTCGACTTCGATAACCGCGCTCGACCGCGTCACCGCGATCACCCGGAACCGTCTGCGACCGATGACGACGACGTCGTCGCGTCGGATCCCCGCCTCACCGCCCGGCTCGAGGAAGGCGCGCCCTCCCGCCATGTCCACGACGTTCACGCTGACCGAGGGGCCCCGCCCGCGGCGCTGCGCGGACGCCGGTGCGGTGACGAGCAGCGCGAGGGCGACGGATGCGAGCACGAGGAGGGCTCTCATCGAGCGGCCCCCCCGGGGTGACAGGACAGGCACGCCGGGCCCTGGACGGACGCGGCGACGCTCGTGTGTTGCATCCGCAGGCGAACGGGGTTGTGCGCGTGGCAGCCCGTACAACGGACGGCCGAGGGCACCGCCGGCG
>Ga0214473_10007420_pt1 | contig 13015 bp, 14 predicted proteins | sample RVTome_7_FD_203509 | JGI IMG/M metagenome (GOLD analysis project Ga0214473, IMG submission 203509) | Soil microbial communities from uranium-contaminated site in the Upper Colorado River Basin, Wyoming, United States - RVT98D197 | ecosystem: Environmental > Terrestrial > Soil > Contaminated >...
CGGGCGCGTGCCCAGCGGCCGTTGCCGTCCATGATCACGGCTACGTGCTCCGGGAGCGGTCCCGCCCGGAGGTCATCGAGGAAATGCTGCATGGGAGAGGTCCAGCGGAGGTGAGAGGCTAGACCTCCATCACCTCCTCTTCCTTCTTCTTCATGAGTTCGTCGATGCGCGCTACGTGCTCGTCGGTGAGTTTCTGGATTTCGTCCATGTCGCGGCGCGCCACGTCCTCACCGATCTCGTGCTCCGCCTCGCGCGCCTTGATGGCCTTGTTGGCCTCCTGACGGGCGTGGCGCACGGCAATGCGACCCTCTTCCGCCATCTTGTGGAGCATGCGCACCAGGTCCCGGCGCCGCTCTTCGTTCAATGCGGGGATGGGCACGCGGATGATGTTACCGTCGTTGGCCGGATTGAGGCCCAGGTCCGCGTTCCTGATGGCCTTCTCCACCTCGGCCAGCACACTCTTGTCCCACGGCTGCACCACCAGCATCCGGGGCTCGGGGGCGCTTACCGTGGCCACCTGGTTCAGCGGCACCTTGCTGCTGTAGGCCTCCACCCGCACCGTATCGAGCAGCGCAGGTGAGGCCTTGCCCGTCCTCACCGACGTGAATTCGCGGCGCACCGCCTCCACGGCGGCATCCATCTGCTGGCGTGCTTCACCGATCGTGGGCATTCATCCCCTCCCGTACCGTTTTTTTCCGCAGCGGCGGCCAATCCCCGCCGTCGGCCGCAACTTAGGCGGGCGATAGTCAGGAGACCAGCGTCCCCTTGCTTTCTCCCCGCAGCACGGCGGCCATGGCCCCCGGCTCCTGGATGTCGAGCACCACCAGCGGCAGCCCGTTCTCCCGGCAGAGCGAGACGGCGGCGGCGTCCATGACCCGCAGATCCCGGGTCAGCACGTCCTGATAGCTGAGCCGTGGAATGAACTCGGCCGTTGGATCCGTCACGGGATCGGCTGTGTAGACGCCCTTCACCTTGGTGGCCTTGATGAGCAGATCCGCGTGTACCTCCACGGCACGCAGGACGGCGGCCGTGTCGGTGGAGAAGTACGGATTGCCCGTGCCACCGGCAAAGATCACGACCCGCCCCTTCTCCAGATGGCGGAGCGCCCGGCGACGGATGTAGGGCTCGGCCAGTGCCTCCATGCGGATGGCGGTCAGGACGCGCGTCTCCACGCCCTTGCGCTCGAGCAGATCCTGGACGGCCAGGGCGTTGATAATGGTGGCCAGCATGCCCATGTAATCGGCATTGACGCGGTCCATGCCTTCGGCGCTGGCGGTGGTGCCGCGCACGATGTTGCCGCCGCCGATTACCAGCCCGATCGAGGCACCCATGTCATAGAGTCCCTTGATCTGGTCCGTCAGGGCATCCACCACCGGGGGCGCGATGCCGAAGCCCTGCTGACCGGCCAGTGCCTCGCCGCTCAGCTTGAGGACCACGCGCCGGTACTTCAGCGCTGCCGCCTCCGCGCCCGCGTCCGTCACCGGTTACTCGCCCAGCGCGTAACGGGTGAAGCGTCGCACCACGATGCGCTCGCCCGTCTTGGCCGAGACCTCCTCCACCAGTTTGCCGACCGTCTGATCAGGATTCTTCACGAACGGCTGCTCGAGCAGCGTGTTGTCCTTGAAGAAGCGCTTGAGTTTCCCGTCCACGATCTTCTCGTGCATGTTTTCGGGTTTGCCCTCCTGCTTCACCTGCTCCACGTAGACGCCGCGCTCGCGCGCCACCAGGTCGGCATCGATCTCCTCGGCACTCACCGCCAGCGGAGCCGACGCGGCAATGTGCATGGCCAGGTCGCGCACCAGGCCCTGGAAATCCTCCGTGCGGGCCACGAAATCGGTCTCGCAGTTGACCTCCACCAGCACACCGATGGTGCCGTTCATGTGGATGTAGCTGCCCACCGCGCCCTCGCTGGCCTCCTTGCCGGCGCGCTTAGCCGCCTTGGAGGCGCCGCGGGCGCGCAGGAGGTCGATGGCCGCCTCCATGTCCCCGTTGGTCTCGGCCAGAGCCTTCTTGCACTCCATCATCCCCGCACCAGTCCGGTCGCGGAGCTCCTTCACCTGCGCTGCACTAATGGCCATGTCGATTCTTTCCTGTGCTTGTGTCGGTCGTGAAAAAGCGCCGCAGGGCTGCAGGGCATGCAGCGCCGCAGCGCCTTCTCATGCGCTGAGCGTACGGTCCGCGGCGATCAGCTCTCCTCGCCGCCGGCCTTGCCCTCGTCGCTGGCGGATTCGTCCGCCGCTTCGCCCTCGTCACCACCCTCCGTCCGGACGTTGGCAATGACCTCGGGACGCGGCTTGCGCTTGCGACGCGGGCGCTTCTTGCGGCCGCGGTCGTCCCCCGACGTCTCCTGGGCCAGTCCGCCCTCGGTGGAGTACGTGGTGGTCTCGCCCTGCTCGGAGCGCTTACGCGCATCCGGCGGCAGATCCCGGCGCGCCTGCTCGATGGAGTCCGCGATGGCGCCGCTGATCAGCTGCACGGCGCGGATGGCGTCATCGTTGCCCGGGATGGGATAGTCGATGAGGTCCGGATCGGCGTTGGTGTCCGTAATGGCGATCACGGGGATGCCGAGCTTGTTGGCCTCCTTGATGGCGATCGTCTCCTTGCGGGCGTCGACCACGAAGAGGGCCCCCGGCAGGCGCGTCATGTCCTTCACGCCGTTCAGGTATTTCTTGAGCTTGTCCATCTCACGCGTGAGAAGGAGCTGCTCCTTCTTGGTGTAGAACTCGTAGGCGCCCTCCTCGATGCCGCGCTCGAGCTCCTTCAGGCGCCGGATCTGCTTCTTGATCGTGCTGAAGTTGGTGAGCATGCCGCCCAGCCAGCGCTCCGTGACCCACATGGCGCCGGCGCGCTCCGCCTCCTGCTCGATGATGGGCCGGAGCTGGCGCTTGGTGCAGACGAAGAGGATGCGGTCGCCCTGGAGAATGAACTCCCGGACCGCGGCCTGTGCTTCGATGAGAAGCTCGGCCGACTTCTTCAGATCGATGATGTGAATGCCGTTGCGGGCCGCGAAGATGTAACGCTTCATCTTCGGGTTCCAACGGCTCTTCTGATGGCCGAAGTGTACGCCCGCCTTCAGCAGATCCGTGACCTGGGTGTCCACCATCCGTGAGTTTCCTGTAGCTCGGGTTTTGTCGGGGAAGGCACCTGCCCTCCGCGCTTCCACCGCCTTCGTCCGGTCGACCGCCCCCGGAGGGGACCCCGGTCGCGCCGTCCAGCGGTGTGTGTGCTCGGCGCCGTGGCGCCGGCTTGAAAGTTGGCTAACGCTTCGAGAACTGGAAGCGCTTGCGGGCGCCCGGCTGACCGGGCTTCTTGCGCTCCACCTCGCGGGCATCCCGCGTGAGCAGGCCCTTCTGCCGCATGGTGGGACGCAGCTCCTCGTCATACTTCATGAGTGCGCGCGCCAGCGCCATGCGCGTGGCCCCCGCCTGCCCCGTCTGACCGCCGCCGTTGACGTTGATCTTGATGTCGAAGCGACCCTCCGTCTCGGAGACCACCAGCGGCTCCAGCGCGTGCGTCTGGTGCGTGGGACGCGGGAAATACTCGGCGATGGGCTTGCCGTTCACCAGGACCGTGCCCGAACCGGGCTTCATCCAGGCGCGCGCCACGCTCGACTTGCGACGGCCGAGGCCGTGATACTGGGTCATTTCAGCCATATCAGATCTCTATGGTTTCCGGCTGCTGGGCCTCGTGCGGATGCTCGGGCCCCGCATAGATCTTGAGCTTCCTCCGCATGAGGCGCCCGAGGTTGTTCTTGGGCAGCATGCCCTTGACCGCAAGCTCGAGCACCCGCTCGGGATGCTCGGCCAGCATGGTGGCGAAGGGGATGTGCTTTTCTCCGCCCATGTAGCCGGTGTGGCGGAAGTAGGTCTTCTGCTCCGCCTTGCGGCCCGTCAGGCGGACCTTTTCCGCATTGACCACCACGACGAAGTCACCCACGTCCAGATGGGGGGTGAACATGGGCTTGTGCTTGCCACGGAGGAGCTGCGCGATCTCGCTGGCCAGTCGGCCGAGGACCTTGTCCTCCGCGTCGACCAGCAGCCAGCGGCGCTCGATCTCATGGGCTCTGGGCGTATAAGTCTTCATCTGCACTCTGTTTGGGCCGCACACGTGCGCGGCTGCTCGCGTAAAGCGGGACAGCTTTGAAGGATATGGCAGGGAGGTGGGGCTGTCAAGCGTGCGCGACCGGCTGGGAAAGCGCCGCTGCGGGCGCCGCTGCGGGCGCGGCGCAGGCGCGGTGCGGGCGCGGTGCGGGCGCGGTACGGGCGCGGTGCGGGCGCGGTGCGGGCGCGGTACGGGCGCGGTGCATGGCGCGGTGCATGGCGCGGTGCATGGCGCGGCGCGCGGCGTGTGACGCGGCATATGGCGCGGCGCCGCACCCCGCGCCGGTAGCCAACGCCCTGGCCGCCCGATTCAACCTACGGCACGCTCGGGATTCTGAACCGTCAGTCGTTGCGCCGCAACGATTTTCCGTAATACAGTATACAATATTATCGTTGGGGCACAACAACGCACACGCGAAAACCCAGAGCATCCTGGAAGGTGGGCGCACGGGGTCGGAGGCATGCTACGGCGGGCTGTGCGGGGAACGCTGCGGCACCGCGTCCGGATCACCATGTCGGGGCAAAGCTTCCCCGGAGGCTCAGTGCGCCGCTTCCGCCTCGCGCAGCACCGCGCGTACCACGTAGGGCACATCCAGTTCGTCGGTGACCATGGCCCAGACGGTGTCCCCGCGGATGACGGGCGGCATGTAGGGGCGCAGGCGCATTTCCGTCGTCGCCGTGCCCTGGTAGACGCCGTCTGGACCGAAGACATCAAAGTGGAGCGCCTGGCCCGGCGCCCCCACATGTACCCAGAGCCGTCCGTCGGTTGCCACATGGAGACCTTCCACGACGGGACGCTCGGCGGGGATGCGGGACCAGTCCAGCTCCTGCTGCACGCGCTCGCGGATGGCCTCGATGGCGGAGTCGCGCGCGGCGCCTTCCACAGGCCGGGTCGGGCGGCGCGACTCGAAGACCAGCGTGGTGTCACCCGCCCAGGTGGTGCGAGCGATCCGGTAGTCGTTCACGTCGGCCGCCTTCTGCCAGAAGTGGCCGCTGCCGTCCAGCTTGCGAAAGCCGCGCGGCCAGAACGGTACGCTCATGACGCCGCCACCCATGCCGTCGGGGCGGGACCATCGGTAGGCGCCCGGCGCCTCGTCCTGCAGGCTGATGGGCGGGCGCCGGCCCAGCTCCACCGTGTCGCTCAGCACCCCCTGGCGGTTCATGCCCTGCAGAATGTCGATGCGGCCGCCACCGTCGGGCAACAGGATGACGTTCGTATCCCAGACCACGCCCCGCTCGTCCTCCACTGATGCCCAGGTGTAGCCGTAGCTGCGGATGTCCACGGGCAGGGTGGCCACGAGGCCGCTGTCAGGATGGAAGAGGGTGCGCCGGTCGTTGCCGGGGTCGTGCACCAGCAGATGCCCATCGGCGGTGGCGATCAGGCCATTGGCATCGGCCAGCTCACCGGGCCCGGCCCCCCGTCCACCGAAGGTGCGCATCCAGGTCCCATCTGGCGCGAAGAGGCGAACTGCCTGCGCCTGGTAGTCCAGCACCGCCACGCGCCCATCATCCAGTACCGCCAGACCGCGGATCTCACCGAACACCTCCGGCCCGGTCCCTTCCACCGCCCCGATGCGCACCTCCTCCACCAACTCCCACGTGGGCGCGATCACGTCACCCGGCGGCGTGTTCACCACCACCGGGTAGCCGGCGCTACTGTCCACGCTGACCTCCCAGCCCGTGCTGGCGTCGCCGCCCGAGCAGCCCGTCAGTGCGCCCCACAGGGCGCACATCAGGATAGCGACGACGCCCGGCCACCCTCCTCCGCCGCGCACGTGCGCGGGCCGGGAAGCTTCCGGGGGACGTCGCTTGAAAGGGATCACTCCGCGCGGAACGTCTCAAGGAAGCGGGAACGGGATGCGTGGCGCAGCCGCAGCAGCGCCTTCTCCTTGATCTGCCGCACGCGCTCGCGGGTGATGCCGAGCAGGGCGCCGATCTCCTCCAGCGTCATCGGATCGCGGGCGTCCTCCAGCCCGAAGTAGAGGCGCAGCACGCGTGCCTCGCGCTCCTTCAGCGAGCCGAGCGCCTCCTCGATGGTGGAGGAGAGGGCGCGCTCGTAGGTCTCGTCATCGGGGCCCGAGGAGAACTGGTCGGGGAGGTAGTCCAGCAGGCGGTTGTCCTCACCGGGCGTCATCGGGGCGTCCAGCGAGAGGTGGGTCTGCGAGATGGCCAGGGTGCGCTGCACTTCCTCGATGGAGAGATCCATCTCGTCCGCGAGCTCGTCCGGCGTGGGCTCCCGACCCAGCTCCTGAAGGAGCGCGGAGGAGCGCTTGCCCATGCGGTGCAGCGCGCCGGCGCGGTTCAGCGGCACGCGCACGATGCGGCTCTGTTCGGCCAGCGCCTGCAGGATGGCCTGGCGGATCCACCAGACGGCGTAGGAGATGAACTTGATGCCCTTGGTCTCGTCGAACTTATGCGCCGCCCGGATGAGGCCCAGGTTGCCCTCGTTGATGAGATCGCCGAGCGCCACGCCCTGGTTCTGGTACTTCTTGGCCACCGAGACCACGAAGCGGAGGTTGGAGCGCACCAGCTTGTCCAGCGACTCCTCGCACCCGGTGTGGATCTTCTGCGCCAGCTCCACCTCATCCTCGCGCTTCAGGAGGGGGTACTGGCTGATCTCCTTGAGATACTGATCCAGGGAACTCTCGTCCGACGCGCCCCGACCGGTGGTGGCAAAACTCATGCGACGCTCCAGCGATGCTGCGGGTGGCTATGCTCCGCTCGATCGGTCCCCTGGCCGGACCGGGTCCTGCGTGTGCTCACGACGGGCGCTGACTAGTGGACCGCCCGTCCGATCCGCTCCCAGCGGATGTCGGTGAACCATGGCACGGGACCCGGCGCGGCCGGATCGAACGAATAATAGACGAAGAGCGGTGTGCCCTTGATCGCCTGGCGAGGAACGAATCCCCAGTATCGGGAGTCCTCGGAATCGTCGCGGTTGTCGCCGAGTACCATGTAGCGGTCGGCGGGAACGATGAGCGGGCCCCAGTTGTCGCGCGTAGGCCGGCAGTTGGTGGGACGCTCCGGATGATAGGCGCACTGCCACGCCATGACCGGCGCGTAGGCATCCTCGGGCTCGCGGTGGCGTACGAACGGCTCGCGTACCGCTACACCGTTCAGGTAGAGCGTCTTGGCACGCATGCTCACCGTGTCGCCGGGCGCGGCCACGATGCGCTTCACGTAATTCTGCCCCGGCACGTGCGGCGGAACGAAGACGGCCATGTCCCCCACGCGGGGTTCGACAAAGGCCGGCATGCGGACATCCGTGAGCGGAATTCGTCCCCCGTAGATTGCCTTGTTGACCAGCAGGAAGTCACCCACCAGGAGTGTATCCTCCATGCTTCCGGTCGGAATCCGGAATGCTTCCACCAGGAATGTACGAATGATGAGGAAGAGACCGAAAGCCACGAGGATGGAACGAAGCCATTCCGCCATCCAGTGCCGCCGGAGTCGACGGGAGCGCGGGCGCGCCGCGCTCCCTGCCGCCTCCTGGCCCCCGGCCGCGACCGGGGGCTGGCGGACGTCGTGCTTCCCGTCCACCGGTATCCTACACCGATCCGAGGATCACTGTCAAACCTCCGCGCCCCCTCACGCGGCGGCGGTCGTGACGGCCGCTTCCAGGTGCCCGCTTCAGACCGGCTCCGCTTCGTCGTAGGTATCGATCTGCGCGCGCTGCAGGCGGCCTGAGTAATCTACGTACGCCACCTTCGTTTCCGAGTAGAACTCGTAGACCTCCCAGCCCCCCTCGCGGTGCCCGTTGCCGGTCTGCTTGACGCCGCCGAAGGGCATGTGCGCCTCCGCACCGATGGTGGGCGCGTTCACGTAGGTGATGCCGTTGTCCAGCTCCTGGATGGCGCGGAAGGAGACGCGCACGTCCTGCGTGTAGATGGAGCTGGAGAGGCCGTAGACCACGTCGTTGTTGATGCGGATGGCCTCGTCCAGATCCCCGAAGCGCATCACGGAGAGCACCGGACCGAAGACCTCCTCGCAGGCCAGGCGCGAGCCGGGGCGCACGGAGGTCAGGATGGTGGGCTCGAAGAACCAGCCGCCCTCGAGGCCGGCGCCCTCGGCGCGCTTGCCGCCGCACACCACCTCGTCTCCCTCCTCTCGCGCGATGGCCACGTAGCCCTCGACCTTCTCGAGCGCCTGCTCGTGGATGAGCGGGCCCACGTCGATGCCGTCCTCCAGGCCGTTGCCCAGCCGCAGAGCTCGGGTGCGCTCCGCCAGGCGCTCCACGAATTCATTGTGGATGCTCTCATGCAGCAGCAGACGGCTGGTGGCCGTGCAACGCTGCCCCGTGGTGCCGAAGGCGCCCCACAGCACGCCGTCCACGGCCAGCTCCACGTCCGCGTCCGGCATGACGATCTGCGCGTTCTTGCCGCCCATCTCGAGCGACAGCCGCTTGTGCATGCGCCCGCACGTCTCGCCGATGTGCGACCCGGTTTCCGTGGAGCCCGTGAAGGAAATAACCGGCACCTCGGGGTGGTCCACCAGTTCGCTGCCCACGCCGCGCCCGCCGCCGTGCACCAGCTGGATCACCTCCGGCGGCAGCCCGGCCTCGAGCAGCGCCTCCACGAGCAGCGTCACCGAGTGCGGCACGTCGTGGGCGGGCTTGATGATGACGGCGTTGCCGCACACCAGCGCTGGAAACGTCTTCCAGGTGGGGATGGCCATGGGGAAGTTGAAGGGCGTGATGAGGCCGCACACCCCGATCGGGCGACGGTAGCTCATGGCCCACTTGTCCCGCAGCTCGCTCGGCACCGTGTGGCCGAAGAGGCGGCGGCCTTCGGTGGCGGCGTAGTAGGCGGTGTCGATGCCCTCCTGCACGTCCCCGCGCGTCTCGGCCAGCACCTTGCCCATCTCGCGCGTCATGGCGCGCGCGATCTCTTCCTTGCGGCGCGTGAGGATGTCTCCCGTGCGCCGCAGCACGTCCCCCCGCAGCGGGGCCGGCGTGCGCCGCCAGATCTCGAAGCCCCGCTTGGCGGAGGCCACGGCGCGCGCCACGTCCTCGGGTCCGGACTTGGGCCACTCGCCGATGAGGTCCTCCTGATCGGCCGGGTTGCGGTTCTCGAAGTACTGGCCCTCGACGGGCTCCACCCAGGCGCCGGCGATATGATTCAGAAAGCGTTCAGCCATGTCCTCTCCTAGGTGTCTTCGCGTACCAGATTGTACTTCTCGATCTTCTTGTAGAGATTCGAACGCGGCATTTCGATGGTGCGCGCCGTCTCCATGATGTTCCAGTCGTTGGCGCGCAGGCGCGCCAGGAGGAAGGCGCGCTCCGCGCGCTCCTTGAAGTCGTTGAAGGACTCCGCCTCCAGCAGTTCCGTGGAGAGCGCTGCGCCGCCGCCCTGCACCCCGCCCACCAGGCGCTCCACGTCGGCGGCATTGACGCGCTCCCCCCGCGCCAGGATGAGGACGCGCTCCACCGTGTTGCGCAGTTCCCGGACGTTGCCCGGCCAGTCCATGCGCATGAGGGCGTCCACCGCCTCGTCGTCGAAGCCGCGGGGTGGCAGCCGCTGCTCAGCAATGGCTTTGTCGGTGAAGTGCTGGATAAGCATGGGGACGTCCTCACGCCGCTCGCGCAACGGCGGCACGTGGATGGGCACCACGTTCAGGCGGAAGAACAGATCCTCGCGGAACTGTCCCTCCTGGATCTCCCGGTCCAGGCTCTTGTTGGTGGCCGCCACCACGCGCACGTCCACCTGGATGGGCTGCTCGCCGCCCACGCGCGTCACCACCCCCTCCTGGAGCGCGCGCAGCACCTTGGCCTGCGCGTTCAGGCTCATGTCCCCGATCTCGTCCAGGAAGAGCGTGCCGCCATCGGCCTGCTCGAACTTCCCCGTGCGGTCCGCGTGCGCGCCGGTGAAGGAACCCTGCATGTGGCCGAAGAGCTCACTCTCGATGAGCTCCGAGGGGATGGCCGCGCAGTTCACCTCCACGAAAGGCTCGTCGGCGCGGGTGGAGAGGCGGTGCAGCGCGCGCGCCACCAGCTCCTTGCCGGTGCCGTTCTCACCGGTGACGAGCACGCGCGCGTCCGTGGGCGCTACCTTCTCCACGCGATCCAGCAGGGCACGGATGGCAAAGCTCTTGCCCACGATCTCGTAGCGGCTCTCCACCTCACCGCGCAGGCGGGCGTTCTCCTCCTCGAGGCCGCGGTGCTGGAGGGCGTTGCGGATGGTGAGCAGCAGGCGGTCGGTGTCCAGCGGCTTCTCGAGAAAGTCGTAGGCGCCGCGCCGCGTGGCCTCCACGGCGGTCTCGATGCTGCCGTGGCCGCTGATCATGACCACCAGCGCGGCGCCGTCCCGGGCGCGGATGTGATCCAGCGCCTCCAGTCCGTCCATGCGCGCCATCTTGACGTCCAGGAAGGTCAGCTCGGGGCTCCACTCCTCGTGGATGGAGATGGCCTCCCCGCCGCCGCCGGCGGTGCGCACCTCGTGCCCCTCGTACTCCAGGACCTGGCGCAGGATGCGCCGGATCCCCTCCTCGTCGTCCACCACCAGTATGCGTGCCATGGCGCCCCGTCCCCGTCCCGGCCCTTCAGCGTTCCCCGCGCGGCACGCTGTCGCGCCGCGCAAGGAAGTAGAGTGTGTCCCCGCGAATGTAAGCCGACCGTGCCCCGGGAGGGAGCGGCAGCGCAAGCGCGTCCCCCGGCAGGCCCTCCTCGTCGGTGCGCCCCAGGCGCCGGAGCGCCGAGGGCACGAGCCGGGCCGGCAGCGGGATGCGCGCCGCGCTCACCTCGTCCACCGCCAGCGCCACCCGGCCGTCCCCGAGCGGCAGCAGCGTGCCCACCAGCTCCACGTCCGTGGTGTCGGGCAGGAAGGATGCGGCGTCCCCCAGCTCACCCACGCGGGGCAGCCGGTCCACGGGCACGCTGGCGCGCACGCGCAGCCGGTCCCCGTCCAGCTCCACCGTGGGCGAGTCCACGTACGCGGGCAGCAACCCCACGTGGCGATAGAGCAGCAGGCTCTGCAGCTCCGCCTGGCCGAGCGCCGCCGAGCTGCTGGTGCCGTCCTCCAGCGCCCGCAGCTTGCCCTCCGCCCGCACCGCCAGCGCCTCCGAGGCTGGCTCCGACGCCTCGGCGCCGAAGCCCCACGCCTGCCACTGCTCGCGCAGCCGATCGCGCTCCGTCCAGGCCACGCCCAGCACCACGCCCACCAGCACCAGCCCCAGCACGCGCCGGAGACAACCGGGCAGCCGGGCCATCAGTCCGCCCCCGTGAGCGCCACGGCGGCCAGGCGCTCGTAGCGCGCTCCGCCCGCTTCCGTCCTGCTCTGCGTCAAGGCAATCTCTTCCACTTCAAGCGACGTTTCCAGTTCAACCTCCCCGGCCCGCTCCTCCAGCTCCGGTAAGGGCTGCGCGCGTCCGGCGCCTCCGCGCTCGCCCACACGACGCGCGGGCGGCTGAGCCCAGGGAAGCCACCGACGCCGGCGAGCCTGAGGGCGAAGGGCGCCACCCGCGCGGCGGCACCGGTCAGCGCCTCCGTGAGCGCGGGCACGCGTTCCTCCGGCATCTCCCCCAGAAAAGCCAGCGTGAGGTGCAGGTTCTCCGTGCGCGTCCAGCGGAGTGCATCGTCCAGGCCACGAAGCGGAGCGGTGGCGTGCGCCACCTCCGCCTGCGCGGCGGCGGGCAGCTCGATGGCCACGAAAAGCCTCACGGTCGCTCGCGCCCCTCCGCGCCCACGGCGGCCAGCGCCGCCACGGCGCGGTCCACGTCCTGCTCGGTGCTGGCCCAGCCGAGCGAGAGCCGGAGGGCGCCCGTGTCCACCGTGCCGAGGATCCGGTGCGCCTCGGGCGCGCAGTGCAGCCCCGGGCGCGCCAGCACGCCGAACTCCCGGTCCAGCCTGCCGGCCACCCCGGCGGGGTCCTGCCCCCCCACGCGCACGGTGACGATCGGCACCCCGTCCGGCGCGGGAGGCGACAGGACCGTCACGCCGCCCACCTCCGCGAGCCCCGCCCGCAGCCGCGCCTTGAGGTGCGCCCCGTGGGCGTGGAGCGCCTCCACGCCGCGCTCCAGCACGAAGGAAACGCCGGCGGAGAGACCGGCCATACCCGGCGCGTTCTGCGTGCCCGCCTCCAGCCGGTCGGGCAGCGCCTCCGGCATCTCCTCGCGCCGCGAATCCCCGCCCGTGCCGCCGCTCAGCATGGGCTCCACCTCCAGCCCCGCGCGCACCCAGAGCGCGCCGATGCCCTGCGGTCCGAGCAGGCCCTTGTGGCCGGTCACGGCAACCAGGTCCACACCCACGGCCGCCACGTCCACGGGCAGATGGCCCGCCGTCTGGGCCGTGTCCAGGAGCACGAGCGCGTCCGCGGCGTGAGCGCGCGCGGTCAGGTCCGCTACGTCCAACACCGTGCCCAGCACGTTGGAGGCGCCATTGACCACGAGCAGGCGTGCGCCCTCCAGCGCCCGCTCCAGCGCGTCCTCGTCCAGCGCGCCGGTGGTGTCGGCCGGCACCAGGCGGACCGTGACGCCGCGCTCCCGCTCGAGCGCCCGCGCCGGCCGGAGCACGGCGTTGTGGTCGAGCGCGGTGACCACCACCGCGTCGCCAGGGCGGAGCACCCCGCCCAGCGCGGTGTTCAGCGCGTGCGTGGCGTTCAGCATGAAGGCCAGGCGGCCGGGGTCGCCGGGCAGGTGGAGCAGCTCGGCCAGCAGCCTCCGGCAGTGCAGCGCCACGCGGCCGGCCTCCATGCCAACGCGGTGCCCGCCGCGGCCGGGCGTGCCGCCCACCTCACGCAGGTAGTCGGCCACCGCGTCGGCCACGGCAGGCGGCCGGATGGCCGCGGTGGCGGCGTAGTCCAGGTAGGCCGCGTCGCCCAGGCTACGCATCGGCGCGCGCCAGGGAGTCGAGGTCCACGGTGACGTAGCGGAAGCCCAGCGCGCGGATGCGCTCGCTGAGCGCTTCGACGGCGGCCAGGTGC
>Ga0214473_10007421_pt1 | contig 13015 bp, 13 predicted proteins | sample RVTome_7_FD_203509 | JGI IMG/M metagenome (GOLD analysis project Ga0214473, IMG submission 203509) | Soil microbial communities from uranium-contaminated site in the Upper Colorado River Basin, Wyoming, United States - RVT98D197 | ecosystem: Environmental > Terrestrial > Soil > Contaminated >...
CGAATCCGTAATGGGATTCACCAGGAGAGGTGTTCCCAGAATCAGGGCGGTTTTCTAACCTGCTGTTTTTACAAAAGATGATTCTTTTCGTTTTACCTCTTGACAGGAACAACATAGGATGTCCCCCCGTTCTTACAAAAGTAAAAACTTGCCTCAGTTACAAGGCCTTTTTTTCTATACTTGCAGCTCTATATACCTTCAAATTCGCATTAATATAGTCTGAAAAATCATATTTTATCTTATTATTGTGGCGAAACGGTCCCTGCCAACTACTTATAATTTTACTAATGTCAATTCGGGCTGTTTCGGTCTCATCCAAATCTAAAACAATGGGCTTATTTCCTGCTGAGACTTCCGTATATTCAGCATATTCATCCATAACCATTGTCTTATCTGTTATTAAGGGTGTCCCTGACCATAAAGATTCGCACACAATATTTGAAAAGTCTTTTATAGGATTGTTTTGAACAAAATATAAGAGATAATCTACATTACTTAGGAGAGCCGGCATATTTTCAGGATGAACAAATTTTCTTAATTCAAATGTCTTTAAATTATGATCCTTAATATATCTTAAGAAGTTATCGAAACCTTTTCCCTGACCTACAAAAATTAATTTATGATTTTGTTCAATCCCTGAAAATATATCTACTATCCTATCTAAACTCTTATCTTTCCAATAATAGTTTATCTTCCCAATATAAGCAAAAACAGGTATTTTATGTGGAGTATAGAAAGGCTTAAAATATTCCTCATCAGGGATATATCTTGGCAGAACACTTACTTTTGCAGTTAAACTCTTAAAAAGCTCCTTGTTTTTATCATCAGAAACAACTAACGCTGCATTTTGAATAACATTTTTCAACAAGGTTTCAAAGATACCCTTTTGCCAGAACTTTGCCAAGTCGCTGCCACCATGTCTGACAATATAAGGAATACCACTTATCTTTGAAGCTAGATAGCCAACAATACCATATGGGATTAAATAAGTAGTATCAATTATATCTATTGGATATTTAGAAATTACTTCCAGGGTCTTATCTAACAGTCTGGCAATATATAGTTCAGAATAGGGAATATGCCATGGAATATCCGGGATAACAGAGTGGACAGAAATGTTTTTGGATGTGACAGGAAAATTACCCTCAACAAAATACTCTTTTTCAACACAATCGGCATTTGTTACAATGTGTATTAAATGACCTTTTTCTCCAAACCCTTTTGCCAACCAGAAGGTCTTTGCCGCAATTCCTCCTTCTATGGGAGGATATTTACTAACAAGACAGATTCTCATCCGCCTTTTCCATTCATTGTTTTTGGTGTATCATTGTTTATAGATATTCTAAACCTGTCGTCTTCAAGACACCAAGCCAATCGTTCAATTTCATTTTCTTTTTTCTCTTTTTTCGCGTGATCATCACTTTTAAGATTGATCATAATTTCGGTCGTATCATCTTTTTTCTCAATATCAATATTTTCCAATGTTGAGCGATCACCCGAAGCCTGCTTATCTGAACTTGTAACTCGCCCCTCATCTTGAATATTGTCACAAAATGTTAATAGAAAAAGGATAGGGTTATCTTTGATTCCAATTTTAGATATTATTCTTTTTTTCATAATATCTCTTTCCCAACTTTCACACCTAGAATCATCTATGTTAACAATTCCCTCAGATATTTTGTCTTTTAATATCTCAATTTTCTTATCTTTTAATATCTCAATTTTCTTAGATAGCCTTAATAATGTTCCCCTTCGACACTTTTTGACACAGTCATTTTCCAAAAATGGCATCTTCCCAGAGCTTGCAAGATATCCCTGACATCCGCATAGTGCTTCCCAGATATCTTCGTCATGACATGCTATAGCTACGGCGGCCTCTAATATGCCCCTCTCTTTTATTTTCAGTTCCTTTTTTTCACTTTCCTCGTGTAATTTTAATAAAGATATTGCGCTCAACACACCATGGTTTCTGTCTCTCACAGCTTTTTCATAAAACAATCTGGTTATTTCTTTTTTACCATTTTTCTTTAAATTATTACATAAATAATCAATTATTTTTGTTATCTGATCAAACAATGCTTCCCGAATCATTGCGGCATCTAAGTTCAACAAATTTATATTGTCCTTCGTCTGATTATATTTTACTCTCAAAATTTCCTCAAAAAATTGCATTAGCCACGTATCAAAATTTTGAAGGCCATAGCTAAAGTCATGAAATGTGGAAGCAGCTAACCAAACGTTTTCTATTTTGCATTCATGTTTTTCTTCAAATTTCTTCGCAACTTCGGGATATATATAATCCAAAATATAAGCGCCAATTAAAAATACCTGAAACTGGTGAACAAAATGTTCTCTATATACCTCATCTCTTTGCAGGATATTCTCTACTCTTTTATGTATGCTGGGATATTTTAAGCCTAGATATTCTTGCCATAGGTCAGTAATACATTTTTCTGCTATTTCATAATCATCTCGCGCTTCTTTGCGGTAGTCAAAAGACAAATCAATTAGTGTTTTGCAATAAACGATATTTTTAAGGTTACTCAGTTTGTCGATTAAGACGTAACTCATCCTTTCTTTTGCCTTTCCGGTTATCGCTCTTCTTTTAAAAACTGGTTTAGGATAATATACGAAATAGTGTAAACAATTCTTTAAATGATATTCCAACTTATTTTTAATTTTTTTTTCTTTGATTTCAAGTTCATCACAAATGTCATCAAACAGTGGCCGGGATTTGGCAACTTCTTTAATATCTTTTTTAAAGATTTTAAGTAACCCTATGCCTCTATTCTCACAAACCTTTTTAAACTCGTTAAATCCATCATCTTCCTTGACATAATACGGATAAGCAAAGAATATTTTTGCGTTGGTAAAATAGTATTGGTAAAATCTCACAGGTGAAGCATCCAGGATTTCAACACCTTCAATAGTTTCGGAAGGGAAAAATATTTTTTTTAATATAGACCTATCGACTGTAAAATCAATCACTACTTCTTCATTCTGTTTTTTACAATAAAGAGGGACTCTGGCTGGCTGAAATTTTTTAGAATTCTCTTCTACTTCATACCCCTGATCGTGAAAATAGTTTTTTAATTTAGAGATCATGTCATTTGGAGTAAATTCTTTCTCTTTTTTATTCATGTTACCCCCATTACTTTCTTAGACGAATCACTTAAATTTATTTGATCGACAATCCAAGACTTTATTATTTTGTACCCTTCATTGTGTGCGTGGGAAATGTGAGCCTTTGGTTCAAACTTCTTTTTTATTAAGTCCAGATCATCTCTAAGCCATCTCTTTTTTAAAAAAATAGTTCTAAATAATATTTTTAGAATTATGGGTATGTTTGACAAAGCGTATGGTTTCTGTTTTCCTTGTAGATGAGATAAATAAACCTTCCCTGTAGAAAACCATATCCATCCCCTTCTCAATAAAAGAAAAGTATGGTTTTTAGGAGGCAACATATACAGTATTTTATGAAATACTTGCGGGTATTCATTAATGCTATGAGTAGCTTCAACAATAATAATTTTATCTATATCGGAAGGAATGCTTTCTGTATAATTCATATCTACAGTTATAACGTTATTTGGGAAAGCAGCAGACAATCTGTTACGAAGAGTACTTTTACCAACACATCCAATTCCATTAATTAAAATTTTGATAGTTTTTAATCACTTTCCATTTGCGGCAAGCTCCAGTGCTGTGTCAAATCCGATACTTTCTCTTTCCACAACCGATTCAGGTAAATACATTGACGCCAACTGTTTTTCTATTTTTCTGCCAATCCTCTCGTAATACGGTAACGTCCTCATAAAATTTAAAAAAGCCTTAGAAAAGAGAGGAGTATAAACCTTAATATTTAGAACTTTTGCTGTATGGAATAACGGGGCAAGATGCTTTGGCGCTAAACAGCTTACAAAATATTCCCACACTGCGTCGTAATCTTCTGCTTGCGATTTTTCTTTGAAAAAAAAGTCTCTAAAACCCATACTAACCATTTCACTCAAGTGTTTCCGCGGGACGGGATGAATATCTTCAAAGGATTTGATATTGCCTGTCTCCTTATGCCCTAAAGGATGCTCATGAAGCCAATAACCACCAAAACATTCATCCCCTCCATCGCCGGTAACAATGTTGGTGCTGAATGTTTTAGCCAAAGAGCAAAGGATGTATACATTGATGTCGCCCTTATAGCTGTATCGCTTTGTTGTCTGGTATTCGATAAGATAATTTTGGTAGGTTTGGTCGGAGATGATTACCTCATGATGCTCCGTGCCGAATAAACCCGCAATTTCACGTGCATAAACAATATCCGGATAATCTTTTGATTTAGCAAGAGTAAATGTTGATATTGGCAATTGAGGATATACTTTGCGGAGAAGTGCTAAGATAATGGAAGAATCTATACCGCCTGAGAGTAAAAGCGACAAGGGAACTTGAGGAATATGTCTTAAATTCTGAATAATTATCTTTTCCAACTCTTCAATCATTTTTTTCTCTTACTTAATAAACTGTATCCCATAGTTAAGGCGTATAGTGCCCAAGCGCTTCCGTCTTCAATATAGTGATAAGCCCACAAGCCGTTTGGAAGTTGATTTTCCTTAATCCATTCCAAACCATTTCGTAACACTTTCTGAGGCAATTCATCCGGATAATGAAGATGTGACACCAGACAAATCCCTGTACACCAAGGGTCACTTCCAACTGGGTGACCTTTCCAAGGTCCCCAACCTCCATCATCATTCTGTTGATGGGCTAACCAGTGAACAGTTTTTGAAATAACTTCATTGTCTTCCGGATGATAGTTATTTTTACAGAATGCCATTAATGTAAGAGCAGCTTTATAATTCAGGCAAGGTTCAGATTGCCATTCTTTTTTCCATTCCCCTTCCAACCATCTCAAATAGGTATCTGAAGAAATCTGAGGAAGGAAGTAGAGAATCAGGCCGGTTATAGGTATTCGGGCAGAGTCTCTTATGGATTTACCCCAACCTTGCGTCTCACGGCTTTGTTCATTTATCCATTTTAGTGCTTTTTCAACTGAGTTCGCATATTCTTTTGATAAACTCAGAAAGCTTGCACACCACATGGTTTCGGGAACATCAGACCATCCCCCGTCATCCTTTTGCATCTTAATACACTTTTCAGCAATTTTTTTGAAAAGTATGGTGTTGGGATTAACGCCGCTTTCTCTCAAAAGCAATGCTAATCTACATATGCGGGTAAGCTCAATATCTTTTTGCAGGAAATCCTTAATTGTTTGGCTCAAGGTGATTATGCCGTGCCGAACAGCTATTTCTATTTCAGAAATGACCTTATTTGCATCCATGACAGCCAGAGCATTGCTTACAGACATATTTTTTTCCTGTTGATTTGTTAATAATTTCAACAGGAAAATTCATCTTTTTCTCTTTTTTCAGGATTGGTTTTTCATAAACCTTTTTCATTTTACTCCCTCCTTTTGATAATTTTTTCCTTTAATAATTTATTTATTGTCTCATCGAGATCATTTTTGCCTTGTTCTTCATCCACATCATAAGTATCTACTAGATCCCTTAAAATACTTTCAATAGGTAAATTCAATGCTATCTGCTCCAGTATCCAGTAAGATGTTTCATTAAGGCTATAATGTTCACCAGTTTCTATATTAAAAACCCAATATTTCCCTAATTCTTCTAGTTTCTGAAGAAAAGTATTATCTGATAGAAAAAAGACATCACTTTCATTTATTTCCAGCACTGCGGATCTCCTGCAAGGTAATCACCAGTTGCGGCATATGCTAAGGCACGGCAGCCCCGACATACAGGCATAAAATCACAACTGTTACATTTACCTTTGATGTTTTTTGAATTTCTGATATTCCATAGGACATCAGAAGTATACCAAATTTTGTACAAACTGTCTTGCATCACATTTCCAATTGGAATAGGCAGACGACGACAGGGGTAAATTGTACCGTCATGCATTATAGTCAAAGCATTGGTACCAACAGAACACATTGCCCCAACAGTTGGGTCATTCCCATTCAAAAGCGCAAACAAAGGTCGATATAATAAGATTTTAATTTTGTCCTTTTTCATAGCCAGAGAATAAATTCTTTGAAATACATTTTTTAGTTCTTCCGATGTTAGAAATTCATCCTTTAAACCGACGCCTACTCCTTCAGGGATAAAGCGTTCGGCAGAGAAGGTGTCAACACCTTCTTTTTCAAGTAAATTGACCAGGGGCTCAACCTCATTTTTATTGAGATTACTAATAGTCATCATAATGGCTACCTGAAAATCGTTCTTTTTCAATAACCTGATAGCAGATAAGGTGTTCTCAAAGCTACCATTTCCTCGAATCTGGTCGTTTAATTTTTGATCTGCTGCCTCTAAGGAGAGTTGCACCCGTCTGAGTTTTTCAAATTCTTTTAGTTTATCCAGAGCGGGCTGGTCAAGCAATTTGCCGTTAGTGAGAATATCGAAATAGTAAATGGTTTTGATAGAACTGATATGCTGTAATAGTGGAAAGACCTTATCTTTGACCATAAAAGGTTCCCCACCGGTAATAGAAATGGTGCCTTTTTTATTCCATTTTTCCAAGGTAGTATTTATTTTGTCTGCTATATACCTTAATTCGTCCAAGTCTAGTTCATTGGCAGAGGTATAGTCATTGTGATAGCAATGTTGACATCTTAGATTACATTTTTCTGTAATATGCCATTGAAAGTAGAACTCCCTATCTACATTTAAGTCTTCAAATCGGGTTTTCAACTTGGTTCCTAATTCCTTTCGCTATTTTATTCTTGCAAACAAAACTATCAGATAGGGGGACGTCCATAAAAATATAAGATTCTAGTACTCCTTGAGTTTGAAATGTCTCTCCTCGATGTTCCTCACCCCTGGCTTTACCGCCTGACTCACCGCTGGCTGTGTCACACCCATCCTCCTTGATACCTCCGTCACACTCACCTCCAGTTCTCTCACCGCCCAATAACTCACCACACTCCTGGCGGCCACCCTATTTCGGGACTTATCCGCTGTCTTTAGCTTCTCTTCCCTTCGATCCCTCAGAAGATGAGGTGGTTGACTCCACCAGGATAATCGATCCTTGCTTTCCGAAGAATGAAAAAACTCTATCAAACTCTGACCGCCAAATCAACCTATAATTTTATGGACGTCCCCCAATTACCTAGCCCTAAGATGCTCCGTAATTCTTCATTGTCTGGACACCTTCTATCCTTCAACCACATACGGCCAGTGCACTCTATTGCTTTGAGTAACGCGCCAATTCCTTGCAGATGCATCGTTGCAAGATCTAAGTAAAACTCATTACTTGTTATTCTCTCGCCATGACCATGAATATCCATAGAAAGAAAACGATAAAAAACATTGTACAGGTCAAGGACATTAGCTTCTCTTGCGCGAGCCTCGACGCTCATTCGCTTGGGAAGGTTTTTGAACCGGTCTGTGTCTAGAAACCGAGTCGAGGCATCTTCACCAGTTTCTTTATTAAGAATTTTGAGCTTTCCTGCCTTCAAGTTTACACGGGCGATGCGCGCAAGTTCAGCAACTGCTTCGTGCTCAAGACTAAGAGCGTTTTCTTCTGATTTAGTAATCCATAAAGCCAAAATAAAGTTCTCAAGCAACGCTCTGGCAAGGATAGCCAGGGCTGTCGCGTTACAGCCACGTCCAACATCTGTACATCCACGACTTAATTCAGCACAATGCAGGAGTATTTTTATTAAGGGTTCGTCGCGGGGATCAACAGTTGCTTCGTCTGGCCTGGATTTAGCGCCTTCTATAAGGGCATGGGTTACCGCAGTAAAAGACTCGGCAAGGACAAGAATTATACCTTTCTTCTGCTGTTCGCTCATTTGCATTTTATCACTACGGTGCCCCCAACGGCGCCGCTCAGTGGCGGCGAGGCGAGCGCGCCCGGCATGAAACAGAGATGCAATCCCGCCGTCCACTGCAGCCGCCGTGTTAGGCGTATGTAGAAAATCAATAAGGACCGTGAAGCATCCACTCCGGAAAATTCCAATACCATATGTCAATTCGCAGGCCAAAAAGGCTATGAACTCCGCAGAGCAAGAGAAAGGCTTGCAAGATGCTACCAAGAAAGAGTGTAAGAATGCCACCGAAAGAGACGCTGATGAAAACCGTTTTCCACTCGAAGTATATCTTGCCGGCACGCACCTCGTAAAGATGCAGAGCGACCGGTAAAAGGCCGGCAAAAGCGACACCAATGATTGAACGAAAAAGCTGGCTGTGCAAGAAGCCGGCGTTGAGCAGTAGTGCAGAGCTAACTAAGCCCCAAACGGGATAGAGCGCTACTGCGCATATCGCATAAATTCTCTCGGATTTGGCTTTCGGCTGCGGCTTAATCTGTGCCAGCGCGTTGAGAAGGTTTTTCATTGGATCGCTCATGTTGGTTTTAAGCGCCTAACGAGTCTGTAGAAAAGGTCACTTTTTTAAAAACTGCTTCTTCTGTTGGAGCAAAAATAGGAAATTATTTTCTGTCATCAAAAGTTTTTACAATCCTTGATGCAATGTTCGTCTTTTCATGATATTTTTCTTACCACAATACCCATATCACCCAATCCGGTTCCCTTCATGCGAACTCCAGACCGTATCGATCGGAATAATCATATTCTTTGTATCTCGCCATCCAGTCCCTCCTAAGCGGTCCCCGCTCTCTTTTCCGTTACTGATATGGCGACATTATCATGCTTTCAGAACTGTTTCTACAGCCTCAGCGAAAAGCTCAGCCAGAGTGCGCCGTGTGTGCGATTGGCTGATAGCGACTGGTTATGTGTCTCATTGGTATATTCTCATTCTGTTCGATACGCCCTTGCTCTACCGAAAGTATCAGCAATTAGTGTTTCTGTAGGTTGTGGGAAAAGGTACTCTCCTAGCCTCCTATCGTCCTCGCTAGAGTTTCTGTAGTCTCGAATCCATATTAAATCAAAGCCTGTCTTAGAATCATCCGCGTCAAAAGCAACTGCAAGCCCCTCGGTGACTTGATATTGATAAAGAGCCGCAGGTAACATTTTCTGAATGTCGCGGATTCGTTCAGTGCGAGATAATCTGGAAAAGAAGGCAAATACAAAAACAAGCTCAGTTCGGACTCGCTTAAAGGCAAAGCATCCTGCCTTGCCTGAACCACGTAGATTTGCCAAATGACTCTTAAGCTCTCGCCCAATCCAGACCTTGTTGGATATGGGTAGGGCATTCAGCATTGCTGCCATTTTCAAATATGCGATCCTCTTGTCCGGAGGCTCTATACACCCCTTAAGCTCGGCAGGGATATACTCCTCAATTAAGGGGTTTCTTGTATGGAGTTCGTGAACTATTGCATTAACATACCCTGCTAACCTCTCTCGTTCCTCATATTGAGCAAGGTTATCAAATAGATGGAGAGTATGAGATACACATAGCTCTGCCTTATCTTCGGTCACAAGTCCGCTCAAGTCCTTTGAGCGTAAGGTGTAGTAAGCAAGAACAGGTTGCTCTTGGTTAATTCCTGTGAATATATGTCGAATATCTGCACGTTTGGAAAAGTAGTCGAATACATCCCATATTGAGCCTAGGCAATTAATGACATTTAGAAAGTCATTTAGGGATAAAAAATGCAAGGGAATGTTTGATTGAGGTTGTTGCCTGTTGAACTCAATAGAGCCAAATGGTTGTTGAGAACACTCCAGTAAAACAATCCCACATAACGGACGAAGGCTGTTAGGCTCAAACTCCTTAGTCTCTCCCCACAGATCTTGTGCCTTAAATGAGACCTTGGAGAGCCAATTAAATCCACCCTTGGCTTGTTTACTTCCTTCTAATGTTCTTTTCGTTAACCAACTCTTAAGTTTTGTTTCCGACTTAGGTTTTTCATTAGTCCCCTTTACGCTTATAACGATGCAGGTGTCATTCAAAACCAAAAGCAAATCGGCCAATTCCTTTTCGTGCCCGGCTCTAAAATATTTTGGATTTAAAAGAACAAAATCCTTCATAAAAAACCGCGAACTAAAACTGGCTATTATCTGTTCTAAAAAATGCCCCTGTTGCATATAATCCCGTCTTCTAAAAAGTCCCGGTTATTATCTTTCTGGCTTACGCCTAACGAGCCTGTAGAGAAACCCCACCATTACAATTGAGGGACAGTTTTCGGAGGTCTCTTGACCCACCCCCAGCATGAGATCGTCTCATACAGAGCATCCTGAGAGGTTGCATTTTCTTCCAACTCGCCGGATTCTATCGAGGTTGACTTATTCTACAGCCTCTACGATTTAAATTAGCGGGGCGCAATAGCGGAACCGCTGGATTTTTTAGTTAGGCACTTATTATATTTCACCTAGCCTGTAGAATATTTTGTGTTCAATGGTCTTGTGGCCCAGAACGATATTTCCATAAGCGTAGCTATTTTTCGTTTCTCTTAGCTCACCATCTTCATTTATCCAAAATACATATTCACCGTGATTCACGAAGTTCTTGATATCGTAATTCTCAATGTCAAGCAAAAACTCTCCTCTGGTTTCAGCATATGCCCGTTCTCGACTTTCTGCAGCCTTATTCTCCAAGTCATACCTTAGAGAGAACTTTACGGAAACTTCTCTTGGATCAGTTGTTGCAAAAACCTCGAATTTTCTATTTGACAAGTTTTCAACATTGAATTCGTTCCTTTCGCATATCTTAAGAACGTTATCGTATGTTTGCTTTTCTATTAGTTTTATAAGCTGATCTTCGTTTAAACTTAAATCACTCTTGATTTCCTCAAGTAAGTCCGCCAACTCATGGAATATATATATTTTGCAAGGTACACTTTGAGCCTCTTGTAATAAATTTGCTGGTAAGCCTTTTTCATAGGATCGATCTTTAAAGAAGCCTTTATCCTTAGTTACAAAAAGCACATCGTTTGATTTAGCGAACTCCAAGCAGTTAGCCCAAATTACGCCGTCTTTAAATTGTTGTTTGTTTTCCGAGTTCGGTGGTTCCTTTTTGATTATTTTGTCAAAAGAACTTCTTGCGCTTTTTATTTCAAAAGGTATCCTAATCATTCTGTCTTTGTGAAAATCGAAAATGGCCTCGACTTTTTTTTCGATGTCTTCGTTCGATGGCATTACAAGCTCTTTCATTTTTCCAAAAATTGTCAGCATGCGTTTATAATCGCTTTCTATATTGAACCGATACTCAAGCAAGTTTTTGCGGAAGTTATACTTTGTCTCTTCCTCAATAACTTCAGGGAGGCCCATTTTGAAACCACTTACAGTAACGTAGTGACTAAACGCGCAGCCAAGTGGGCTCATGAGGGCTAACTCAGATAGCCAAATATTGGTGTCCAGTACAATGGTTTTCATGACTTTGATTGTTGCCTATCTGATGCGGTTGAGGAGCAAGCCCCGAATGGGCGCTGTCTGCTCGAACCGCACCCCTTAGGCCGGAGCAAAGCGCCACCCTATCAACATTATATCGCATCCGCATAATTAATGAACAAAATTTTCTGGCCATCATGAATTGGTTGTGAATGATCAATGATGGCTTTTAGTATACACCTTTTCTATTTTTTTGAGAAGCAAGGCTATTAAGAAATAATGGCTAAATGCTTTCCTTCTTATGGTATTATAATCGCTGGACATTTTTGTAAGGGGATGACAATTTACGTTTCTTTTTTAGAACAATATATCACGGGAGAACCAAGAGCGCTAAAAATATTTAGTAGTTTGCAAACCTTATCTTTAATACCTTTATGGCAGGAGTATTGCATCTTTTAGGATTTTTGCATATTTACTAAGGAGTCCATAATTGAAAGGACATATTGTTGTGAAAATCTCCCCTGACCCCTCTTTGCCCTCCGGGCCAGAGGCCCTCTTGGGCCGGCGGCCAAAGAGGGGAAATTCCTGCCTTTCGTAAAGGGGGAGGAGGAGAGATCTAATGTCCAGAGTCTACATAATTAAGGACTGTGTGATAAACCTGAGAGTTTTCTTGTAACATTTGCTCCCCCTCACCCTTCCCCTCTCCCCGATGGGGAGAGGGAGGGGAGGGGAGGGGAAACGATGCAAGGAGGAAATATGAAGCTGAGACTATTGGGAATATTCTTGTTCATCAACATTCTTATAATGCCTCTGGCTTATGCAGGGGAAGAACCGCAAGTCGAGTTCTTTTCTCCGCAGGGGACGGTTAAAACCGTTCGTCAGGTGAGTGTACGGTTTTCTGAGCAGATGGTGCCCTTCGGTGATCCAAGGGGTCTAATTGAGCCCTTTGATATCGTCTGCTCTGAAAAAGGAACCAGCCGGTGGGCCGATGGGAAGAACTGGGCCTTCGATTTTGACAAAGACCTTCCTGCGGGCATTCGTTGTGAGTTCAAATTGAAATCAGGGCTCAAAACCCTGTCCGGAAAAGAGGTGGCAGGGCAAAAGGTCTTCTCTTTTTCCACGGGTGGTCCTTCGATTCGGGCTTCTATCCCCTATGAAGGATCGAGGTGGCTCGATGAGGAGCAGATATTCATTCTCACTCTGGATGCAGAACCGATTAACGAATCGGTGATTCAAAATGTCTTCTTTTCAGTGGAGGGGATCCAGGACCGGATCGGAATCAAAATTATCGAGGGAGATAAGAGGAAAGAGATATTGAGGGCAAGATTCCGGAACAGGAAACCGCCGCCGTTTCCCATGATCCTCATCCAGAGCAAGCAGCGGTTCCCCTCGGATGCAAAAATCAGTTTGGTTTGGGGAAAGGGAGTGATGACAAAGACCGGAGTGGCCACAGACCAGGATCAGATCCGCCGCTTCCAGGTAAGGCCTCTCTTTTCCGTCGAGTTTACCTGCCAGAGGGAAAATCCGAAGGCGGCCTGTATCCCAATCCAGCCCATGTTCCTCAATTTCACTGCTGCCATTTCTGAGGACCAGGCAAATAAAATCGTATTGAAGGGGCCCGATGGAAAGATATGGAAGCCCAGTGTTAAAGAAGAGACGGGCTCGCTCTCCTTTCAAAGCCCTTTTCCGGAGAATACAAGTTTCGTGGTCGAGCTTCCTCCC
>Ga0214473_10007422_pt1 | contig 13009 bp, 12 predicted proteins | sample RVTome_7_FD_203509 | JGI IMG/M metagenome (GOLD analysis project Ga0214473, IMG submission 203509) | Soil microbial communities from uranium-contaminated site in the Upper Colorado River Basin, Wyoming, United States - RVT98D197 | ecosystem: Environmental > Terrestrial > Soil > Contaminated >...
ACATCACCGGCGAGGTCTTCAACTGTTACGACCAGTACATCTCTGAATACGACGTGGCTCAGACGGCCAAGGAAATCGCCGGCAGCCAGGCGAACCTCGTCGGCGAGCAGCGCCAGCCGCTGAATCAGATCGCCACGGACAAGATCCGCGCCCTGGGCTTGGAGTTCGGCGGCTGGCCGCTGTTCGAGCAATACATCGGCCAGCTCGTCGAGGCGACGCAAACCACGTAGCGTCGCCCGAGCTTGGGAGAGAATCCGGAATCTCAGGGTGGCACGGGCGTCCCGCCCGTGAAAAACGCAGGCGAGACGCCTGTACCACCCGATTGATTCTCAAGCTCGCCCCCCGTGGCCGACGTAGAACGGCAGCCGGTCCCCGTTCGCCGCGCGCGCGCCCGCAAAAGCCCGCGTGCCTCGTTGGCTTTGGGTCTCTGCTTCGTGCCTGCGTGCCTCGTTGCCTGGTTGCCTATGGCGTCAGCGACTTCACGAACGGGTCGAGGTCGAGGGTAGGGTGGGCGTCTCGCCCGCCAGGTAGCGGCCGGGCTCCGTACCGGCCGTCCCGTGTGGCCCCAGCCCCCAACCCCTCGCGTCAGCTTTCAGGGCGCGAGGAGCTTCACGAACGGGTCGATGTCGAAGTTGTCGACCACGCCGTCGCCGTTAACGTCGGCGAGCATGCGGTCACAGTTCGGAAACTGCTTCGCGTAGCCAACTGGGTCCGTCAGCGCGAGCACGAACGGGTCGATGTCGAAGTTGTTGATGGCGCCGTCGCAGTTCAGGTCGCCGGGGCGCCCGCACCAGAGTAGCCAGGTCTCGGCGTTGTAGGCGCTGCCGGTGTAGCCCCCGAACAGCACCGTCACGCCGCCGGCGCTGTCGTAGGCCATGGCGTGGCCGTATCGGGCCGACGGGCCGGCCGCGGCCCGCAGCGTCCAGGCGCTGCCGTTCCACTCCCAGGTCTCGGCGCTCCGGCCGCTGCTGGTGTAGCCCCCGAACAGCACCGCCACGCTGCGGGCGCTGTCGTACGGCATGGCGTGGCCGGATCGGCCCGACGGGCCCGTTGTGGCCCACAGCGTCCAGGCGCTGCCGTTCCACTCCCAGGTCTCGGCGCTGTAGAAGCCGACCCTGGTGAAGCCCCCGAACAGCACGGTCAGGCCGCGGGCGCTGTCGTACGCCATGCCGTGGCCGAATCGCATCGACGGGCCGGTCGTGGCCCGCAGCGCCCAGGCGCTGCCGCTCCACTCCCAGGTCTCGTCGCCGGCACTGGCGCCCCCGAACAGCACCGTCACGCCGCGGGCGCTGTCGTAGGCCATGGCATGCCCGGCGCGCGCCGACGGGCCGGTCGTGGCCCGCGGCGTCCAGGCGCTGCCGTTCCACTCCCAGGTCTCGGCGCTGGAACCGCTGCCGGTGTCGCCCCCGAACAGCACTGTCACGCCGCGGGCGCTGTCGTAGGCCATGGCATGCCAGGCGCGCGGCGACGGGCCGGTCGGGCCTCGCAGCGTCCAGGCGCTGCCGTTCCACTCCCAGGTCTCGGCGCTGCGAGCGCTGCCGGCCCAGCCCCCGAACAGCACCGTCACGCCGCGGGCGCTGTCGTACGCCATGGCGTGGTACGTTCGCGCCGACGGCCGGGGGGTCGCCGAGCGTTCGCGCCAGAAGCAGGCGTCAGGCTGGGCGCCAACGCGCTCGGTTGCGGCGCCCGACCAGAGCAGCAGTGCGGCGAGACTGATGAGGTGTGTTCTTCGCATGGGCGGACCTCCGAACCTCTCGTACGGTGCGGCATCCGAACCGCGACCGTGAGCGAGCGGCATGTGCGGCATGCGCGGCTTGAGAACGGACCGTCGGTCCTGGTTCGCTGGCCCTTGACACGCCGTGTCAAGGGCTGGCCGCAGCCCCATCCTACCGTGTCGGGGGACGCCAATGCAACGCGATTCATGGCGGGTGCCCCACCCTTCCAGGATGGGGGACGGACGAGGACGGCGCAAACGGTGGATTCCACATCAGGCTCAGCGCCGCCGGTTGGTTCGCTGGCCTCCGATTCCGTCCCCCAGCCTGAAAGGCTGGGGCACTCTCCGCGTTGGAGCGGCCCGGAGGGCGTTTTCCGCGGCTCCAGGCGAGTCTTCCGTCACTCGCGGGGCGTTTTCCGTCACTCCCGGGGCGTCCTGCTTCACCCGCTGGGCGTCCTGCTTCACCCGCTGGGCGTCCTCGGTGAGCCGCTGGGCGTCCTGCGCCACCCGCTGGGTGTCCTGCGTGACCCGCTGGGCGTCCTGCGTAACCGGCTGGGCGTCCTCCGCCGTCCGCTACGCGCGCCGGGCGTTGTCGGGCACGTCAGGCTCGGAGGCCTGACGCTACAGGGGCGGCGGCGCCGCCGGCTGAAAGCTGATGGCTGAGAGCTGACAGCTTCTCACAGCCGCTCGCTGATGCTCTTGGCCTGCATGAAGGGCAGCAAGTAGTCGCGGCCGCCGGCTTTGCTGTCCGTGCCGCTCATGTTGAAGCCGCCGAAGGGTTGCACGTCCACGAGGGCTTCATAAGAGCCGCACGAACTCGTCCACGGTCAGCCCCGCGTCGCGAATCAGGCCCCGCAACGTGCCCTTGGCCAACTCGCGGTGGTTGGGGATCGACAGGTGCCGATGCGGCGGCAACTCGTGTCGCAGGATCAAATGGCTGCCCGACTGGTGGCTCAGCATGTATCCGATACGCTCGAACGCGCGTACCGCGTCGGCGCCCGACACCGCCGGCAGCTTGCTCACGCGTCTACCTCGATGACCTCCTCGGTGATCGGTGGGGGAATCGGGTCGCCGTGCTTCTTCAGACTGGCCAGGTACCCCGCTACGGCGTCGGCGATGTTGGCCCGTGCTTCCGCGCGCGTATCACCCTCGCTCCAGCAGCCCGGAAGCGCCGGGCAGTGGGCCACGAACTTCCCGTCCTCGTCCTGCTCGATCACAACCCGGAATCGCATCTCGTGCTCCCGACAGCGGCATGGATCATTATAACGCAGGTACTGCCGCGGTGGCCCTGGCCTCGCCGCCGGCTGAAAGCTGATGGCTGAGAGCTGACAGCTTCTCACAGCCGCTCGCTGATGCTCTTGGCCTGCACGAACAGCAGCAGGTAGTCGCGGCCGCCGGCTTTGCTGTCGGTGCCGGACATGTTGAAGCCGCCAAACGGCTGCACGTCCACGAGGGCGCCCGTGCACTTGCGGTTGAAGTACAGGTTGCCCACGTGGAACTCGTGGCGGGCGCGCTCGAGGCGGAAGCGGTCATTCGAGTACAGAGCGCCGGTCAGGCCGTACGGCGTGCCGTTGGCGATCTCCAGGGCGTCGTCGAAGTTCTTCGCTTTGATGACCCCCAGCACGGGGCCGAAGATTTCCTCCTGCGCGATGCGGGCGTGGCGGTCGACGTCGGCGATGATCGTTGGGGGGATGAAGTAACCACCGGCGGGGACGCCGGTGCCGCCCCCGGTGCCACCCCCGGTGCCGCCGAGCACCAGCCGGCCTTCCTTGCGGCCGAGCGCGACGTATTCGTTGATTTTCTTGTACGCCGGCTCGTCGATGACCGCGCCCAGGTAGAAGTTCTCTTCGCTGGTCGTGTCGCCGACGGTGAGTTTCCTGGCCCGCTCGACCACGCGCTCGAGCACGTCGTCGTAGATGTCCTGCACCAGGACCGCCCGCGAGCACGCCGAGCATTTCTGCCCCTGGAAGCCGAACGCCGACGCGACGATGCCCTCGGCGGCGGCGTCCAGGTCGGCGGTCTCATCGACGACAATGCAATCCTTGCCGCCCATCTCGAGGATCGAGCGCTTGAGCCAGATTTGTCCCGGTGCGATCTTGCCGCACTTCTCGAAGATGCGCAGCCCCACTTCCATCGAGCCGGTGAACGATACGAAACGCGTCTTGGGATGCTCCACGAGGTAGTCGCCGATCTCGCCGCCGGAGCCGGGGCAGTAGTTGAGCACGCCCGGCGGCAGGCCGGCCTCCGCGAAGATTTCGGCCATCTGGGCGGCGATGACGGGCGCCGTGCTGGCCGGTTTGAGCACGACCGTGTTGCCCGTGACGATCGCCGCACTCGTCATGCCGGTGCAGATCGCCAGCGGGAAGTTCCACGGCGGGATGACGACGCCGACGCCCAGCGGGAGGTAGCGGACCTCGTTGTCCTCGCCGGGATACGGCGTGACGGGCCGCGGGCCGCCGAGGCGGATCATTTCGCGGCCGTAGAAGTCGAGGAAGTCGATCGTCTCGCACACGTCGGCGTAAGCCTCGATCCAGCTCTTGGACTCCTCGAAGCACATCCAGGCGGACAGCTCGTAGAGGCGGCGGCGCATGATGGCGGCGGCCTTGAAGAGGATGCGGGCCCGCGTCTCGGGCTCGACGCGGCTCCAGGTCTTGAACGTCGCGAGCGCGGTTTGAAGGGCCTCTTCGGCGTGGTCGCGCGTGGCCTTGCTGACGTAGCCGACGACCGTGTCAGTCTTGGCCGGCATGATCGAGTGGATCTTCTTGTCGGTTTCGATCTTCCGCTCGCCGATGCGCAGCGGATACGTCCGGCCAAGCTGGCCGCGCACGCTCTTCAGCGCGGCGATCATCTTCTGGCGCGGCTCGGGCTCGGCGAAGTTGACGTACGGTTCGGGGCGATAGGGGGTAAGCATGAGGTTATCTCCGTGATTACCGCGAGTATCGGGATTGCAGCGTATTGTAAGCGCGCCCATGCGCCTTCAGAACCCCGGTCGCCAGGCCGGGGTCTCGCGCCCTATGGCCCCCGCCTGGCGGCGGGGGTTCGGAACCCCGGCCGCGAGGCCGGGGCCCGTTCAGGGGTCGGACGGGCGAATTCGTCACCTCGGAACATCCTGTCCTTCTTGGACGTAGGCAACCGCATCGCGGACTTGCTCCGGGCGCCACAGGTACTTTCGACTGCCGCCAGCCGCCCACACGCGCTGCATCGGCGAAACGCGCCGGCGTTCCCGCAGCCAGCGCGTCGCGCGCGATTTGAGTTCACGGATCATCCGCTCGGGCGGCACGCCGGCATACGCTATGACCACGTGGACATGGTTGGTGCGGACGCCCAGCGCGATCAGTTCCCAGTTACGATGACTGCACTGGTCGCCGACAGCCTCGGCCACGACGCGGCGCATCTGCTCATCGAGCACCAGCGCATGACTATGCATGCAACGTCGCTCCCAGCGCGCCCGCTGCGGGTCGGGTGGGAGATACGGCTCCCCAGGCACATTGTGCGCGCGGTCCACGGAGCCGCGCTCGTCGCCGTGCAGCCAACTCCCATAAGTGCGAAACGTGAGCAGAAACGCGAGTGGCTCGGACATCACTCGGCAAAATATCACAAAACCCTGCCCGCAAGGGCAGGGCCTATTGCCACTTGGCCCCCGCCTGGCGGCGGGGGTTCGGAACCCCGGCCGCGAGGCTGGGACCAGTCCATGACTCGAGGAGGCTATCTGTCGGAACCCCGCCCGCAAGGGCGGGGCGCGTGCGGGACACCGCCGCCGGCGCGATGAAAGTCACGGCTCGATGGCCACGGCTTGGGTGACCTCGGCAAGCGAGGACGCCTTGCAGTGGTTGACGTAGTTGTACAGCTTGAGCGTGTCCGCCGTGCTGCCAGCATCGGGCACACGCGCCCGCACCATCCCGTTGGCCGGGTTGTACCAGAAGGCCGTGTCGGTGGCCCCGCTTCCGGCGACGTACACTTTCGCATTTGGATGGACCTTGCTCGTGTCGCCGGTCGCGTCCACCTGGACCGCCGCGGCCGGGTTGTGCACCAGCGGATTCTCCGGCAACTGGCCGTCCGCAAACCAGTTTCCCTCGATCGTGTCCGGATACTTCCCTTTATACAGCCACTGCTCGACGATCTTCTCCTGGATGTGGCGCACGGTCGTGGCCGCCGCCGCGCACTGCGTCCGATAGGAAATGGTCCCGAATCGCTGGAGGGCCAGAGCGGCGAGCGCGAACACCATGAGCATGACGACGACGAGTTCGACGAGGGTGAAGCTCCGGCGGTACACGGCGCAACGTTCCAGAATGCCCCACTTTCGTATCGGCTGGCAGGTGCAATGGCTTTTCCGACGGGCCGCGCGCCGCGAGGCCAATCTGGCCGACACCCCCACTCGCGCGGGGTGTACGCTAGCGGGTGGTGAAGTCCAGCAGGGCGCCGGCGAGCAATTGGTGCACGTGGATGCTGTTACGGACCACGAGTCGGCTGCGCCAGGCCGTGATCGTGCCGCGGCCGTTTTTGGACGCCCACGACTCGGGCTCGATGCTGTTCACAATCAGATTCACGAACTCCTGCACGTCGTCGTCCGTCACACGGGCGGGCGGCGCCTGTCCCCCCTCGACGCTCGGCACCTCGCCGCCTGAGCCGCCCGGTTGCTGCGTTCCCTGCGGCAGCGCCGCGCGGGGCCGGTCGCCGAACTCCGGGAGCGCGCCGCTCTTTCGTTTCTGCGGCCAGCGCCGGCTCGGACGGCAGTCTCGCCCAGCCCCATCGGTTTGAGGCTGGAAACCCGGCCGCGTCCATCGCTTCGGCGAAGACGGTGTTCCACCTACGCAACCACGGAGAGGGCGGGATTCGAACCCGCGGTACGGTTACCCGCACACACGCTTTCCAAGCGTGCCCGATCGGCCACTCCGGCACCTCTCCCGAGGCGTCCACGCTCGCCGAGTGCTCTGCCCCGAGCGTAAAGCCGCGGCGTGCACGCTGCGGACTCTCCGTCATCATACTCCCGCGTAGCGGTCGCGTCAGCGCGGTGTGCCGTGACCAGCCGGTTTGACGGTCCGTCGCCGTTTGAGGACTATGCACCGGGCGTCGCGCGGGCGGCCAAAAAACGGTGCCGTCGGCAGCGCGCGCATGCGGGTTGCGGACCCGTGGATCGCAGAAAGTCATGAGGCCGACGTCAGTTGCGACAGTTTGCCACGCTACCGCACCGCCACCAACGCCGGAGGTGCCGGGGCGCGCCGCGCTGGCCCGCGGCGTCCTATTGGCCCTCGGCTGCGGCTTCGTCTACCTCGTAATCGCCGGCAGTTTCCGGTTTCAGTTCGACCAAACCAACCACGCGCATCACATCCTGATGGCCGACGCCATGCTGCACGGCCAACTGGCCATCCGCCCAGAGGCTGTGCGGCACAAGGCCGACCGGATGGCCCTCACCGTCGGTCAGGAAATCGACGACTACACCCGGGCGACCGGCCAGGAGTTCTCTGCGGCGAAGCGCGCGGCCACGATCCGTGACCTCGTCGAATACCGCCTCGGCGCCGACTGGGCGGTCCAGAACGGTAGAGCCTACGGCTACTGGGGACCGCTCACGCCCGTCCTGATGGTACCGTTCGTGGCGCTCTTTGGTCTGGACGTCAGCGACCATCTCATCAATGTCCTGTTCGGAGCGCTCAATATCGGCTTGTTCTACTGGCTGCTGCATCGCGCGTACCGCGCCGGGCTTTGCCCGACCAACGAACCCTGCCGTGTCGCGCTGACGCTACTGCTGGCCTTCGGTACGTCGCACGTTTGGCAAGCCTGCGCCGCGCAGGTCTGGTTTACCGTCCAGATCGTCACCTTGACGGCGATGTTGGGAGCGGTCATCGCCGCGTGCGCCCCACGCCACACGATCTGGTCAAGCCTGATCAGCGGCGCGTGTTTCGCGGCCGCCATTCTCGCGCGAAACATCGTCATCCTCGTTCTGCCGTTCTTCATTGTGCTCATTGGCTTGCGCGCCCGGGCGGCCGGTTCGGCCTGGTTACGTCCCGCGCTTCTGCGTCCCCGTCGCGCTGGCGCTGGGCGTGCAAGGAGTGTACAACTACGCCCGTTTTGCCGACGTGCTCGAGGGCGGTCTGAGTATTCAAGTGCTGACCGGCGGACACCCGCGCTTCGTCCAGCCGTTTGAGAAGTACGGGGCGTTCTCGCTCCACTACCTGCCGCACAATTTCAAGTATTACTTCTGGAACTACACGGTGGTTGAGATTGAGAACGGCGCCATTTGGATTGACTTCGAAGGCAACAGCATGTTCTTGGTTACGCCGCCGCTGCTCTACGTTTTCCGCCTGCGGCGCCACAAGCTGGCCTTCGCGTTGGCCCTGCTGAGCGGTATTCTGCCGTTGCTAGCGGCCCTGCTCTTGTACTTTGCCACGGGTGTGGTGCAGTTCGGCCCGCGCTACCTGCTGGACGTCATGCCGCTTCTGCTGCTGCTCGTGGCGCTCGGCATGCGCGGCCGGCTCACGCACGTCGGTTACGTGCTCGTCGTACTGGCCATCGCCACGCACGCGTTTGGTACGTACCGCTTCTGCGATGAGAAGTTCACAGCTCTACAGCCGCTCATCAACGACTGGACCTTGCCGACTTTGATTACCCTCGCCCTGCTGGCCCGCGTTTTCGCGACCTTCCGCGCGCGGTCCCGCGCGCTACCCGGCCTGGCGACGACGGGCGAGCGTCCGGATGCGCCGCCGGCGTCTCCAGAGACCGAAGTGTCAACGCGCCCGCGCGGCGTCCGGTGAGAAAGGCGTCAGGTCGCGGCCGCGCCAGGCAAACCACACCGTCCCCAGCAGCCCGCAGGCGAAGGCCGTGAGGAAGTTCGTGGCCGGGCTGATCCACCACAACCCGGCCCCGGCAAACGCCGCGACCGACACGACCGAATCGCGTATGAGGTAGTACACACCAAACGTCTGCGCCTCGCGTTCGGGCGGCGAAAGGTCGATGATCAGCGCCTTGCGCGTCGCGTCGCCGAATTCCTTGAGACCGCGCAGCACGAAGGCGGCGACCAGCGGCCAGAACGAGTGACAGAACAGAAGCACCAGCGGGAACGCCGTGAAGAAGACAAACGTCATGAGCACGAACGGCTTCTTGCCCGAGCGGTCGGCGAAGTACGCCACGGGAATGTAAACCAGAGCGGCGGTCGTCATCTCCACCGTGCGCAGCACGCCGAACTGCGGCGCGCTGACCGGCTGGGCGACCTGCTTCATGCACCAGATCACGACGAACGCATACGGGATCTGCTCGCAGAAACGGATCAGGATGTCGGAGGCGAGCAGGTGGCGCAGCGCCGGATTCATCTCCCGCAGCGCACGCAGCGGATTGAGGAGCGGCCTGCGCATCGGCCCTTTCTCGCCGGCGCCCGGCCGATCGTCCTCGATGAGCGCCTGCTGGAGCACCAGCGCCACCAGCGCCATCGCCAGCGCGGCCACGAAGGCCAGGCGCACGCCGGCGACTTCGCCCCAGCGCGCGATCATCAGCCCGCCGAACAGCGGCCCCAGCGCCATGGGCACCCGGCGCACGAGCGAGTGCATCGAGACGCCCATGGCCCGCTTGGTTTTCGGGAGCACACGCGCGACGAGTCCCATCGTGGCCGGCAGCGAGACCGCGGTCCACGACAAAAAGAACAACGCCCCAAACAGCACGGCCTGCCACACCGGGATCAGAATCACGATCAGGAAGCCCAGTATGGCGATGAGGTTGAAGACGAGCAGCGCGCGCTTGGTGCCCAGGCGATCCGAGAGGTACCCGCCGGGGTACGAGTACAGTGCCGACAGCAGATTATCCAGGCCGTTCAGCACGCCGACGGAGATGACGCCGCCGCCCAGCGCCGTGAGGTAGATCGGCAGGAAATCCTCGGCCAGCTTCTCGCCGATGCCGACGAGAATGACCATGCCGAGCAGGCCCACCATGCTGCGGCGCAGACCCAGAAACTCCGTGATGGACTGTACGGACCCCATCGTCACTATTCTGGCTGAAGGCGCGGGACCTGACCACGGCCCGCGGCGACGGCGCCCTGGCGGTCAAGCGCCAGCCGGTCGCGTGGCCGGTTGGCCCCGCGCGTACCCGAGCGCTTGCAGGACCGCGCTGATCTCGTCCAGGATTTGCGGATCATCGATCGTCGCCGGAACCTGGTACGCCTCGCCGTCGGCGATTCTTTTCATCGTGCCGCGCAGCACCTTCCCCGAACGCGTCTTGGGCAAGCGCTTGACCACGGTTGCCAGCTTGAACGACGCCACTGGCCCGATTCGCTCGCGCACCATGGCGACCAGTTCCTGGACGATCTCGGCTTCCGGCTGCTGCACGCCAGCCTTGAGCACGACGAACCCGAGCGGCACCTCGCCCTTCAGCTCGTCGGCCGCGCCGATCACCGCGCATTCCGCGACCGCCCGATGCGACGCCAGCACTTCCTCCATGCCGCCCGTGGAGAGCCGGTGCCCGGCGACGTTAATGATGTCGTCGATGCGGGCCATGATGTAGATGTAGCCATCCTCGTCGAAGTACCCCGCGTCGCCGGTGAGGTAATAGCCAGGGTAGGTGGAAAGATACGAATCCACATAGCCCGCGTCGTTGTTCCACAGCGTCGGTAGACATCCCGGCGGCAGGGGCAACTTCGCAACGATACTGCCGATCGTGCGGGGCGGAACCTCGCGGCCCGCATCGTCGAGCACGCGCACGTAGTACCCCGGCGCGGGTTTGGTCGGCGAGCCCGGCTTGACCGGGAGCTTCTGGATGCCGAGGCAGTTGGCGGCGATCGCCCACGCGGTTTCCGTCTGCCACCAGTGGTCGATCACGGGTACGTTCAGGTGCTGTTCGGCCCAGTGCAGCGTGTCGGGGTCGCAGCGCTCGCCCGCGAGGAACAGCGCGCGGAAGCCGCTCAGGTCGTACTTCTTCAGATGCGCGCAGTTCGGGTCCTCGCGTTTGATCGCGCGAAACGCCGTCGGCGCAGTGAACAGCACGCTCACCTTGTGTTGCGAAATGACTCGCCAGAACGCACCCGGATCGGGCGTCCCGACCGGCTTGCCCTCGTACAGTACCGTCGTGCAGCCCTTGAGCAGCGGCGCATAGATGATGTACGAATGGCCGACTACCCACCCGATGTCCGACGCCGCCCAGTACACTTCGCCGGCGTCCACGTTGTAGATCGCCTTCATCGTCCACTTCATCGCGACGGCGTGCCCGCCGTTGTCCCGCACGACGCCCTTGGGGATGCCGGTCGTGCCGGACGTGTAGAGGATGTACAGCGGGTCGGTCGCCGCCAGGGGCACGCATTCCACCGGCCGCGCGCCGGCCATGACGTCGTTCCAATCGACGTCGCGCCCCGCCCGCAGTACGGCCTGCGCCTGCGGCTGCTGGAAGATGATGCAGCGCTGCGGCGGGCGTTCCGACATCTGGATCGCCTCGTCGAGCAGCGGCTTGTACTCGATGACTTTCTTGCCCTCGATCCCGCACGAGGCGGAGACGATGAGCTTCGGCTGCGCGTCGATGATCCGCTTGGCCAGCTCGTGCGGTGCAAAGCCGCCGAACACGACCGAGTGGATCGCGCCGATCCGGGCGCACGCGAGCATCGCCACCAGCGCCTGCGGCACCATCGGCATGTAGATGATGACGCGGTCGCCCTTGCGCACGCCCTGGTTTACCAGCGCGCCGGCGAATCGCGCCACCAGGTCGCACAGCTCGCGGTACGTGAACTTCTGTACGGTATTGGTGACCGGGCTGTCGTAGATCAGCGCAAGCTGCTCGCCGCGGCCCTGCTCCACGTGCAGGTCCAGCGCGTTGTAGCAGGTGTTCAGCTCCCCGCCCACGAACCACCGGTAAAACGGCGGACGCGAGTCGTCCAGCACGCGCTCCCACTTCTTGAACCAGTGGATCTCCTCGGCGGCGTCGGCCCAGAACGACTTGGGATTCTCGATGGAACGTCGCCAGACGGCGTCGTAATCGGCGATGGGCACGGACTTCTCTCCTCGCGCCGCGGCGCGCATGACGCGGCAGCGTGCAGCAGACCCACGACCAGCCCCCAGGCAAGCGCCATACCAAGCCGCAGGAACCCCGACCATCGAGTCTGCGTCACGAAAGTAGGTAGGTTCTCTGCCAGTGCGGGTCGCCGCGGAGCGGCGCGGGTTCGTAGCCGCGGGCGCAGCCCCCGGGGAGCGCGACCCCGGTCGATCGTCAAGCCCCAGCGGGGCGACGGTAGCCCCGTGGCGCCACGCTTGCTTTCCGGCGCCCCGCTGGGGCTTCGGAACGGAGGCCGGTTCCTGACCGGGGGCCGCGCCCCCGGCTATGGACCTTCGGCCGTCCAGGCCGAACATACCCTTCCTCCTGCGCACGCCTACTAAGTTGACGCACACCCCGTTCTGGTGGCACAGCGGGTCGCGGCCAGCACGGCGGTCGTCTGCGGGTCCACCGCCAGCGTCGTGTGCGAAAGAAAACCCGCCCACCCCCAGCGCTGATCGGCCCCAGGCCTTCCCGCACCCGCGGCCCGCGTTGGCTACCCATGTTGCGCTGGGCGGGCGTCGAACGTCACGTCCTGGTTTTCGAGCCAGCGGTCGCCGGCCTTCGTCGCCGCCAACCGCCCGGCCTGCCTGGGCCAACCGGCCTGCGGCGGCGCGGTCATCTGCGTCGCCGGTGGGACCGCCCGGCGAGTTTGCCGCTCGTCTGTCAACACCGCTTGCGAAAACGGCTGCCGGGCCCACTCAGGGGGTGCCGGAATCGCCTCCGCCACGGGGTCGTTTTGGGTCTGCCGCCCGGCTCGGTGCTTGGCCGCCGCTCATCCGTGGACCGCCCCGCAGCGCCAACCCTGGTCTATCGCACGGTACGCCACGCTGGGACGTCGCAAAACGTGGCTAATGACAAGCCCTACAGGAGGGGCTGGGGGAGGGTGGAAACCTGGGAGAACAGCCCCTCACCCTACCCTCTCCCCAGGGGGGAGAGGGGTTTCGACAGGAAATCGACCGCGCGTGCCAACATCAGTTGTGCTCGTAACCACCTTGTTTTCAACGTCTTACGTTGATAGACCCGCCACGGAGTGGATCGGGCGCCAGACAATCACGTAAGGTAGACGTGGTCGTCGTGGGGGGCGTTTCAGGCGGGGTGATGAACGCGCCGGCGGAGGGGCAGGTTGCGTAGGCGCGGGCGGGTTTCCCCCCAAGTTTCTGTCATGCGCATTCTATTGAATAAATCCGCTCCCGGACGTTATGCTTAGTGGTTGGGTGCCAACATGACGGGGCAGCGTGCGCCGTCGGTGACCCAAACAGAATCGGAGCCGAAGGAAGCGTCATTTCCGTAGGAGGT
>Ga0214473_10007423_pt1 | contig 13007 bp, 9 predicted proteins | sample RVTome_7_FD_203509 | JGI IMG/M metagenome (GOLD analysis project Ga0214473, IMG submission 203509) | Soil microbial communities from uranium-contaminated site in the Upper Colorado River Basin, Wyoming, United States - RVT98D197 | ecosystem: Environmental > Terrestrial > Soil > Contaminated >...
AACGTTCGAAGACAATAGTGCTATAATGGAGCTCTATGGTGAACATAACGAAAACCTAAAAGAAATTGAAAATATATTTGGAGTCAGCATTTACTCAAGGGGCGGGAAAATAATCATTAAAGGTGGCAGCGAGAAAGTGGAGTCATCGACGAAGTTCCTCAACGAAATTTATAATATAATCACCAAGGGGTATAAACTCGAACTAGGGGATATAGAACCTGCCGCCAGGATAGTCACTGAAGATAAGATTCCACTTGAAGAAATCTTTTTGGATACCGTCTGCATATCGACAAGGAAGAGAATAATTGCGCCCAAAAGCATAACCCAGAAGATATATATCGAGGCAATTCGAAAAAATGATATTGTTTTTGGTATCGGCCCTGCGGGAACTGGTAAGACCTATCTCGCTATGGCAATGGCTGTTTCAGCCTTCTTAAATCGTGAGGTAAACAGGATAATACTAACCAGGCCGGCGGTTGAAGCGGGGGAAAAATTAGGGTTCTTACCCGGAGATCTCAGTCAAAAGGTCGACCCTTATCTTAGGCCGCTATTCGATGCACTTTTTGACATGATGGATATCGAAAAGTCCTCAAGACTAATCGAAAAGGGGGCAATTGAAATTGCTCCATTGGCCTTTATGAGGGGGAGGACTCTAAACGATGCGTTTGTGATTCTGGATGAGGCACAAAATACAACTTCTCTACAGATGAAAATGTTCTTAACACGGCTGGGTTTTAGTTCAAAGGCTGTAATCACCGGAGATACAACTCAGGTTGATCTTGGTCAAAACGAAAAATCCGGACTCCTTGAAGTGGAATGGCTTCTCAAGGGCATAGAGGAGATATCGTTTGTTTACTTCACCAAAAGGGATGTCATAAGGCATCCACTGGTAAAGCGAATCATAGAGGCATATGAAAAAGTCTGAAAATTTTGCGTATGCCTTGTAAAAAATTTCAAACATATTGTATAATTTCAAATTTGGAAGGTAGTTATGGCCAGAATATCTAATTTTTTCCTATTCATATTTATTCCAGCAGCTCTTATATCTTGCAATAAGCAATGGCAGGATCCAAACACGTCCGTCCCCTATACGCATACAACAATACGGGAAATTTTAATAGCACCTATAGGTTATGACAGTGCAGGGGTATCAGTCGAAGGTATGGTCTGGGATTTAGATTATGATTTACTTGTTGAAGATGAAAAAGAAACCCCATTTACGAGCTTCAAAATTGCAGACTCTGACGGGAATTATCTCAATGTATTCGCAGAAGGGAATTATCCTTTGACTGATGGTGACCAAGTGAAGGTAATCGGAGTGTATAGAAGGGAGCTCATCACAGAATATCGAAAGTACATTAATGAGATCGATGCCAATAGTATAGAACTGGGAAAGACATCCACATTATATAATATTTATAGGTACCTACGTTAACTGACTAAGATAATTTCGCATTACGAGAATAGCTCCTTTAGATACACTACTCGTTCTCTAGAAGCACCTATTGAAACAATGTTGACTGGTACTCCTGTTGTTTCCTCAATTTTTTCTATATAAGCCATTGCCTGAATTGGAAGATCAGAAGGTTCTCTTACAACGGACAAATCCTCTTTCCAGCCATCCATTTCTTCATAAACAGGCGTACACCTTTTAAGAACTTCTGAGTTGGAAGGGAAATCACTTATCATCTCACCATCACACAGATAACCAACACATACCTTTATTTCATCAAAACTCGAGAGGACATCGAGCTTTGTCAAGGCGAGCCCGGAAATCCCGTTTATTCTTGCCGAATATTTAACACCTACGGAGTCAAACCATCCACACCTCCTTGGTCTCCCGGTTGTAGAGCCGTACTCCCCACCCCATTCCCTTAGCTTTAAACCGAGCTCTCCCGATAGCTCAGACGGGAAGGGACCTTCTCCCACTCTTGTCGTATAAGCCTTCGCAACCCCGAAAACATGGTCAATGTTGGTTGGGCCAACACCAGTTCCAGTACATGCTCCCCCTGAGCCCGAATTTGAAGATGTCACATATGGGTATGTGCCAAAATCCACATCAAGTAAAACACCCTGGGCGCCTTCAAACAGAATGCTCTTTCTCTGTGATATCAAATCATTCAAAAGCTTGGTTGTATCAGTTACAAAAGGTCTTAGTTTTTCACCATATTCTAAATATTCGGCAAAAACCGCTTCAAAGTCTATCGGATTTCTATCCAGAACCCTAGTAAGATAAAGGTTTCTTTCTTCAAGTGAACTTCTGAGCCTTTTTTCAAGAGTGCCTCTATCAATTAGATCTGAAATCTTTATGCCTCTCCTAGCAATTTTATCTTCATAGACAGGTCCGATTCCGCGGCCAGTCGTACCGATCCTCGTCCCCCCCATTGCATCCTCCCGAGCCAGATCAATCTCCTTGTGGTAAGGCATGACCACGTGAGCCCTGTCACTTAGCTTCAGGTTCTCCTCATGAACAACGTAGCCGGCTGACCTTAACCTCTCAATTTCTTCTAGAAGCACACCGGGATCAACAACAACACCATTCCCTATGACTGAAAGCCTACCCTGGCGTAGGATGCCCGACGGAATATGGTGTAGGACAATGGTTTCCCCGTTGATCACTATTGTATGCCCAGCATTGCTGCCACCTTGGTACCTGGTAACAACATCAACCTTATCTGCTATGAGATCAACTACCCTACCCTTGCCCTCATCCCCCCATTGGGCACCAACTAAAACTATATTCGGCAATTTTTAAATGCCTCCCTTGAGAAGTTCTTCCAAATTTGAAAACTCTCTACTCACACCACTTCTAGATTCAACTAACTTAATTCTTTTTGGCGTTTCAAGGAAAATCACTCCGTAAGAATTTGATGTTTTATTCTCCTTCATCCTGAACTTTTTTAAACCCACATCTGCTTTGAGATCAAGTATTACCTTAAAACCACTTGATCTAAGCCATTCAGCCAAACGTATCGCTTCACGCCTAAGCCTCAAATTCTTAGGAATAATGACAAAGTGAACCTGATTATCTTCTAGGTGTGGTTTTGTAATACTTAGTAATGATTCGATATCAATCGCAAATCCTGTCGCAGGTGTATCGAATCCGTATCTTCCTATTAGATCGTCATATCTCCCACCCCTAAGAAGGGCTGAGGAAATATGGGGTGAAATAATTTCAAACGTTACACCGGTATAATAATTAAAACCCCTTAACTCACCAAGATCGATATTCACCTTACAATCTAACCCAAACTCGTCAAGCACATAAAGAACATCCTCGAGCTCATATACATATTTTTTTAGTAATCCAATACTCTTAGCCTTTATAAGAATATCCCTACCGCCGTACAGCTCAGGCAGTGCAAGTAGAGCCTTTTTGATTCCCCTAGAAGTTTTCGCATGTTTAACTGCATTCACAAGCTGTTCATAATCCTTCTTCTTTAGCGCTTCCTCTATCACCACTCGAAGATTCCCAGTCTTTGAAAGCAGGTATCTCAAGAGTCCAGTATGACCAATATCTAACACAAGTTCTTTCGATCCTGCCTTAATCAAGGACTTGACGGCAAGGGCGATTATTTCAGAATCTGCCTCCGGAGAAGAAGACCCAATGAGTTCGCAACCAACCTGAAAAACTTCTCTTTCCTTGCCACTCCCCTTTTCTTCAAACCTGACCACCCTTCCATTGTAACAAAGTCTTAGAGGTTCTCGGTGGTTCCTTAATTGTGTTGCCACAATCCTGCCTACCTGGGGCGTTATATCGGGCCTGAGAGCAACAACGTCACCGGTTGAAGGATCAACGAACTTCATTATTTTTTGCTTTAATTCATCCCCCAGACCGACCGTGATCGCTTCAAGATATTCAAATAGAGGAGTAACTACCCTTCTATACCCCCAGCGGGCAAATTCCGCCATTAGAACTTCTTCAACTCTCCTTATTTCCTCTGCTTTTTGAGGCGTAAAATCCTTCACCCCTTGTGGGAGGCTAAGTCGGTTAACCATCTAAAAACTTACCTGTGTTACTGAAATTATGTATGGCAGTTTATGTATTTCCTGTATTACGTCGTCAGAAACTGGTGAGTCTATATTAATAAAACAAATAGCCCTGCCGCCGATACTTTCGCGGCCAAGATGCATCTGGCCAATATTAACACCTCTGTTCCCCAGAAGTGTACCCATGGCCCCTATAAATCCGGGCTTATCATAATTCTCACTGATTAAAAGGAATCCCTGAGGGATTACGTCGATTGGGAACCCATTGATCTTAACAAATCTTGGCTCTTCGAGACCAAAGATAGTTCCAGAAACTTGATTCTCGCCCATGTTTGTCTTCACTCTCATAGTAACCAAGCTTGTAAAATCCCGTGACCTTGAGGACTTTGACTCAATTACCTTAATTCCCCTCTCCTTAGCAAGAATCGGAGCATTAACATAGCTTACAACAATATCCATCATTGGAGAAAGAAATCCCTTTAGTGCAGCAATTGTAAGTGTCTCAACATCAAACCCTGAAACTTCTCCGTCGTATAGAATTCGAATTTCTTCGACCGCACCCTTACAAAGCTGTCCCTGAAGACTTCCTAGCTTTTCCGCGAGTGTAATATAAGGCTTCATAACCTTGAGAAGCTCCAGGCTTATCGAAGGCATATTAACAGCATTTCTGACAACACCATTCAAATGATAGTCTATAATTTGTTCCGCTATCGCAACAGAAACCTTGGTCTGTGCCTCTTCAGTTGAAGCACCGAGGTGAGGAGTTAAAACCAGATCACCGTTAAGAGCTAAAAGGGGATTTTCCTTATCAGGTGGTTCCTTTTCAAAAACGTCTAATGCAGCTCCGGAAACAATTCCCGATTTAATCGCATCGCAGAGATCATCCTCATTAACAATTCCACCACGAGCACAGTTAACTAAAATCACCCCCCTTTTCATGCGCTCAAATGCTTTTTTTGAAAGGAGGTTTTTCGTTTCATTTGTGAGCGGAGTATGAACTGATATGATATCCGAGCTTTCTATCAATTCATCAAAAGATACAAGTTCAACTCCAAGCTTAGCAACAGCTTCAGGTGATAGGAAGGGATCATAGGCCAATACCTTCATCTTTAGCCCAATAGCCCTTTCGGCAACGAGTCTCCCGATATTACCAAGGCCAATTAAACCAAGGGTCTTTCCGAAAATCTCCCTCCCCTTAAATTTACTTCTCTCCCACAATCCCGTTTTCACTGAAATATGAGCCTGAGGCACTCTACGTGCAATAGACAGCATCAAGGCAATCGTGTGCTCTGCGGTGGTAATTGCATTCGCCTCGGGCGTATTCATAACTATAATGCCCTTTTTCGTGGCGCTGGCTACATCCACATTATCCACACCTATGCCTGCGCGACCAATTAAACGAAGTTTACTTCCAGCGGCATCAATAATGTCTGATGTGACATTTGTTGCGCTTCTTACTATTATCGAATCATAGTTACCAATAATATTCCTTAATTCATCTGGGGACATACCCTTCCTCACATCGATTTCTAGTCCGGGTTGTGATTTAAAAAGTTTCAACCCTTCCTCAGCAATACCATCTGTGATTAATATCTTCAAACCTTCCTCCACCGATAAAAAACATGCATCATCTAAACTGGATTAAAATATAAGTTAGTGGGGAGTTTTGTCAATTTGTCTGGATTAGTAACACCAATTATACAGAAAGTCGTCTAAATTGTTTAAACATTCGAATTGAGTTAAGATTTAGGTCGTCTATGAATGACGAAGCGAAAATGAGTTTTCTTGAACACCTCGGTGAACTAAGAAAGCGGATACTGTGGTCACTTCTATCAATTGTCGTTTTCTTTATTCCCGCGTATGCCTTCTCTGAGAAAGTATTTGACTTCTTAATGTTACCAATAATAAAAAATCTACCCGAAGGAAGCTCACTCATTTTTACTAGACCCGCCGAGGGTTTCATTACCTACCTCAAGGTTTCCTTTTTCGCTGCGATGGTTGCAGCATTTCCATTCATTCTCTACCAGATATGGAAGTTTGTCGCTCCAGCCCTTTACAGGGAAGAAAAGCAGATAGTCATACCCTTTATTCTATTTGGTACTATATTATTTCTGATAGGTGGAAGTTTTTGCTATTTCATTGCATCTCCTCCGGCGTTCAAATTCCTTCTTGGAGAATATTCATCCGAGTACGTGAAGGCGTTTCCTTCAATTAGCGAGGCCCTTTCCTTTTTCATGTCATTAATAATTGGTTTCGGATTGGTTTTCGAATTTCCTCTCGTAGTATTTGTCCTTTCAAGACTTGGGATTGTTAACAGCAAGCTTCTAAGGGAAAAAAGAAAATATGCAATCCTCGCAGGAGCCGTTATAGCGGCGATTCTTACGCCGACGACTGATGCTATTTCGATGATGTTCATGTTCGTGCCCCTTCTCGTTTTTTATGAACTTGGAATTTTAGTAGCATGGATCTTCGGGAAGAAAAGGGAGAAGGTATCAGAGTCTGAAGCCGACACAATAGTTTAACCCGAATTTGCAAAGACAAACATCAAAGTTGCTAGCCATTTGATTTTGGGTAATATTTAAGCTTTTTTACAAAATAAAGAGGGGATTTTCTTGTTACGATCCGAGCTGGTATCTTCAAGATTTGTTGGAGATTTTGATGAGGGAGATGTTTATCATCACGGTGCTATTCAAATAACGCCACTTAGGAACAGGGAGTACATAAAAAAATACAATGACGGACTATTACTAGGTGCAAATTCCAATTTGTGTTACCACCTTGAATACAAAGACCCTGATTCGACACGTAAACATGAAAAATACGGAATACAAAAACCTGCGTTGGTAAGTCAGGGTTTCATATTTAACGCTGGCTTTGGCTTGAGCGTACACGACATTTCATTCAACGCCATAGCAAATCTCTCATACAGCGACTTGAGATTCGGTGCACCCGTTTACGAAGGTGACGTTGTATTTGCCAGATCTGACGTCTTGGGTAAACAATTCAGAAAGGATGGGGCAACAAACGGCTCTGTCCAGGTGAAAACAAATGTATACAACCAACTTGGAGTAAGTGTCGTCGAATACGTAAGACAAGTACTCGTGAGAGGGAAACACGGTAAAACCTACCCACAGTCAAATACTATTAAACCCCAACCCGATAAAATCAACTTAGACAGTGCTGTCTTACCCAACGAATACCATGAGCTGCCTAAGGATTTGCTAGGTGATAATGGTAAGACTTTCGAAGATTTCAGAATTGGAGACATTTATAAAGGAACATCTGAAGGGGAAATAAATCTTGTAGATTTTAGCTGGCTTCAGATTGCAACCCTTAACGATGCCGCTGTGCATCATAATCCTGCGTCCACTTTCATCGGATACGGTGGAGCAGTGAAAGCAATGGCAGAAGGTGAAGTAAGCAGACACTTTCCTCTCGCATATCATTTGGGTATGAATAGTGGTGCCCATAACGCCCCCACCTACCCCGCGGATATAGTTAAACTGCTTTATGCACACGGTGAAGAGGATGAACATGAAAAAATTAGATCGAAGTTTGAAATACTAGATACTACCTCTATAGTTGGAAGAGACGACATAGGTGTGATAACCATAAATCTCATCGGTGAAAAATATGTCACTGACGCCGGCATGAACGCACTTGAGGCAGCGAAGTTTGGAGGGATAGACCAGATATATGAGGAAAACGGGAAGAGATATCTCAGGGTATTGACGTTGGAGCAGGTTTTGGCGATACCAACAAGAAAGGCTTTTATATAAGAAATAACTTGACACTTTCCTCCTTCGCTGGAGCCCGTCCTGAGTGAAATCGAAGGAGGAGGAGGATCAAGGTGGGGGAAAGAAAAATGGCAACAAAGACCAAGCAGAAAAAGGCTTTTGACCTAAATCATCCAATAGTCTATAGAAGAAAAAGAAAGTTTGACGTGGAATGGTATTTAAAAGAGGACAGATCAAAATGGGTACTGCCAAACATATTACGAGAACACGCCAAAAGGCTTGGTAAAAAACCATTCCTACAGTTCGGATACAGAAAACCACTCAGCTTCTATCAAACAAACCAGTTAGCAAATAAGATCGCAAACGGCTTAATAAAACTAGGAGTGCAAAAGGGAGATAAAGTTGCTGTCTATATGCCTAACTCGGCTGATTATGTGATTGTCTGGTTCGGTATCCTGAAGACTGGAGCTGTAATGGTACCGATAAATACGGCTTACAAGATGGATTTTCTTCAATACATAATCGATAGCTCCGACTCAAAGGTATTGTTCATAGCTGAAGAATATCTTGACAGGATGCCCCCGATTGCAAAGAAGATTTCTAAAGTAGAAAACGTAATCGTATGGACTAGAGGAGGAAGTCAAGAATTCGATAGGCACGGATTCAACTTCGGCAAAATGGTTTCATACACAAAGTTCATCGATTCCCAGAAGAGTTCCGAGCCGGGAGTCGAAGTTACATTCATGGATTTTGCCAGGTTGATGTACACATCCGGGACAACCGGTAGATCAAAGGGCGTCATGAGACCGTGTGCAGCGGATTACAGCAGTGCCCGAAACTATGCTGAAATCATGGACGTTGGTCCCGACGATGTCTGTTTTACATGCCTGCCACTCTTTCATTCAAATGCAATGGTAATGACAGTGTATCCAGCCCTGATTAAAGGAGCCAGAGTGGTAGTTGAGGAGAAATACAGCGCAAGCCAGTTCTGGAAATGGATTAAAGACCACGGAGTAACCAAATTTAACATTGTAGGCACGATGTCCTACTTCATGTGGAACACACCTCCAGTGCCTGAAGAGAAGGAGCATAAAGTCAATTTAGTTCTGGGCTCGCCTGCACCTCATGACATCATCGTAGATTTTATGGACAGATTTAACATTAAATTTATGGAAGGTTATGGACTTACCGAAATCGGTCAATGTACCTGGATGCGACCTGGGGAGCCCTTCAGGGTTGGATCATGTGGAAAGGAGGCACCGGGTTATGAGATCAAAATAACTAATCCGGAAACTGATGAGGAAGTTCCAAGGGGACAGGTCGGAGAGATAGTAGTTCGCCCCAGGATACCAAACATAATGCTGCACTATTACCATAAGATGGCTGAAAAGACTGTCCAGGACTTTCGCAACTTCTGGTTTCATACGGGCGATGCGGGAAGGATGGACAAAGATGGCTATATCTATTTCGTCGACAGAGTAAAGGATTACATTCGTAGAAGGGGAGAGAACATAAGCTCATTCGAAGTCGAGAAGATAGTAAGCTCTCACCCTGATGTTGAAGAATCCGCAGCTATCGGGATAAAGGCTGAAACTGGAAGATTCGCTGAGGATGAATTAATGATCGTCGTTGTTCCCAAGAAGGGTAAGAAAATCAATCCCATTAAACTTCTAAAATTTCTAGAACCCAAAATGCCTCACTTCATGATTCCCAGATTTATACGTTTTGAGAAATCACTACCTATGACCGGTACCCAAAGAGTACAAAAAAACAAACTCAGAGATAAGGGTATCACAAAAGACACCTGGGACAGAGAAAAGGCAGGATATAAAATACAGCGCTAGTTAATTTCCCCAAATTTCAAATTCGATATGCTCTTTTGTATGCTTAGAGTGTTTATCGCTTGAAAACAGGATCTAATCATTCTTTATCACATTGTCCAAGATGATCAAATCAGGTATTCCGACTCTGTTGATCCCGCTTGATAAACAAATGATTTAAATAAACGGGGACATGCGTAACCTGTTATTTTACATTTCGACCGGCTCAGCGTGAACGGATTATTTTTCACTTCAATCCTGACGGCCGAGTTTATCGAAGGGCTCACCGGAACGATAGGCGGGGTTTTCCAACCCCGCATGAAGACTGATCTCCCCTCAGCACTGAGTCCTGACTACGCCGAAGGGCCAAGGGAAAGTCACCCCTACATTTAAAAGATTTTTTATGTAGCGGAGGACTTTAGTCCTCCATTTCGTTGTGATGCCCGCATGCCTGAATCGGGCATCCATAGCCAATAAATCGCATTCCCGCTCACCCTTTCCTTCGTGAATTTGAAAACGCTCGGAGCGCGGAAATTGCTCCCGAAATATAAGGTTATTCGAAGAAATTTCCACTATTATTTACCTTTATAGTCCGAACTACAAAACGTAGCAATTGCAGACATCACTTCACGTTCGAACATTCCGCCTGCCGGTCGATTCACCAAGGTATTATTTACCACGAGTGTCGAAGAACCGCCTCCATCAAGATTAATTGCATCGACCGCCCCTAAATCATGCATCAGCATTGAAAGTTCATGGAGGGTTACTCCCCTACTATCAGGCTGACGCCCGTCCACAACCAACACTATTAATGCACCGTCAGCGGTGACACCTGCGGCTGTTCGGGGGTTAACCTGGTTGAATGATTTTGCAAAAAACGCCTCTTCGTCTGAAGTAACACGAATATCCCCATCTACTACTAATGCTGGCCCAGCGCCAATCGCATCTCTAACCTTCCATTCCTTTGCATTCTGATAATTATGCGGACCAGCCGGTTGGCCCGGCCGATGGTTAGGAGGTTCAGCCCATTCATAGAGTTTATTATCGTGTGTCGTGACCCACGCGATATCGATATCTCCATTTTCTTTAAACCCAATTGCAGCACGGGCTGTGTGGTATCGATCAGAATGACTGAGGACGGAGTTAGTGGCCGGTTTTATTATCGATCCGCCAGAAACCAAAAGACCGACGTGCTCCGATGGGGATAGATCGTTTCTGAAAAACCCACCATTAACCACAACACAGGCACCAAGATCCTTCGCAAAACTGGAGACTGTTTCACGATTATCCGTCCTGTCATCAGAAACCACCGCCTTGGTTATAATATCGGGCTCTTTCTGATCGATATATACATACCAGGCACGTAACGGAAGTATACTGTTGTATCCTTTGTAAACCCTGATTCCATTGGGAAGGCCTTTATTTAAAGACTCTACAGGCTCCCATTGAATAGGAAGCTCGTGTCCCTTTTTTAATTCTTTAGAGTAGATAAATTGAGTTGATACGAAAAGAATGATAGAAAGAATAAATAAAGAGGCTTGAGATAGTCTTATAAAATTCATCTATAACTTCTCAATGTTTAAAGCATGAAGCGATCAAATAAATATTAGTAAGATATATTCGTTTTTGAACAAAATCAATTAAAGTGCCAATAGATCTTATCTTTTCGTAAGAATCTAATATATTAATTTTGGCCATTTATTTTCAAATTTTTAAGGATTGTTCGAATTGCTTAAATTTCATTTCTCTTAAGTCAGCAGCTTTCGTTCGAGATATCGTGCACATATCATATAAAACTTAATCATTGAATCAACATCAATCCATTCATTCTCAGAATGAAGTTCTCCAACAATAGGACGAGAAATAATAACCGGGATTCCATATTGATGGATAAAACGGGCATCACTGGCGCCGTCTTCCCGGATGAAGGATACACTTTCACCAGTTACCTCCTCAATTGCTGTCTTGAAAAGCGTATCAGGCTCAAACTGCATAGGCTCAGAAGAGAGGATGACTTTGCTTTCGATATGAGTTCCCAAAATTTGTGTACTCACACAAATGACCTGATCGACAGTAAAGGGAGGGGGAAATCGGATATCCAGATCGGCCTTTGCGACAGAAGGGATTCTGTTGGTTGCTACGTTAGGAGTTTCGACCCTTGTTAATGCACAGGTTGGATGCCAATGATCATCGCCTTGTTTCAATGTGAGGAAATACCTTTTTAGGTTTGCCACCCTTTCCAACAATTTCTCTAACGGATTATCACCCAGCCATGGCCTAGCAGCATGGCTAGAATGGCCCAGGCAAATAAGATGAAGATGAATTACTCCCTTTTCAGCAATGGTGATTTCGTTCAATGAACCTCCGTCAGGAACTATCGCAGTACCGCAACGAAGGCCTACCTCATCAAAGAGATAACCTATGCCAGAACTTCCACCTTGTTCTTCATCCGAAGTAACAGCAAGTCCCAGTGAAATGGCAGGATGTAGGCGATGGAAATTGATGAACAGCTCAAGCATTATAGCCAATGCACCCTTCATGTCCCCGGATCCTGCTCCATATATCCGACCGTCAGTGAGTTCTGGATTATATACCTCTGCATCTTCATGAGACACTACATCCAGGTGAGAAACTAGCAGTACCCCAGGCTTGCCTATTTTATTCGGTAATACGACAAGCGAGGGAATCTTATTGTGCCTGTATTCCTTAATGTTCACGTTATCTAGTGTCTTAATATAATTTCTAACAAATGCAAAACAGCGCTCGATATCATCAGGATTAAAATTGGTTCTATTATCCTGGCTAATTGCTTCATATAATTCCCTTGGAACTATAATAAAGTCCGGAAGGCTTAATTCTAAGACCTCCTCCTGATATTTTAAGATCGATTCGTTAGGTTCTTTCTCCAGGATAAGGAGGTTTCTCCCGCCTTTAAACAAAATATTAATGATTGGAAGTAGTCTACCGCCGTATGTATTTGCGCCTGACACTTCTCTATTAAGCTGGTTCATTTGTTCTATATTACCAAAAAACATCGACATCAAATTTGCAAAAAAGACAACCGACTGATTCGAAAAGGGAGGAAGTTCCCCAGGGTGGATGCAGGTCTGTACTGTCAAGTTATACTCCTGGTGCAGGTTAATATCATTCTTTCGAGATTTTACCAATTTTTAGAGCGGATTAGAAGACACGGGCAGCAAGCACTTAAGATTGCCCTTCTGGAATCTATCCCAAATCAAAGAACCTGAATTGATTAAATACTTACTTGCGATTCGTCTAGGTACTTGTCTAAGAACTATGAAATCAAATAAGATTTGCACGTTGTTATATCTTCAGATTGAGTTATGAAATTTAACTCGAAGGAATTACCCTTTAGCATGCTACGGGGTATTAGTTCAGAAACAAATGGTCTGTTCAGTCACTTGGAGCATCTAATAGCCCTTCGACTGGGCTGTCGAAG
>Ga0214473_10007424_pt1 | contig 13006 bp, 12 predicted proteins | sample RVTome_7_FD_203509 | JGI IMG/M metagenome (GOLD analysis project Ga0214473, IMG submission 203509) | Soil microbial communities from uranium-contaminated site in the Upper Colorado River Basin, Wyoming, United States - RVT98D197 | ecosystem: Environmental > Terrestrial > Soil > Contaminated >...
CTACGTTCTGGTCGTACACTAAAGTAAAGACCGGCGCTTCTGGAAACAATTCCATCAACGCCAACAAGACCCGCTCCGCCCCTCCAAAGTGCGTCAGGTAGTCATGGACAAGCGCCACTCGCATTAAGTAATTCCCCCTTTCTTTAAGGGACAGTGTACACCGCCGCCCCGATAAAAAAAATCCGAGCTGCCCTTTAACTCGGAATTAACAGGCTATAGGGAAGTAGGCACTACAGTTCCACTCGATCCACCGTCGCCATACTGAAAGCCAACGGTGAGATCATAAAGTGAACGGTGTCAACAAAGGTCAGCCGACTCTCACCAAAAGCTGGCGGATTTTTCAACAACTCCAGAAAATCGACCAGCTGCTCCGGGGAATAAGCTTCGGTGAATCTGTACACAGTCATGTGACCACCCCAGGGCGGCTTGAATTCAGCCAGGAGTCCTTGGCATTTCTCAACAACATTCATAATGAAATCATACAGCTCTTGGCTGGCTTCACCCGGAGCCACCACGCTGTGCTGATTGTAAATCAAAGAAGTAAACCTTATCTTGCAAGCCCGGCGTGTCGCTTTCCCCACCTGGCCCACGCACTCGCGCACAACCCTAGCCACATCCCGCAGAACGCTATCTTCCACGCGAGGCGAGTAACGATACTGCGGGGTGTCATAAATACACACCGAAGTATGCGCGTTGTAAGCAGCATATTTAACGCCCCCCACGCTGGCTGCCAGCCGCGCCGAAAACTTTTCCAGACACCGCGTCACACCAACCCCGTGCCGCAAGACCACACCATAGCCACCCATTTCCCTCAGAATGGCCGGATCCGGACGAACACCTTCGCTAGCTACCAAAACCCCATTCTCACGAATCCCCCCATAGATCCCTTGTGCCCGCGCGCAAAACTCAGCAAATCCGGACATCGCTATTCTCCTATTTCAGGACACACCAATTGACAAAGAACACCAACCCTCAATACTCACACGTTCTCCTCTAGCAGTCAACTACCCCTACACCGCGTTGCGATCAGTAAACAGTATCTTTAATGTCTTAAGCAACAAAACCACGTCCAACCATAGCGACCAATCCTCAATGTAACCAATATCCAGCCTAGCTTCCTGCTCAAACGACAGCCCCGCGCTGCCCTGCACCTGCGCCATACCCGACATGCCCGGCTTAATAGTGAACAGCTTGCTGTGATGCTTGTCATACCGCTCCACCTCTTTTGGCAAATGCGGGCGCGGTCCCACCAAGCTCATCTCTCCCCGCAGCACGTTTATCAGTTGGGGCAGCTCATCAATGCGCGTGCGCCGCAGGATTCGGCCTACTCCCGTCACGCGCGGGTCATGCTTCATTTTAAACAGCGGCCCCAGTCGCTCGTTCAGCCCCGCCCTAAGCTTATCTTCAAAGAGCTGCGCCGCTTGCCCCCCGTAACGCTCACCCACCGAGTGTTCAGTCCGCATACTGCGAAATTTATAAAACTCAAATGGCTGGCGGTGCCGGCCCACTCGAATCTGGCGATAAAACACCGGCCCCGGCGAGTTAAGCTTGATCAGCGCCGCCACCACGAAAAAAAGCGGCGCCAGTGCCGTAAGGCCAAACACAGAGGCAGACAAATCCATGGCCCGCTTAGCCACCCGACCCCATCCTTCCAACGGCGTACGCATAAGTTCCATCAAAGGCACACCGCCAATATGTCGAAAGCGCACGCGGGCGGCGTACGTCTCAAACAAGTCCGGGACATACTTGTAGCCAATCTTGTACTTGTCGCAAAAATCAAGCAGCACTAGGTTGTCCTCCTCCGGCAACGTTGGATCAGTCTGAATCACCTCGTCTATTCTCTGTCGCTGCCAAATGCTCTCCAACGCGTCCCAACGCACCATAGCTGGTGTTCCCACCACGCGATAACCAAGCTCCGGCCGCCCCGAAAAAACATCGGCCAGCTGCTGCCCAAACCGGCCGTTCCCAATCAACACTACCCGGTACACACCGTGCCCGCGCTGCAACACAACCTGCTGCAACTTACGCACTAGGTAGCGGCCGGCTGATACAAACAACAAGCCCAAAACGTACGCCGCCAGTAAAATAAAACGCGACTGGAATAATTCTGCACTCAAAAATATGTATGCAATCACACCCATCACCCCCATAGAAATACCGGCAAAAATCCGCGTCAACTCATCCAATAATTTTCGTGTCGCCTGCATGGCATACAAACCTTGCAGGGCAAAGATAACCACGATGGCCGCCGACACAATTGTCACCAACTGTAAATACTCAAGCAAGGGCAGATCAAGCACAAAAACCGCCGGCCTGATACTCTGTACGACCCCGCTAGTCCGTAAGTGGTACGCCACAACCCCAGCTGCCACCAGTGCCACAAAATCAATCGGCACCAACACCGCATCAAAAAACAGTTCAGACCTTTTCATACCAGCCACCGTGAAGCGGCCACCCGTCTTTGTCAAGGCGCACTGACATACCTAATGAACCAGTGTACCAAGTTGACAAATAAGAATCCAGCAGTATAATAGCTGCGCAGATGGGTGAATGGTCGCTCTTTGACAGATTGTCGAAGGGAGGAAAGTCCGGACACCCTAGTTATTTCATAACTAGAAGTAGGTGGCAGCTAACGCCTGCCCAGCGCAAACTGAGGGATTCGAAAGCGTCTAAACGATAGACACACGTGTATACCGTTTAGATTCGCCAGTAGAACGAAGAGCGCAACAGAAACATACCGCTCCGCCTTGGCGGAGTAAGGGTGAAATCGTGTGGCCCGCCTTCGCGGGATAACTTCGCTTCGGCGAGGCAATGTAAGAGCCCACGCGACCGTGTGGCAACGCACGGACGGTGCAAACCCCACCTGGTGCAATTCCAAGTATACCCGCCGTGTTGGCGGGCATGGTAGGAAGCACGAGGGCCGCCGCGAGACGGCTCCTAGATAGATGACCCTTGCCCTGAACCCCACTTGGTTCAGGGAACAGAATCCGGCTTACAGCCCGTCTGCATATGAAAAACTCTCCGCCTTTAGGCGGCGAGTTTTTCATATTCGCGTCTCAAGGTTTACCTCTCGCAGCTTTGTTGATTGCCCTGTTCACCAGCCTGTCAGCTCTCTTGTTTTTCTCCCGCGGCACATGCCGAAATGCTACGTGACAAAATTTACCGATCAATTCCTGCACCTCCTCAAACAAGGGACGCAGCCCTTGGTTCCTTACCCGATAATCACCCTGCAACTGTTTTACTGCCAGCTCACTATCCAAGAAACATTCTAGATTAGTTACTCCATCTTTAAGTGCCCTCCCCATTCCCTTAATCAACGCCGTATATTCAGCCTGATTGTTCGTCGCCTCGCCAATATATTCCCCGTACTCAATCAGCTCTTTGCCTTCTGCCTTTAACACAAAACCAATACCCGCCGGCCCCGGGTTGCCTCTAGCTCCTCCATCAGAATGTAATGTCGCCTTTTTCACTTACTAGTTACTATCTTAACTCCCCCCGCCGCCGCAATATCCAAGACCTGCAGCTGCAGCGTGCGCCTCCCCTTAAATTCATTAATGTCTAAATGAAACAAAACATCAACTAATTTTGCTCTCTTCACCCCCCGCAACCACTCCTGCCGCGCCAATCCAAACCCGATGCCATCTAGGAGTTCGTCTCCATTGCGAAACAAGAATTTGGCGTGCTCCCCGGTCTTTCCCACCACCCGCCACTCCACCAACTCCAGATCCCTGCTAATTAAACTTGGCCGTCTGTTCCCCTCCCCAAATGGCGCGAACCGCTCCAGCATCTCCGCTGTATCCCAATTAAGCAAATCCTGTACCACCACCGCATCGGCCGCCTCCCGCCGGCACTTTGTCTCTTTCCCTATCTGCGCCGCCGCCTCTACCAGCAAACTCCTTAACATACTAACTTTATCATAAGCCACCGAAAACCCCGCCGCCGACGCATGCCCGCCAAAACTTAGCAGGTGTTCCTCTTGGCCAGCGATCAACTGAAAAACATTGAACCCCGCCGGCGCCCTAGCCGACCCCACCGCATGTCCATTACCACCACCCACTACCACAGCCACCTTGGCATATTTGTCGCTCAGCCTCCCTGCTACCAACCCTACTAAACCAGCCTCCCAGCTCTTATCGCTAACAAACACAAAAGGAGCCTTGTCTTCTATTAGCCTACTTTCGACTTCAACTTGAATCTGTCGACTGCGCACCGACCGCCGGCGATTATACTGTTGCAATTTTGCCACCAAATCATCCGCCTGGCGCTTATTATCCGTCAACATGAGGTCCAGCACCGGCTGAGCGTGTTCCAATCTACCCGCCGCATTCAACAACGGCACTAGTCGATAACTCAACGCCTCTTCATTAATGTCGCCCGCCCCGGCGCCAACCATAGCAGTCAACGCCCGCATACCCACCCGGGAGCTTTTCCTTAGCACTCGCAAACCAAGCGCCACAATAACTCTATTCTCACCTACCATCGGCACCATATCAGCCACGGCACCAACAGCCACCAAATCCAATAGGCTTATCTCCGCTTCCTTATCAGCCAGCAAGGCCGCCGCTAGTTTCCAAGCCACCCCCGCACCACACAGATATTTAAACGGGTATTTCCCCTGCGGGTGCCTGGGGTGCAGCACCGCCAGCGCCTCTGGCAAATCGTCAGGTAAATTGTGGTGGTCTGTCACAATCACATCAATGCTCCGCTTCTTAAGCCAGTCAACTTCCGCTACGTTACTCACCCCACAATCCACGGTAATTAAAAGATCCATCTCGCTCGCTAACTTCTTAAGAACAGACAAATTTAACCCGTACCCGTCATCCACTCGGTGCGGCAGGTAAGGACTCACATTAGCCCCTAAACTTTTCAACGCCGTCATTAATATAGCCAGACTAGCCACACCATCAGCATCATAATCACCATAAACCACTATACGCTCCTCTTTATTTATAGCCTGCCGTATCCGCTCTACCGCCGCGTCCATACCAAACAGCCGAGCTGGATCATGAATACCCTGATCAAAGTTTGGCTCAAAAAAATATTCCCACTCGGCCCTGGCCACCTCACGCTGCGTCAGTAAAACCTCACGCAGCTGCCCCAATCCAGTAACAACGTCTCTGCCGCCAGCGCCCACTAGCCAAAACGACTCCATATTCAGTAACACTAACTAACCTTGGGTCCTTTAGTGTGCCGAGAAATCACGTCAGACTCTCCTTGGGTATGGCTCAAAAAGCGCTGCAGCAGCGTAATAATAGCTGAATATTGCGATATAACACTGGATAAATCCTGCTGCACATTTTCCTGTTGCTGCAACGCGTAGACCAAGCGCAACCAATAGTCAGACTCAATGGCTTTCATCCGTGCCTCTTTCACATGACGCTCAAAATCACCGGCACTATCAGCCGCGTTCGCCCGCACCAACTCCGCTCCTACACCGGTAGCCGAACGCACCAACTCCTGCCGTACCACGGCGTAACCAACGGAATCGTCCAACGCCTCAACTAAAGTCACCACATCCTGGGTAACCTGAAAAATTCGCTCCCACAACTCCGCCTGACGGCGTTCCCACACCACGTGCGCCTCCTGCCGATCAAACATACTTCTTAGTATACCACACACTACACCCGACTATAGACCGGCCGGTAGTGTTCTAGGTACGGCTGCAAGCTGTTTGACAGTTTTCCCCCCACCGCCGCTTCGATAAACAACAACCTGTTGTACTTCGCTGCCCGATCGGAGGACGGAGCCCCTGTCTTGATTTGACCCGCCGCCACCGCCACTGCCAGGTCAGCAATAAACGCATCCTCGGTTTCCCCGCTCCTGTGCGAAACCACCACATTCTGCCCGGCCTCCTGAGCCAAAAGACACGCCTGCAGCGTCTCCGTCAATGTTCCCACTTGGTTCGGTTTTATCAACACCGCGTTGGCTGCACCGCGCACTATGCCCTCACGAATACGAGTACTGTTAGTCGCGTACAAGTCATCGCCCACCACCTGTGCCACTTCCCCGTTATCTTTCACAAATTGCTGCCACTGGTCCCATTCATCTTCAGCAAAAGGATCCTCAAACGAAATCAACGGATAACGCTCCCGCCACGTCTTATACTGATAAGCCAAATCCGCCGCCGACATCGCTCTCCCATCGAGCTGATACTGTTCAGTTTCAGCGTCATAAAATTCCGTGGCCGCCGCGTCAATGCCTAAAAAGGCGTCAACCCCTGGTACATAACCAGCCTTTTCGATGGCCCGCACCAGAAACGTAAAGACCATCTCACTGGTCTCCATCTTCGGCGCAAACCCGCCTTCATCAGCAATTTCCACTTGAAAACCCTCCGCCAGCAGTAGCTCGCGCAGGGCATGATATATCTCCACTCCCATCCGCAAACTTTCAGCGAAACTCGGCGAGCCCACCGGCAGCACTTGGTACTCTTGAATTGATAACTTATTACTGGCATGCCTGCCTCCATTAATTAGGTTCATCTGCGGTACCGGCAAGGTTGGTGTACGATGCGCAAACAACTGCTGTAGGTATAGATACAGCGGCAAACTCTGGCTGGCTGCTTCCGCGCGCGCGCAGGCTAAAGACACCGCCAGCAACGCATTGGCGCCCAGCCTCGACTTATTTGGCGTGCCGTCCAGCTCCAGGAGCAGACGATCGATTTTGCTTTGGTTAGCGGTATCCATACCAAACAACGCCGCCTGAATCTCTCCCTTCACGTTCTTAACTGCCTCCAACACGCCTTTTCCTCCGTAGCGCCCCTCGTCATTGTCACGCAACTCTATAGCCTCGTGCCGCCCCGTGGAAATACCCGACGGTACGGTGGCCTGCCCCATAATCCCGCCCGCCGCCGTTACCGTGGCCTGCACGGTAGGGTTACCGCGAGAATCCAATACCTCTAGCGCCGTTATACTCTCAATTTTCGGCATACAATGGCTCTAGCCCCGGCATAACTTCCCCCCCCAGAAACGCCACCATAGCTCCGCCCCCCACCGACACATGATCAAAACGATTAGTCAGACGCATCTGCTCCAGTGCGTATACCGTGTCGCCCCCGCCAACCACGCGCCAGGCAGTAAGTAGCGCCACACCCGCCGCTAGATGCCGCGTACCCCCCGCGTAAGCAGCCACTTCAAACTTCCCCAGCGGCCCATTCCACATAACAGTCGCTGCTTCCCGTAAAACATGCAGCCAGTGCTCCACCGTGGCTGGCCCTACGTCCCACACGCCTTCTGCACCAGGGGGTATATCATCAATCGACACCACCCTCACGGACGAACCGGCACCGTCCGGCGGGCCAATCACCACATCCTTAGGCAACACAATCTTATCCGCCGCCACGGCCCACAAACGTTTAGCTACCGCCAAGTCCTCACTGTCTAGATGATCTGCGGAACATCTGCCCTGCGCCGCCAGAAAAGTATTAGCGATAGCACCGCCTAAGCACAGCTTGTCAACGCTGTTTAGCAGCTTCTCGAGTAAGCTCACCTTAGTCCGTACCTTAGCTCCGCTTATTACAGCCACATATGGCCGCTCCGGCTGTTGCATAAGCCGCGTCAGCACGTCATATTCATATACCGTGCGCCGTCCCGCGCAGGCCGGCAGAAGCTTCGGCAATAGCGCCACTGAAGTGTGATCCCGATGCGACACGCTAAACGCTTCATTCACATACACCTCGCCAGCTCTAGACAGCTCTTCAGCCAATTTTCTGCTACCAATGACCTCTCGCTCATCAAGCCTAACATTAGGCAGCAACGCTACACTACCCTGCTCCATTCCGGCCACAACCGCCTGCACGTCATCGCCCGCCAGATGTTTAAGGGCACGTACTTCTTCACGCAACAACTCCCCCAGCCGCCGGCGCACAGGCTCCAGGCCCACATCACCATCTCCCTCCTCGGGACGCCCCCGATGAGTCAGCAGTAACACTTTGCAGCGTCGCTGCACAAGCTCCTCAATTGTCTCCACCGCTGCCTTAATCCGATAGTCCCCGTAGTTTTCGACATTCCCCCCTACTCCTCCTGGCACATTAAAATCCACCCGCACCAATACTTGCTTGCCATCCAGTGGCACATCGTCCATCCCTAGCAGTCGCCTGGCCCTAACAGTTTCTCTCATATCTTTTCATATTACCCCGACTACCCTCAAAATTGTATTGTCATAAGAATTGTTATAGCGTATTGACATGAAAATAATCGTTGCCGGCAGTCCCGAAATCGCCAGCCACCACGCCACAAATATCATCAGCCAGCAACTAAACAAAAAGCCCAATACAGTCTTTTTACTGCCCACCGGCAGCACTCCTTTGCCCCTATACCGCCTATTGACAGAAAAAGTAAAAACAGGTGTCATGTCCTTTGCTCACGCCCAAACATTCAATCTCGACGAATATTTAGGCCTGGATGAAAACCATCCCCAGAGCTATCACCGCTTCATGCAAGACAACTTATTTAGCAAAATTGACGTAAAAAAAAGTAATATCTTCATCCCTGCCACCAAGCCTAAAAAACCAAAACGCTCCTGCCAAAAATACGAGGAACAAATCGCGCGCTCCGGCATCGACCTGGCTATTCTAGGTATCGGTCACAATGGTCACCTAGCCTTCAATGAACCCGGCACTAGTTTTTCCTCCCGGACACATATTGCTAAGTTGTCTCCCCTGACCATTAAAGCCAATAGCCGCTTTTTCGCTTCCCCCAAACAAGTACCAAGACAAGCCACCACCGTTGGCCTAAAAACCATTATGAGCGCCAAGAGGATTATACTGCTAGCCTTCGGCCCACAAAAAGCCCAGATCGTGGCCGCCGCCTTGGAAGGAAACGTCACCCCAGATATCCCCGCTTCCCTATTGCAAAAACATAAGCATATCACTGTCATTCTCGACTACCCGGCAGTAACTTCACTTAAAAAAAGTCAGTTTTATCCTCCCCAGCTCGGCAACATTAGGCTGTACTCAAACTTCAATCTCCCCCGCCATAAAAAAATTGTCTTTTTTTCGCCCCATCCCGACGACGCCGCTATTTGTGCCGGCGCTCTTCTCCCCGCTTTAACAACCAACAACGCCGTCCATGAAATCATCGTTACCACCGGTCACCACGCCGTGCAGACTGGCAACACCCCCGAACAAAAAACCAAGATTAGAGAAAAAGAAGCCCTGGCCGAAGCCAAGATTATGGGCACAAACATTCACTTTGCCCGTTGCCGATTTTATGACAACGGCCAAGATATCTCCGAGTCCGACCTGAAAAGGATAAGGGACCTGGTGCAAAAAATTGAGCCGGACATAGCCTTTGTGCCCCAAAAGGCAGATCCTCACCCCACTCACTTCCAAGCCAGAAAGATTGCTCTGGCTTCCCTGCCCCATGACATAGACTTGTGGAGTTTTGAAACCCCCTGGGGTCTATTCGGCCACAAAAAATTCAATGCTGTCTTTGAGTTCTCCGAGGAATTAATGAGAAAAAAACTTAGAGCTATTAAAAAACACAAAAGCCAAATTCGACGAACCAGTTTCGACGCCGCGGCTTCCAGCATCGCCCACTTCCGTAAAATAACTATCGCCGAGCAATTTTTCTCTGCCCTGGGGCAAAAACCCTTACCCACGGAGCCCTACCTGGAACTCTTCAACATCTCCCGCTGGTAACCACCAAAAACCCCAAAGCAAAAGTTGACAGACTTGCGCCTGACAAACACAATTACTGCAGTGTCACCTTTCCAGCTCCCCTGCCGTGCCTTAGGTCTCGCTGCTGGGTACAATGTGAGGTCAGGCCGGCAGGGGAGTACCTTTTTGCACCTTACCGCCTTCGTCATGTGTTAACCTGTCAATCCCCTCCAAGCGACAGGCCCCGAAGACCACACATGACGAAGGCTTATTTTTTTGCAAATTAACTTACTTCCAGTACTGCCACCAGCGGCCGGTGATCTGACACATTCACTTTAATGTCCTGGCTAATAAAAACCATATCAACAACAGCCGTGGCAAAGTTAGGATTAACTTTCCACTTCATATTAAAAGAAGATTTAAGCTCACCTTTGAAAACATTTAGCAGACGGTTTTCTATAACGGCTACCGTTTCCGTGCCTTCTTTCACATTAAAGTCACCAGCCAAAACAACATTTTTTTTATCCCCTATTTCCTTGGCTATCATCCTAGCCATGTTCAGTCGCCGCTCGTTATCATAGCCATCAAGCCCCCATATCCCCTGCGTGTTAAACACGTTAACAACATTGCCGCCAACCTCAACGCACGCGTGCTGAAGATTTCTCGGCGCCTGTGTGAAGTCCGCCTTATCCACAAAATTAGTATCGTAAGGCACGTCATAAAACACCGTCCCGCTTGCCTTGACGGGAAATTTGGACAATACTCCGTTCCCCATTTCCGCTACCTCTTCACGACAATCCATAAAAGCCGGGGCAAAACAGCAGTAAGGCAAACCTAAAGCTCGTTTTAGCTCTGCCAATGACCGATACCGCCTCTCCAAACTTCGATCACTGCTTTCGTACACTTCCTGCAAGACTACAATATCAGCTCGTTCCTCGCGCAGCCACGATACAATTTCATCAAATAATTTCCCCCCCCTGCCATAGATTCAGACATATAAACTTAAACCTCATATCGCTTATGCTACAATATAAAGGTGGACAAACAAGGCTTCACGCTTATAGAGCTCCTGGTTACCATAGCCATCATCGGCATACTGGCCGGAATTATACTCACGGTAATCGGTAATGTCAGGGAACGAGCGCAAATAACGAACATTATTAATTACGCGGGCCAGGTCCACCGCTCGCTGGTGGCGGAGTGTGTTGGCACGTGGAATTTTGAAGAAAGTTCCGGCAACACGGCGCTTGACACGTGCCAAGGTAAAAATAATGGAACAATATACGGGGGAGCCCTCCGCGTTGACGGCGTGAACAACGATAAAGCGCTGCAGTTTGATGCCACCAACGACTATGTATATACGGTCTTAAGCAATTCGTTAAACTTAGCGGGATCTAACGTCACTATTAGCGCTTGGATAAAGATTAATCAGGCGCCGACAACCGATAGATACATCTATTATTATTCCCCCAGTATTAACACTCGCAGCGCGCTTTATCTAGCAAGTACCAGACAAATGAGGCTGTACATAGGAAACCAGAGTGTTACCGGCAACAAAGTACTGGATGTAGGTGAGTGGTATTTTGTTTCCGGGACATATAATAAAGACACCCGGTACGTGACACTCTATGTCAATGATGAGGAAGATACCACCCAGCAGATTTCACCGGCCAGCTGGGCCAAGTCTCTTATCAGCAGTCGAGCCTATATGGGATACGCTATAGGCTCTACCCTTAATGACATTCGCGTTTATGGCGAGGCCATAACCCTATCCCAAGTCCAACAACTGTATGCGCAGGGAGTGGAAAAACACCGTGTCGCAAGCACCAGCCTATTTCCCCCACTCAATTACTTGTTCCACGAGTCTATTTGAATAACCCCACTCGTTGTCGTACCACGCCATCACCTTTACCAAATCTCCGTCCACTACTCGCGTCATCGGCAAATCCACTATAGCCGAATGGGGATCGCCAATAAAATCACTGGATACCACCGGCTCCTCTGTCACCGCCAGCACGCCTCTATAAAGCGGATTATCCACTGCTTCCCTAAACGCTTTGTTCACCTTATCGACCGTCACCTTTTTTCTCACCACGAAACTGAAATCACTGATTGACACTACCGGTAGTGGCACTCTGATGGCTACTCCGTCAAATTTTCCTTTTAACTCCGGCATAGCGAGAGTCGCCGCCACTGCCGCTCCCGTCGATGCCGGCACCATGTTAACTGCCGCCGCCCGCCCCCGCCGCAAATCTTTCTTATCCGGTCCATCCACCAAACCCTGAGACGCCGTATAAGCATGCACCGTTGTCAAAAGCGCCTTCTTCACCCCAAACGCCTCATTCATCACTCTCGCTACCGGCGCCGCGCAGTTCGTCGTACACGAAGCATTCGAAATAATTTCCTTACCCTTCATGGCCTCATCATTTACTCCCATCACCACCGTCGGTACTCCCTCGCTTTTAGTCGGTGCTGATATTATCACATGCTTGGCCCCAGCCTTAATATGCCCCCGCGCCTTTTCTTCTTCCGTGAACACACCAGTCGATTCAATAACCACGTCAACCCCCATATCCCGCCACGGCAACTGCACCGGATCCGGCTCCTGTAATACGGCCACCCGCACCTCCCCCACTGTCATGACCCCCTTTTCAACCTTGACCCCTTGGCCATACCGGCTATAAACCGAGTCATAGCGCAACAGGTACGCCAAGCTCTCAATATCACCCAGGTCATTAATGGCCACCACCTCAATTTCATCACCATAAGTGAGAGCAATTTTAAAAGCCGCTCGGCCTATTCTCCCAAACCCGTTAATGGCTATTTTCACTGGCATCATATTTTTCAACAATAATATCACTATTCTCTCTTATCATTTTGCCCATAATATTCTCGTCTAACAAGCCCTGTCTAGCCCCGATATACTGCAGCACCGATGTCGAGTTGCCATTACCCCATAACATAGCTTCCTCCCCTGTCTTTCCCCGTATAAGCGCACTCAAAAAGCCCGAGCCATAAGCATCGCCCGCCCCCGTTCTCTCGACCACGGGACCACGAAATATCTTGAGCCACAATATTTTTGATCCGTCTGACACGTAAGATCCGTCTGGGCCATCCGTTAAGACCATCGTCTTAACGCCCAATTTATGAAAACCAGCCACTAAGGCACCAACCTCGCGTGTTTTAACGCCCAATACATCCATCGACTCTTCCCGGTTTAAAAACAAGACGTCCGTCCGCGCCAGCAGCGGCTTGAGTTTTTCTAGGCCTAACTGCATTTGATGCGTCCCTGGATTAAACGCCATTTTTACCTCTCGGTTATTCTCGAGATACTTAAATACCTGCTCGTGCAGCCGCAGCACGCCCTTACCCGAAGCAGAAGTCAAGTAAATCCAGCTAGTCGCGGCCAGT
>Ga0214473_10007426_pt1 | contig 13004 bp, 17 predicted proteins | sample RVTome_7_FD_203509 | JGI IMG/M metagenome (GOLD analysis project Ga0214473, IMG submission 203509) | Soil microbial communities from uranium-contaminated site in the Upper Colorado River Basin, Wyoming, United States - RVT98D197 | ecosystem: Environmental > Terrestrial > Soil > Contaminated >...
CCGAGGGGCGTTTGGATGCCAGTGTTACTGCTGGCTATGAACGAATGAATTCGGGCTTTCCCGTTTTCGGTGTGAACGAGCATGGCCAGTTACAGCCAGTCCAGGATGTCTTTCACTTTTTGAAGTTCGGCGTCTCGCTTGACCTGCCAGTTAGAAACAAGAATCAGGGCGCGATCGAAGCGGCTGTGGCGGACTCAGCGGCGGCTAAATCCCGGCGCGAATTCTCGGAGTTGACTGTACGCCGTGAAGTTGCGGCGGCTTATGCCCAATATGATCGCGCAGTCCGCGCGGAAGAGATTTTTCGTCTCGGCGTGCGCGATCCGGCCAAGGCCAACCTTGATGTTGTCAGGCAAACTTACGAGCTTGGTTCCAAGACACTGCTGGATTTTATTGGCGAGCAACGCCGCTTCATTGAATTGGAAAATGATTTTATTGATGCGCAACTTGCTGTTTACAACGCGCGAATCGAGATCGCACGCGCCACGGCTGGACCGGAGCTAATAAAACGATGAACGAACAACCCGAGAAACAAATCACCAGTGAGTCGGCCGAAGTCAAAGTGTTACCAAAGACTTCCAACCGTCGAACCATACAGGTCATCGCGGTGGTGGCGATTGCCATAGTTGCCGTCGCGATTGCCGCGTGGCTCTTGTGGCCGAAGCAAGCCGGCAAACCCGTCCCTGCACCGCGCTCTGTTTCATTTGGAGAATCGCCGCAGCCGGCAACAGCCGGAGGCGAAAAATTAACGCTGACCCCCGAGCAATTGCGGACTGCGCAGTTGAAGATCGAAACGGTGGGCGAGCGACCGTCATCCGAGGCGGCAGGGCAAATGGCAACCGGAGTGGTCCAGGCAAACACATATAAGGAGACTCCGGTTGTCTCTCTTGTGGGCGGTATTGTGCGGAGCGTCAGTGCCGAGCTGGGCCAGAACGTGAAGAGAGGACAACGAGTGGCGGTCGTGTTCAGCAATGAACTTGCTGATGCGGAGTCGCGCTATCTCACCGCCGTTGCGACTTTCGACGAGCATCACCGGCATCATCTGCGCACGATTAAGCTGGTCGAGATTGGCGCGGCAAGTCGTCAGGATTTGGAAACAGCTACCTCACAGTATCGCGAAGCTGAATCTAATGTGGCAAACATAAGACAGAAGTTGCTGCTGCTGGGAATGACAGCTCAGCGCATAGACTCGCTGAATTCAACGTCACAGATCAGTTCTGAAGTGAGCGTGCCATCGCCATCGTCAGGCACTGTAACCACTCGCTCTGTGAATCCCGGGCAAGTCATCGAAGCAAACAAAGAGCTGATGCGGGTTACTGATTTGTCAACTGTGTGGGTCGTCGGGCAAGTCTACGAAAAGGATCTCGCGATGGTTCGCGTCGGCAGCGGCGCCGACATAACTTCCGATGCGTATCCCGGTCGTGTTTTTCGAGGTCACGTGTCATACGTTGATCCGACAATTGATCCGACAACTCGGACGGCACAGGTGAGGATCGAACTAGGCAATCCCGAACAACTATTCAAAATAGGCATGTATGTGAATGTCGCGTTCGCCGCGCTGGGGCTTGCTGAAAAAACGACACCTCTAGTCCCGAAAGAAGCCGTGCAAAGCATCGGCAACCAGCAATTCGTCTTTCTACCCACTCAAAGACCGACTGAATTCAATCTGGGAGCGGTTCGGCTAGGGCCGGAGAGCAATGGCTTCTATCCCGTGTTCGAAGGTCTTACCGCTGGTGACCGTATAGTCACAGATGGAAGTTTTCTGTTGCGCGCTGAATGGCTGAGGCAAAATCCCGCCCGCTAGGCAACACTTAAAAAGCAGCGTATTGTTGAAGGCATGTCGGATTTGGTCGCTACGTTCCGTGAGGGGCATATTGACTTGAGGGCGTCTTCACGTACGCTGCAACAAACAAGATCCCGAGAATCAAATCAAGACCAGTTCCATGACGATGAAGCGCCCGGCTTCACACTCTCCGATGTCATACACGGTGATGATGTTGGGATGATTAAGCGCGGAAGCGGCTCTAGCTTCCTGCATGAAACGCCTTACACGTTCGGCGTCTTGCGTGAACTCAGCGGGCAAGAGCTTGAGGGCGACTCGACGGTCCAGGCGAGTGTCTTCCGCCAACCAAACCTCACCCATGCCGCCCGAACCGATTTTGGAGACGATGCGATAATGCGAAATGATCGAATTGGCGGAAAGTGACTGATTTTTCAACGCAAGAACATTCGACGCAGTAAAAGCACAGTAACGACGCCCCCGGCGATCATCCAGGAAACCGGCAACGTTCTTATTTGTCGGAACTGAGCTTCACAGTTTTTCAACTCAATATAACCCACCGGAGTAACTTGCGCGCCACCGCCGCCACCTGCGCCGTCCTCGTCTTTTCTCCGGCCCGCACCACCACCAAAACCCCATCGGGCTTTAGCCACTGGAATCACTGTTATGCCACCTCTCTCAACCGGCTCGCCGAAGATGGTTGCTGCTTTGGCGTAGGCGCCCAGTTTCTCGGCCATACCTCCGATGAATTCCTTCGCAGTGTTCTCGAGTTCCATCGTTTATCACCTTCATTCTTGGGATTGAATGATTTGAACACCGCCGCCCTGTAAATGACAAGGAGCATTTTGACCTGTAATCAATGCGGTGTCAGCGCTTCTTACTCTCACCGAACTCGTTCAAAGGTTCGAATTGAAATCCTTTTCCGAAAGCCGAAAGAGAGCTCTGCAAATTCAAACTGGCATGATCACTCGTAAATATATTTCCACGCGTGTAAGGAAAGACGCCTCGCTCGACAAACAAGTAACTTCCAATTACTTGCCCGAAAACCGCCTTCTCACGGTGCCCCCCCGATCCCGGCGCCTGGTCCATCTATGATCAGCAACCACCCCTGCTTTATAACGTTTCGCGGTTACGGCGCTCTTCCTCTGCTTGCCGCCGGTATTAAGCACCGTCATGTTTTCCCTGCAAGCGGTCGACATTATCACTTAGAAATATCTTGTTACTCATCTCGCAGCCCCGGTGGACTGCTCGTCGAAATCACTGTTAGCACGACAAGTACAGTGCTATCATTAGATCAATTCATTTCCATCATAGTGGGACGTCCCTTATTATTCGCGTTTTATTGAACACACGTTCCGCTCTAAAAAATGATGACTCGCTAACTCCGAAAAAAGAAAGGATTGAAGCCATGAAGCAAATTCTTATCGTAGCAACAATGCTGATTACCATGGTTGCCGCAGGGCTTAGTCAAGAGACCACCAAAACGGCCGATCATGGACTCTTCCCGCCGGGCGACATCAAGTGGATGGATGCGCCCAACGCGCTTCCGGCGGGGGCGAAGCTTGCCGTGCTGGAGGGAAATCCATTCAATCCCGGACTATACACGATGCGGCTATCGATGCCTGCTGGTTACAAGATTCCGCCCCACTGGCACTCAAAGGTGGAGCATGTCACGGTCATCTCCGGCAAATTCAATCTTGGAATGGGGGAAAAGTTCGACCAGTCAAAGGGCAATGCCATGCCGGTGGGGACTTTCGGCTTTCTTCCTGCCCAGATGAAACATTTCGCATGGGCATCGGAAGAGACCATCATTCAACTTCATGGTGAGGGGCCGTGGGAGATCAACTATGTCAATCCATCTGACGATCCACGAAAGAAAGGTGAATAGTTTCATCCCAGGACAGCGGAGATAAGCGGAAGGCCCATGTCCAGACTCGCCTTCGAGAAGCGCTGAAATCCGATCCTCAATTTGGACCGCTCCTTTTTCGCACAGAAAATTACGAGCGAGATGCCTCGGAAACCTCAAGCAATGGAATCCATCCTCCCCGCCAATCAAGGGCGTGCCTGAGCATATGCGTTCCCTCGTGGGGCTGGGTCACGGCTGCCAACGTACTGCTCGGCATAAACCAGGGCTTATACTGGTCCACGACCGTCATTATGAAAATCGATCTTGTCGGACCAAAGCGACGGGGCCTGGCGATGGGGCTGAACGAATTCGCTGGCTACGGCGCGGTGGGAGTTGCCGCGTTGGCATCGGGTTTTCTGGCGGGTAGATATGGCTTACGCCCCGTGCCGTTCTACCTCGGAATAGCATTCGCGGCGCTTGGGTTCACCCTCTCCCTCGGCCTCGTGCGAGATACTAGGGCGCATGCGAGAGAAGAGGCGCGCGACCATAAAAGTGCAGGCGGAGACGAGCCGATCTCGTTTAGCGAAGTGTTCGCTAAAACCAGCTACCGTAACCCAACTCTTTTCTCAGTGAGTCAAGCAGGGCTTGTCAACAACCTGAACGACGGAATGGGGTGGGGACTCTTTCCACTCTTTTTCGCCTCCTACGGCTTGAGCGTAAGTAGGATCGGAGTACTGGCTGCAATCTACCCGATGGTGTGGGGCATCACACAGATCGCGACGAGCGCGCTCTCCGACAAGCGAGGCCGCAAGAGGATGATCGTTGCGGGAATGTGGGTGCAGGCTGTCGGCATCTGTTTGATACATTTTCCGATGAAAAGCTGCAGCGGTTTTAAGGGATCGGGTTGGTCAGATTGATTGTTCGGCGCAGGCTGTTGACCAACGGCGACGACAAACAGAAACAAGACTGATATTACTGCTCGCATAATCACCTGCCAGTCAGACGCTGCGTGGCCATATTCACTTCGCCCGTGTCATCTGTAATGCAGCAATTCATAATCGTCGTAATAACAAACCGTTATTTAATACTCTCTCGCAACCGCTTTTGGATTGCTTCCCTCGTACCGTCAATCGCGTGAATCAGCGGAGCTTTTGAATATGTCGGCTCTGGCGGGCCCTTCTCCCACAGTTTCCCCTGCGGATAAACCGCCACATAATCCCAAACGACACCGTCTGTTTCGCCGATCGACTTGGAGACCAAGTGCTTCCTATCCCAATACTGTGACGCTCTCGCATCAGAGATGCGGTTGAGCGTCATCGTGGACGGCGCAGCCAAATCAGTTGGCAATACGGGCTCCCAGATTACGAAGACTCGGATGTTTCCTTCGCGTTGCTCGTCAAGTAATCTTTGGAATGCAGAGGCCCCCTGCAAACAGACTGTTCAAGTAGGAGAGAGCATCACCATCACCCGCACGGAATCGGCAGAGTCGTTGAAGGACTTTTTCAAAGAATCAATATTCGAGTTGTTTAGACGAACTAAGGGCTGTTGTCCGGTTGGTGCCGTGCTGCCCAAATACAGGTAGTAGACGACGAACAAGACAATCACACCGACTACCGCTACTAATCCGTAAATCATGGGCTTACGTCTCATCTTCACCTCGCGAGTAAATTGGCAACCAGATTCGCTATAACTTGCGGAAACAGGAAAAAACTCAGCACGGTGACGACTGCGAACCACAACACGATCGTGCTAACCAGACTCGGTTTGCATTGGCACTGTTTCGCTCGCCATCTCTGATAAAAAGCAAAAGCGATCGAGAGCAGAGACGCCACCAATAGGAAAGGCCGAGCCCTTGCAAAAAACGCCGAACTTCCTGCGGCACCGGCGGCAAAGATGAATGGAAACATCGGTAAACAACAGGTTGATGCCAATACGACGCTTCCAAGCGCTGCCAGACTCGCAACAATAGTTCGACCTGATCCCGATGCTTTCGCGTTGGTTCTTTCCGTATCCATCAGCTTACTTCTTGCCGCTTGTTCCTTGAGGCGGTTTACTCTTACCGCCCGCCACGACCGGACAACATGCCGAGTCGCCATGCGTTTCGAGTTCACGCTCACATGCCGAGAGATGTTGTGCGAGCGTGCGACGAAAATCTTTCATAGCTGCCATTTTGCCGTCCAATTCTCCGATCTTCCTACTCAACAGATCTACTCTCCGGCACTCTTCAGCACCACCCGCCGCCAGAAGACCCTTGATATCGTCCAGCGTTAGACCCAGCTCCTGCGCCTGTTTAATGAATTGCACGCGCTCAATCGCGTCGAGTCCAAACAAACGAAAGCCGCCAGAGGAGCGCTTGGCGCGGGGCAATAGCTTCACGCGCTCGTAGTAACGCAAAGCATCAACGCTCACGCCTGTGCGCGACGCAACCTCCCCTATTCGAAACTCCTTTTGTTCCATCGCGTTACTCAACTTTGCAGAAAGTATAGACCCTGGAGCCAAGTCCAGAGTCAAGCAGAACTCTCGCGGCAACAGACTTTCCTCTTATTTTCCTGAATAGTAAGTTTCGGTCTCAAAAGGCGCAGTCGATTAGTTGGCTAGGCCGATAGGAGTAATGATGGCCGTTGGCTCAATCTGTTTTGTTCTCGCGCTTGCCAAGCTTCCGGTCGGCATGGCCGCCGCTATTTCGACCAGCTATGTTTTATTAGTCGTTTTGCTGTCTCGCATTTTTTTGAATGAAACCATAAGCTGGATGAAGAAGTTGGTGATGTCGAAATACCTCCAGGTTGGCTGGTTGGGGTTGAAGGGAAGGGGAACAAGTACAGTTTGATTCCCATGAACTCTATAGTGCGCGGTGCCCTACTGGAAGCAATGCGAGATCGCTCGCCAGCCGGGCTCGTGTTCGACGCCAACCACAACGGCGTAAACGAATACTCTCTCAAATCGGGGTAAGCCGAGGTAGAGGATGATGGTTCTGAATGTGATGGACAGCGCAGTAAATGAAGTGGTGCCGAGGGCGGGAGTCGAACCCGCACGTCCTTACGGACAACGGATTTTAAGACCGATTCGGGGATGCTTACCTCATTCTGCTACGCGTTACCAAGTCGTATTTACCGACGTTTCAGCCGTCAAAGCAAGCTACGTCCGTCTTGGTATCGGCACGTATCCCCCTCATCTTCCCATCATCTTGGTACATGTCCATAATCCCCTCATCTCCCCTCATCTCGAAATACAATATGCACAAAACCCGGCCACTAGAGTCCACCATTGGTCGGATTCTGATAGTGCTTCAGAACTTGAGACCCGTACGGGAGTTGGACCCGTGTCGCCGCCGTAAAAGAGACGCGATTACGGTAATTCAATGAAACTTCGCGGCATGGATAGCGCTTTACCGCATTTGAAGGACTCAGGGGAACCCATATAAGACGCTTAATGGACGCGCATTTTCCGTTGCTGTGGATTCTCTTCGGCTGTGAGTTGTGTACCAGCAGTGATACAGCCTTAAAGCATTACTCTTCCGTGCTGATTGTCGGCCCGACCAATGATGCGCCTGGGAGATCAACAAGACTTTCAGCAGCTAGTGCGACGGCAGGCTTCTCCATGAAGCTTTCACCTTCTTCATAGGAGGCGAGCAGCGATTCGACTTCGCTGCGCAGGGATTCATCAGCATCACAGGCATAGTCGAGGAAGGCAGAGCGTTCGTAGGGTGCGCGCTCCAGTGCGGAGTCAAATAGTTCCTTGATGTGTTGCCATTTGTTCAGGTGTCACGATCTTTTACTTCTCACTGATCTCTCGCCGCACTTCGGCCCCGACATAGACAGGTAAGAATGAGTCTCACAACATGTCATTGGAAATTCTCCACCAGTATGATATTACTGTCGCTCTGGTCCACCTGCGCGTAAAGTATCCATCGGCCGTCGGGCGAAATCGCAAAACCCGGATTCCACTGAGCCGCCTCCTTCTCCATCACGCCAATCTTGCTTACCCGCCGCGCGGCAAAGCTGAAGAATTCGATGACAGGATGCTGCTTCGACGTCGCGTTGACGAAGTAAATGCCCTGGTCCACCACCGTCCAATAGCCCCAATATCCTGCTTTGGGCTGATCTAGCACCCGAGCCTCCTCTCCGCCCTCCACCGGAATCCGCCAAATCCCGGGAGCATTGAGGCCTTTGGCATAATAGATGAACTTGCCGTCGGGCGACTCGAAGGCGGCGAACCCTCCTTGCTTCGTCACCTGCACTGACTCGCCTCCTTCGGCTGGCGCTTTCCACACCTGATTACCTCCGGTTCGATTGGAAGCGAAATAGATCCACCTTCCATCTCTCGACCAGCTCGGCACTACATCGTCAGAAGTCTCTGCGGTGAGGCGGCGCGGGCGTCCTCCTTCTGCACTGATCACGTAGATGGCAGAGTGGGTTTCTATGCGAGAGTCGAATGCAATGTGCCGGCCATCGGGTGACCAGCGCGGTGTGCCTGTGTGGCGGTCGAAGGAAGTCAATTGGATGGGATTTGTGCCATCGCTATCGCACACCCAGATCTCAAAGCTTCCTGATTGAAAGGATTGGAAGACTATCTTCCGGCCATCCGGGGAGTATTGAGGGCCATGGTCCAAATTCGTCGAGGCGATCAACCTGGTCGGGGGATTGCTCCGGCCCTTCGACTCTGGTATCTCAATTCTCCAGATGTTCGTGTCGAACGCACTTTGCACGTATGCCAGGCGATTTCCCTGGCGAGACATAGCCAGGCGGTTCCCTTGCGGAGATAGAGGTGGGGAGAAGTCACTATCTCCGCCCACGGCCAGCCGTTCAGGCGTTCCGCCCGTGACCGAAATCCTCCACAAGCCATAGCTGCCTCCGCGATCCGACAGGAACACAATTTCACGCCCATCCGGAGTCCATGCCAACCCACTGATCCAGCGATTGTCAAAAGTGAGGCGTTTGGGCTCTCCGCCGCCAATGGGCACGATGTAAATATCGACTACCCCTCCGCTACTCCACCGGGCGAAAGCGAGAGTTTGACCATCGGGGGAGAAGGAGGGAAACGAATCTGCTAAGTTTTGCGGAGGCGGCCAAGTGAGTTGACGCCTTTCGATATTCTCGACTGAGAGCAACCAGATGCCATAGGTCTGGGGGGAGCTTCGGCCTATGACTGCTAAGTATTTCCCATCCGGGGACCATGCCACCTGACCAACATAGGGGCCTTCCCGGTCGGCTTCCCAATCGGGCGAGTATAATTTGCGCTCAGTGCCACCCAAAGCAGGAACGATGAAAATTCCCTTCTCACTTTCCGAGTAGCGGGCAAAAGCGAGATAGCGGCCATCGGGCGACCAAGCTGGACTATAGTCGGCGCCTGGATGGGTGGTCAGCCGCAGCGGTGTACCCGCATTGATCAGCTTAACGTAGATATCAAAATTATCGCCCTTTACGCCATCCCAGATAAAAGCTATTTGTTTGCCGTCTGTTGAAAAAGCAGGATGAGCTTCCCTGGCCGGGAAACTGGTGAAAGGAACGACCTTCATTGGCGGCAGCGAAGATCCGGGACTGGAGCTGGTCAGGCTTTCGGAGGAGAGTCGAGCTAAGTAAAACCTAACTGCTACACCAACAACTAAAATCAGTGCGGCACTTAGCCAAATCAAGCGATTCGCCCACCACCTCGGCTGTGGAAGGGCCGCCGGAGTTGTGGCGCTCGTCCTAAGCACTCCTCTGCCCCTCGAGCTTGGTTGCTGGGACCGTTCGAGCTTAGCCTCTATCTCCAAATCCTGTTTAAGACTCTTCAGATCTATCAGTAGGTCCTTCGCCGTTTGATAGCGTCCCTCCTGATCTTTATGCAATGTTTTGCTAATGATCCGCTGCAACTCAGTAGGCGGATCTGGTGAGAGTTGCGCAAGAGGTGGTGGCTCTCGCTCCAATATTGAGACGATCACATCGCTTGTTGTTGCGCCTTCAAACGGAGGACGACCTGTGACCATTTCATAGATCACCACACCCAAACTCCAGATATCCGTACGGGCATCTACTGTTAGCCCCCTCGCTTGCTCCGGTGACATGTAGCTGGAAGTGCCCATCACCATGCCCGTGTCCGTCTTCGCGCGTTTCCCAGCAGCTATCGTGACATCGGCAGTCGGCTGCTCGGTGAGCTTCGCCAGCCCGAAGTCGAGCACTTTAACGTAACCATCCCGACGGAGCATGATGTTCTCTGGCTTGATGTCGCGGTGCACTACTCCCACTTCGTGCGCCGCTGCTAAGCCGGAGGCCACCTGCACCGCCACATCAAGCACTTCGCTCAGGTTCAGCCGACTCTCTGTCATGTGCTGGCGCAGTGTCACACCATCGATGTACTCCATCGCGATGTAGTGGCGATCATTCTCAGTCTCGCCTACTTCATAGATCACGCACACATTCGGGTGATTGAGCGCCGAAGCAGCATGTGCCTCCTGCTCGAAGCGGCGCAGACGATCTTCATCTTTGCTGAGGTAGCTGGGCAGCAGCTTGAGTGCGACTCGACGGCCTAAGCGAGTGTCCTGCGCCAGGTAAACCTCACCCATCCCGCCGCTCCCGATCTCATGGGTGACCTGGTAATGACTGACCGTCTGCCCGATTAGTGATTCGCTTTGAGGACCGGCAAGAGTCTCAGCCGCTAGTGCGACGGCAGGTCTTTCCATGAAGCTCTCACCTTCTTCATAGGAGGCGAGCAGAGACTGGACCTCTCCGCGCAGCGATTCGTCGCCGTCACAGGCATGATCGAGGAAGGCAGCGCGCTCATCAGGTGCCCGCTCCAAGGCAGACTCGAACACTTCCTTGACTCTCCGCCACTGCTCGGGTGTCACTTACTTCACCTTTCGCTGATCTCCCGCCGCAGCCATGCTTTGGCAACATTCCAGTCGCGTTTGACCGTTCTCTGTGAGACTCCCAGCACTTCTGCCGTTTCCTCAACACTCAACCCGCTAAAGAATTTCAACTCGACGACACGGCTTTGCTGCGGGTCAATCGAGGCTAACCTCTCAAGCGCCTCATCGAGCGCCACCAAGTCCACCTCTCTCCCTTCCGACCCGATCATCGCTTCCTCAAGCGGCAGTTTGATATCGCTCCCACCCCGCTTGGCTGCCTGACGGCCGCGCGCATGATCGACAAGGATGCGCCGCATCAACTGTGCGGCGATGGCGAAGAAGTGTGCCCGGTTCTGCCAACGGACATTCTTTTGATCTATGAGGCGGATATACGCTTCGTGGATTAAGGCTGTTGTTTGTAGTGTGTGACCGGGACGCTCTCGCCGCAGGTAACGAGCCGCTTGGCGGCGCAACTCCTCGTAGACGATGGGAATCAGCTTGTCGAGTGCTTCTCGGTCGCCATCGCTCCAGTCGTGGAGCAACTGAGTCACCTTGCTTGGCGAGGGAGTCATAGAGGCAGTCTCCCGCATTGGAGAGCGGTACATCCTTGCAGCACCCGGAGCATATGCCCTCACTATAGTTAGGTCAATGGAATTTGCTTATCGGTACTCGTTCAGTCGCGGCGCGCGGTGATGTCCTAGTTTGACGAAATGCTGCAGGGGCGTCCCTCCTTGGGCGCCGCCGGATCGCGGTGCGAGGGGCGCCCACAGACGGACGCCCCTACAGCTGCGTGGCCCCTTTTCTGTTCACCTTGCGCGTTAATAGATGAAGGCAGCAATAAAGCTACCCCCACAAGACCCAAAGGAGGTCACTATGAAGAAGCAAGCTTTTAGAACCATCACCATGTTGAGTCTCCTGCTCATGTTGGCGGCTGTCTCCGTCAACGCACAACAACTGTCTGAGAACAGTATCGCGGTCAACATCCCGTTTGACTTTGCCGTCGATGAGACGAAACTCCCTGCTGGCAAGTACACACTGCGGCGCATCATCTTACCGTCATCCGCCGATCGGCTAGTCATCCGGAGCGCGGATGGTCGTGATGATACCCACACTGGCATGACCAGGCCTAATCGGGCCAGTGAGGTACAGAAGCAATCCAAGCTCATCTTCAACCGCTACGGCGACCAGTATTTCCTATCTCAGGTCTGGATGGCAGGCAGCGACACGGGACGCGACCTGTTCAAGTCACGCAGCGAGCGTAATCTGGCAAAGGAGTTGAAGCTGGCCAGAAGCAAATCGGAGCCTCAGAAAGTGACCCTCACCGCTAGCAAGCAGTAAACGCCCAAATAAATGCAGTCCAAACCAGCTTACCGCCTAACTCAAATACACCTCTCGCTCATTGAACCTCGAAAGCCCTAGACCGCAACCGAAGTTGCCAAACGTTTTCAAGCTCAAGCTGAAGACGTTTGGCAATCACACAAGAGTAGATGGAGGACGTGATGAAACGAACAAGACTTATTTGGTTGGTTTTAATCATCCTCGCGACGGCTACTCCCCCAACATGGGCGCAAGTCGGACCTGTGAAACCACGAGCGCCAATGGATGCGATGTCGTACTTTCGTTTAGGTGCTAAGCATTTTAAGGGTAATCGGTATAGGGAAGCAGTTGAGGCGTACAAACAAGCGATCCGCCTCAAACCTGACTTTGCTGGCGCGTACCACAATCTAGGCTATGTTTATGACGAATTAGGTCGGTACAAAGAGGCGCTCGAATCTTACAAACACGCTGTTCAACAGACACCGAACGATGCTGGAATGTATAGCAATATGGCGGTCACTTACCGCAAGATGGGGCGCTATAAAAAAGCCGTCGCATCTTGCAAACAGGCCATCAACCTCAGACCCGACTTAGCCGAGGCGCACAATAACCTGGGTGTTGCATATTACAAGATACGTCGGTACAAAGAAGCAATTGAGTCTTACAAGCAGGCGATATCTCTTAAACCGGACTATGCTGAAGCGTACTTCAATTTAGGAGTAGTATATCTTTCTGCTAAGAACAAGGCCGCAGCACTAGAGCAACACACGATGCTTAAGACTCTTGACCAGAAGTTGGCCGGCGAATTCTTTAATGTGATCTATAAGGACAGGGTTCTTAGCGTATTTCCTAAGTAAGGTTAGACCCACGTGTTTAGTCAGCGGCGGGTGTTATAGGCGTATCTCGACAGCTAACCTGTCGCCTGAGCGGTGACATCTTCTTTCTCTCTACGTCTTCATCAGGCAGTCGAGCATTTCATTGATGTTGCCGCGCGCTATGGCAATCGAGGTGTCTGCCGGCGCCATAGTAAATATTAGCCAGAAGATCGTTGCGGCTGAGCCTAACAGACCGAAGAGTGCGACGATGGGAAACGCACGGTATCCAAGCGAAGGGTAAAGGAAAGTCAGCCAGCCTAAGCCTGCAACGAACGACAAAACCCCCAGCCAGCGCGGCAGAAACGTTGAGCGGAAAACCAAATAGCCGCCCAGGAGAGTTGAGAATCCGAAAAATCCCAAAGCCGC
>Ga0214473_10007428_pt1 | contig 13003 bp, 16 predicted proteins | sample RVTome_7_FD_203509 | JGI IMG/M metagenome (GOLD analysis project Ga0214473, IMG submission 203509) | Soil microbial communities from uranium-contaminated site in the Upper Colorado River Basin, Wyoming, United States - RVT98D197 | ecosystem: Environmental > Terrestrial > Soil > Contaminated >...
GCCGAGCAGCGCCAGCCCGGCCACTAGCATCACCGCGTGGAATCGAGTCATACCGTGCCTCCTCCTGATGGGGTTCGGTGAGGAAATCGCGTGCTGACTCTACCCGAAAACGGGGGCCCCCACAACCCGGTTCCGCCGCGCCGCGTTAGAGAGGGGGCGGCCGTCAGGGACGGAGGCCGGCGATGACCAGGTTGGCGAATTCCTCTGCGACCTGCTCGATGGACAGTCGCCCGTCGGGGCGAAACCAGCGGAGAGCCCAATTGCCCATGCCGAGGATCCCGTACACGGCGACCTTGACGTCCAGGCCCTTGCGGAACTCGCCCGCCTTCACCCCGTCCTCGATGATCCGGCCGAAGACGTCTTCGTAATGCTTGACGAGCTGGAGAAGGGCCCGGCGCATGTGGACGTCCCGCAGGTTCGGTATCTCGTTGAGGAACACGACCGCATAATCGGACCGCTCGACGCAGAACCGGAGATGATTGTGGATCGCGGCGCGGAGCCGCTCGACCGCGGGCTTCGGGGCTCGGGAAACCTCGTACACCCCCGTGAGCAGGCCCCGCGTGGCGGTGTCGACCACGTCATAGAGCAACTCCTCCTTGCTGTCGAGGTGGTAATAGAGGCTCCCGCCCAGCACCCCCAGGACCGCACCGATGTCCGTCATGCTCGTCCCGTGGTAGCCCTTGGCCCGGAACAGACGAGCCGCCGCGTCCACGATGTCCTGCCGGTGAAGGACCCTCCCGCGCCCTCTTCTTTTTCCACTAGCCATTTGAATCAGATAGCAGTGTGGCCAATCCTGACTCACAAGGACAAGAATTTTGGGCTTGACAGGCCCAACCGCCCCTCATAAACTCTGTCAAACAATCGCCTGAATTTCTCCGGCAAAGGCCCTCTCCGTCGTCACCGAAGCCCTCCTGAGAGGCAGGGGGTAGATGCTACCACACCTCGCGGCACGAGCGCCGACAGCGGCCAGCGCGGAGCATTGGACGCGCTTCTCGAACTTCGTGGCGTCGTAAAGGTGTTCGGCGGGCTGGAGGCCCTGCGGGGCGCGAGCTTGAGCCTCCAGGCCGGCCGCATCTACGGTCTAATCGGTCCAAACGGTGCCGGCAAGACCACGCTGTTCAACGTCGTCACGGGCTTCTCCCGCGCCACCTCGGGGACCGTCCGCTTCGACGGTCAACCGATCACCCACCTCCCCCCCCATCGCATCACCCACCTCGGAATCGCGCGAACGTACCAGCTCGTCCGTCCGTTCTTCGAGCTCACGGCGGATCAGAACGTGGAGGTCGGCATCGCGTACGGCCGGCCAGCCGGCTCTCGCGCCCCAGACCACGTGAGAGCCGAGGCGATGACGTTTCTGAACCTGGTCGGCCTGGGGGACAAGTGGGACCGGACCCCCGAAGAGCTCAACATCGGCGAGCGCAAGCGGCTCGAGATCGCCAAGGCGCTGGCCGCCCAGCCGCGCCTTCTCCTCTTCGACGAGGCCCTCGCCGGCCTCAATCCCGCCCAGACGGAAGCGGCTATCGGGCTGTTCCGGCGGATCAACGAGATGGGGATCACGATCTTCATGATCGAGCACAACATGCAGGCCATCATGGCGGTCTGCCACTACATCTACGTGCTGAACCACGGCGACCTCATCGCCGAAGGCCTTCCGCAGGAAGTCTCGTCCAACGCGGCCGTCGTCGAGGCATACCTTGGCGGAACCCACCCCCGCCTCGAGCGCCGTCGCCCACGGGGAATCCATGCTTGAGGTCCGGGATTTGCAAGTGCTGTACGGCTCGATCCAGGTGCTCTGGGGCGTCTCGCTCCGCGTCGAGAAGGGGGAGATCGTCACGCTCCTCGGGCCCAACGGCGCCGGGAAGTCCACCCTCATGCGGGCAATCTCGGGCCTCGTGCGCCCCCAGGCCGGCACCGTCGAGCTCCTCGGCGCGCGGATCGACGGCCTCAAGCCACACCGGATCGTCGAGGCCGGCCTCGTCCAGATCCCCGAAGGACGACAGATCTGGGGCGATCTCACCGTCCAGGACAACATCGAGCTCGGGGCCTTCGCGCCGGCCGCGAGAGCCCAACTAGCACGGTCCCTGGAGTGGGTGTACACGCTCTTCCCCGTCCTCGTGCAGCGACGCCGGATGCTCGCGAGCACCCTCAGCGGCGGCCAGCAGCAGATGCTTGCCATCGCCCGGGGCCTCATGTCCAGGCCCAGGCTCCTCCTCCTGGACGAGCCCTCCCTGGGCCTCGCGCCACAGATCGTCGAGGAGGTCTTCGAGATCCTCATCCGGATCAACGAGGAGGGGATACCGGTCCTGCTCGTGGAGCAGAACGTCGATTTCGCGCTGCAGATCGCCGACCGCACTTACGTGATGGAGAACGGCCGGATCGTCCGGGAGGGCACGAGCCAGGCCCTGCGCGCCACCGACGAGATCCGGGCCGCCTACCTGGGCCTCCGCGTGGACCCCGGGTCCTGATATGGCGGCCTTCGTCCAGATACTCATCGGTTCGGTCCTCCAGGGCGGCCTCTACGCCCTCGGCGCCTTCGGCCTGTCACTCTCGTTCGGCGTTCTCAAGATCCTGAACCTGAGCCACGGCGACTTCCTCATGCTCGGCGGCTTCGGGGGATACTTCGCGCTCGTGTACCTCGGGCTGAATCCCTTCGTCTCCGCCATTGTCCTCGGCGCCGCCTTCTTTCTCGTCGGAATCGGCTATCACCAGGCGTTTCTCGCGCGGCTATCGCACCGCACCCCCCAGGGCCTGCTCGTCGCGTCCGTCATGGTGACCCTCGGGACCGCCCTGGCGATCGAAGACCTCACCTCGTTCCTGTCGGGCGGCGCGCCGGTGGGCATCCCGTACCGGCTCCACAGCCTCACGTGGGGGGGGGCCGTCTTCCCCGTCCTGCGGCTGATCCTCCTGGCCGCGACGCTCATCCTGACGATCGCGCTCTACTACTTCTTCAGCCGCACCTTTCTCGGTCGAGCGGTCCGCGCCTCCACCATCAACCGCGACGGGGCCCTGCTGGTGGGCATCAACATCCGCCGGATCGCCCTCTTCACCTTCGGCCTCGGGACCGCGCTGGCGGCGGGGACCGGCGTCTTCTACGCGACGCTCTTCACCGTCGAGCCGTTCATGGGCCTCGCCCTGGCCCTGAAGTACCTCGCCGTCATCGTCGTGGGCGGCATGGGAAGCCTGCCCGGCGTGTTCGTCGGGGGTCTCGTCATCGCCGCCGCCGAGGGCTTCACGGCGTACTACGCGGGACCCCGCTGGTCCCCCATGGTCGCCTTCGCCATCCTCGTCGCCGCGCTTCTCCTGAAACCGCAGGGCCTGCTCGGACGGGAGTAGGCCGTGGACGACCGGGACATTGCCCTCTCGACGGCGCGCGACGCAAGGGCAGTCCACTCCGTTCGGCCCTATTGGTTTCTCGCCGCGCTGCTGCTGGCCGTCGCGTCGGCGACCCCCTGGATCGGGAGCCGCTACCATGTGTCGTTCATGTTCCTCCTCTGCATGCACCTCGCGATGGCGGCCACCTACGACATCGTGGGCGGCTACATGGGCTACATCAATCTCGGTCATGGCGCCTTCTTCGGCCTCGGCGCCTACGTCTACGGGGCGACGGTCCTGCGCGGAGGGAATCCCGTGCTCGGCCTTCTCCTCGCGACGACCGCCGCCGGTCTGTTCGCCGGGCTCGTCGCCGTTCCGGTGTTCCGTCTGCGCGGCGTGTACTTCGCCATCGCCACCTTCGGGATCCTGAAGCTGCTGGAAGTCCTGGCCGCCAACCTGGAGCCCGCGACCGGCGGCACGCCCGGACTCTCGATCCCGCCCACCCCCAGCACGCTGCCCACCTTCTTCCTCATGCTGGCCGCCGCCGTTGCGGCCGTCGGCCTCAGCGGCTGGATCTGCCGGTCCCGCCTCGGGCTCGGGCTCATCACCGTCCGCGAAGATGAGGACGTGGCGGAGGTCTCCGGGGTCAACACCCGGTGGATCAAACGGCGAATGTTCATGCTCAGCGCCCTGATCCCGGGCTTCGTCGGCGGCACCTACATGTGGCAGATCACGTACGTCGATCCCGTCTCCGCGTTCGGCTTCGAGGTCAGCTTCACGCCGATCATCATGGCCATGCTCGGCGGCACCGGAACGCTCGCGGGGCCCGTCGTGGGAACGGTCTTCCTGACCCTCGTCGAGGAGCTCCTCTGGTCCCGCCTGGGCTACCTCCAGCTGACCATGTACGGCTTGGTCCTCGTCTTCATCGGCCTCGTGATGCCCGGCGGCCTGATGCGGAGCCGCCCCTTCGCCCATGTGTACCGCGTGCTGGCCATCCCCGACCACTACGGGTACCGGTCGGGACGCCGCCGCCCGTGAACCGAGAATCCACCAAGGGAGGATCAGACATGCACATCGTCGCATCCCTCGCGATCGTCCTGGCGTTTCTCGCTGGCCTCGCCCCTCCTCCAATGGCCCTGGCCCAGGATGTCATCAAGATCGGCGCCACGGCGGCCATCACGGGACCCATCAGCACGCTCGGCGCCGCGCAGGGCAAGCTCTGGGAGGGCTGGGCGCAGGCCCAAAACGAAGCGGGGGGCATCTTCGTGAAGTCGCTCGGGAAGCGGATGCCCATCAAGATCATCTACTACGACGACAAGAGTGACCCGAAGGTCTCGGTGAAGTTCTACGAGAAGCTCATCACGGAGGACAAGGTGAACTTCCTCATCGGCCCCATGGGGAGCCCCATCGGCTTCGCCGCCACCACCGTCGCCGAGCGGTACAAGTTCCCCATGCTCCTTGGCCCGTCCAGCGACCCGAAGATCTTCGAACGGGGTTTCAAGTACATCCAGGGCGTCCAGGATCTCGCCACTGAGTGGTCGCGCCACTACTTCGACATGCATGCGAACCTCCGGAAGGGGCAGACCATGGTGCTCCTCACCGAGGACATCCTCTTCTCGCGCGGCGTCGCCGACGGCTCCAAGCGCTTCGCCGCCGCCGCCGGCCTCAAGCTTCTCTCCGACGAGGTCGCTCCGGCAGACACCGCCGACTTCACCCCCCTCATCACGCGAATGAAGGCGGCCAATCCGGCCATCGTGTACATCTCTTCGTATCCGCCGTTCTTCGTCAAGTTCGCCAAGCAGGCGGCGGAGCTGGGTTTCAACCCTCCGGCCCTCCATTGCCCGCTCTGCTCCGCGGCGTCCGTTCGCAATTCTCTCGGTCCCCTCGCCGAGCTCGTGACGGGAGAGATCTTCTGGGTGCCCGGCATGAAGCTCGGGGATTACAAGATGCTCGAAGCGGCGCTCCAAAAGAGCGGCGTCGACCCATTCCAGTGGTCCTTCGCGCTCAGCTCCCTCATCCAGCTGGAAGTGCTGAGGGCGGGAATCGAAAAGGGCGGGACCCTCGACCGGGACGTCGTCTTCAACACCATCAAGGGCATGGAGGTCAAGACGATCGGCGGCCTTTGGAAGGCCAGGCCCAACGGGGCCGGAACGATCACGCCGTTTCCCATCCAGATTCAGGGTGGCAAGATGGTCACGATCTGGCCGCCGGAGGCGAAGACCGGCGACTACGTGTATCCCCGCTCACGCTAGGAGGCCGATGACGCCGGCGCTCCCGCGTGCGACCCGGAAGGAGCCCACGATGAGGCAGGCCTGGCCGGTGCCCCCCGGGTACCGAACCATCCCGGCGCGCTACAACATCGCGCGCGACGTGCTCGAGCGCCCCATCGCCGAGGGCCGCGGCACGCACCTCGCCCTCCGCGACGTCCGGGGCAGCCTCACGTTCCGCGAACTGGCCGCGGAGGTCGCCCGGTTCGCCGGAGGCCTGCGCGCCGTCGGCATCTCACGCGGGAGCACCTTCCTCATCCGCAGTCCCAACTGCCGCGAAGTCCTCGTGGCCTTCCTGGCGGGGGTCAAGCTGGGGGCCCTCCCCATCCTGGCCAACTCCCTGCTCGGCACCCGGGAACTCGCCCATATCGTGGACAACGCCGAGCCGACCATCGCCATCGTCCATGCCGATGTGGCGGGTCCCCTTCGCGACCTCCATCGCCAGCGCGGCGTATTCCGTCAGGTGATCGTTGTCGGAGGAGCCGAAGCTGGAGAGGTCGCGTTCGATTCCCTGATGCGGGAAGGCGAGACCGTCGAGACCGCGGACACGGCAAGCGATGATCCCGCATTCATCGCCTACTCCTCCGGGACCACGGGGGTCCAGAAAGGCATCGTTCACGCCCACCGGTGGGTCATCGCCAACGGCGATTTCGCCCGAATTCACATGCCCCTCACGCCCCAGGACGTCGTCCTGCACACGAGCGAAGTGAGCTTCGGCTGGGGATTGGGCCATGGGTTCCTGTGGCCTCTACGCAACGGCGGCTCCGTCGCATTGCTCCCCGGCCGAGCGACCACCGATAACGTGCTGGCCGCGATCGAGCGGTTCGGAGCGACCGTCCTGGCCACCGTCCCCAGCCTCATCCGCGCGATCCTCGCCACTCCCGACGCGGAGCGACGGTTCCGCGTCGCCTCCCTCCGGCTGGCATACGTGGCCGGGGAGCCCCTCGCGGAGCCGACGTACCGCGAGTGGACCCGCCGCTTCCCCTGCGAGCTCTACGACGTCTACGGAGCCTCGGAGTTCCAGGTGATCGTCGCCAACGGACCGGGCCTCCCCGTCAGGCCGGGGTCCATGGGCCACCCGAACCCGGCCATGACGATCGGGGTTCTCGGCGAGGGGCTCCAGGCACTCGACCCCGGCGAGGTCGGCACGCTCGGGGTCAAGGCCGACGACCCGGCCCTCTTCCTCGAGTACCGAAAGCAACCCGACAAGTGGCGCGCCGCTCACCGCGGCGGATGGTACGACACCGGAGATCAGGTCTACCGGGACGCGGACGGCTATTTCTGGTATGTCGGGCGAAAGGACGATCTCTTCAAGAGCCGCGGCTATCTGATTTCCCCCAAGGAGGTCGAAGACGCGATCCTCGAGCTTCCGGAGACCATGGAGGCCGCCGTGGTCGCCCACCCCGATCCCGACATCGGGAACAAGGTCAGCGCGTTCGTCGTCCTGCGCCCGCCCCACGCCCCCTCTCCCGCTCTCGCCGAAGAGATCCGCCGCCAGCTGCGCGGGCGCATCGCGCCCTACAAGATCCCGCACATCGTCAACTTCGTCGACACGCTCCCCAAGAGCGCGGTCGGCAAGGTCCTCCGACGCGTTCTCCGGGATCAAACGCTCTCGGGCCCGTGAGGAGACCACGGGAGGAGGCCCCCACATGGACATCCGCGGCATCATCACGCCCCTGTTGACTCCCTTCACGCCCCAGGGAAAGGTCGACGTCGCCGCGCTGGAGCGCGAAGTCCACTATGTGATCGACGTGTGTCAGGTGGATGCGCTGGAGGCGGCGGCGGTGGAGACGCAGGAGTACCAATTCCTCTCCCACGAGGAGCGCCGGGCGCTGATCGTGGTCACCGCGCAGTTGACGGGCAACCGCCTCCCGCTCATCATCGGCGTGTCGCACCCCAATCCCCGCACCGCCGCGGAGCTCGCCCACCTCGCCGAAGACGTGGGAGCCGCAGCGGTCCAGCTTCTGATCCCCTTGCGCCCCTTCGGCGGACAACCCACCACCCGCGAGGTGGTGGCCTACTTCAGTCAGGTCGGGCGGGAGACGCGATTGCCCATCGTCGCCTATCACAATCCCGGTCCCGGCGCCGAGGCGTCACCCGAGACCATGCTCGAGCTCGCCAAGCTCGACTGCGTGGCGGCCTTCAAGGAGTCTTCCCGGGACCTCCGCCGCGTGGGACGCCTGATCGAAGAGATCGAAAGGGCCGACCATGCCCGCTACTTCACCACGATGGAAATGCTCCTGATCTCCCTACTCCTCGGTGGCGCCGGCGCCACCATGCCCCCCCCGGCCGCCAAGATCGGTGCCGACGTCGTCAGGGCCTACCGCGGCGGGGACCTGAAGGCCGCCGTCGAGGGCCAACGGAAATTCTCCTTATTTCCCGCCCGCTGGATTCACCGGGGCCTCGCCCCGGTGCTGAAGGCGGCCATGCGGATGGTCGGCGTCGATCTGGGAGACCCCCATCCGCCGTTCGAGCCGCTCAGTCGCGAGGAGTTCCTGGCGCTCCAGCGCCACCTCAGAGAAATTGGCCTGGTCTGAAAGGAGGCGACGCCCATGCTCACCATCAGGCGCCTTTCCCTCGCCGACGCCCACGTCCTCCTCAAGGGGGCCGAGCTGAAATCCAGCGAGATGAACATTCCCATGTGCATCGCGGTGGTCGACGAGGCGGGTCACCTCGTTGCCTTCTCCCGCATGGACGGCGGCAAGATCACGAGCATCGACATCGCCATCACCAAGGCCTACACGGCCGCCTGCGCCAGACGCGGGACCCATGAGTACAACAAGCTCGCGGTTCCCGGCAGCCCTACCTATGGCATTAACACGACCAACCAGGGGCGCTTCACCATCATCGGCGGCGGCCTCCCGGTGGTCGTGGAGGGACAGATCGTAGGCGGCATCGGTGCCAGCACGGGCACCGCTGAGGAGGATCAGATCGTCGCCCAGGCCGGCATCGACTACTTTCTCGCCCGCCTGAAGGCATCGGCAGAAGCCACGAGCTGAGGAGACCGATCGATGCCGGTCATTGACTTCCACATCCACGCGTACGACTCGCCGGTAAGGGCACCGGAGTCGTATATCCATTTCATGAACCGCGCGCTGGGAGAACAATACGGATCCTTCGAGAACTTCGTCCAGTCGCACACCAGGCCCGACAAGTACCTGGAGGTCCTGGACGGCGCCGGCGTCGAATTCGCCGTCATCGTGGCGGAGCTCGCCCCCATCACCTCGGCCATCGCGAGCAACGAAACGATCGAACGGTTGTGCAGCGCCAGTCCCCGCCTGATCCCGTTCGCAAGCATCAATCCGTACCTCACGGCCCACTCCACACGGGAGCTGGAACGGCTCGTCCTCAAGCTCGGCTTCCGGGGACTGAAGCTCTACCCCACGTACCAGCAGTACTACCTGAACGATCCGATGCTTTACCCGCTGTACGCCAAGGCCCAGGAGCTCCGGATTCCCGTCATGTGGCACACTGGTTCCTCGGTGTTTCCCGCTTCCCGCCTGAAGTACGGAGACCCCCTCCATGGCGACGACGTCGCCGTCGATTTTCCCGATCTCACCCTCATCATGGCGCACAGCGGAAGGCCCATCTGGTACGATCACGCCTACACGCTCGCCCGGCTCCACGAAAACGTCTACATGGAGCTGGCGGGCCTCCCGCCCCAGCGTCTCCTCAACTATTTCCCCGAGCTCGAGCGCGTGGCCGACAAGGCGCTGTTCGGTTCGGACTGGCCCAGCATTCCGACCGCGACGATCAGGGGAAACATCGAGATCATCCGGGGCCTCCCCCTCTCCGAAAAAGCCAAAGAGCAGATCCTCGGTGCCAACGCGGCGCGAATTCTGAGGCTCGGGCCCTGAGATCGGCCGCACGGACATGGACGCGAGACCGGCAACCCACAACTGGCGGGGGCGGACCCGGAACGCCGCCGCGCCCGCCGCACGGAGGTGACCCAACATTGAAGACCATGCGAGCCGTCGTGACCCCGCACCCAGGCGACTACGATGTCATGGAGCTGAAGGAGATCCCCCTGCCGCCGCTCGGCCCCCGGGACGTGCTGGTGCGAAACTTCGCCTCCGGCGTCTGCTACCACGATCATCTCATCCGCGTGGGGATCATGAAGCGGGGCATCACCTTCCCCTTAATCCTGGGGCACGAAGGGGCGGGCATCGTGGAGGCGGTCGGCCCGGAGGTGCGCTCCGTCAAGGCCGGCGACCGCGTCGCCTGCACGCAGTGGACCGAGGCCTGCGGTCTGTGCCGCTTTTGCCGGACGAACCGCGAGCCGCTCTGCGCCCAGCGCAAGCTCTACGGCCACGACCGGGACGGGACCTACGCCGAGTTCTTCAAGATCCAGGAGGATTCGCTCCTTCCCCTGCCCCCCGAGATCCCCTTCGAGGAGGGCGCCATCCTCTCCTGCGCCATCGGCACCGTCCTCGCCGCCATTCGTGACGTCGCCCGCACCCAGGCAGGCGACCGGATCCTCATCACCGGCGCAAGCGGTGGCCTGGGCACCCACGCGATCCAGGTCGCCAAGCTCTGCGGAGCGATCGTCATCGCCCAGACGTCCTCCCCCGAGAAGGTCCCCTTCCTTCGCCAGCAGGGCGCCGACGAAGTGGTCGTTTCGCGAAACGGACAGTTCGCCGACGAGGTCCGCCGCTTCGCCGACGGCGAGGGCGTCGACGTCGTCTGCGACAACGTCGGCGCCCCCGTCTTCGAAGAGGCGGTCCGCAGCACGGCGCGGGGCGCGCGCTACCTGCTCGTCGGCGAGCTGACCGGGAACAAGATCTCGTTCAGCACGGCCCGCATGTTCCTCAAAGGGGTCAGCCTCCTGAGCACGATGAGCACGTCCCGGACCCAGCTCGCCGACGTCATCGATCTGGTCCGCCGCGGTCGCCTGCGCCCGACGATCACCGAGCGCTTCTCGCTCCAGGACGCGCCGCGGCTGCATCGCATGATGGTGGAGAAGAAGCTCTCGGGCCGCGTCGTGATGGCTCTCTGAGGGCTGCCATGACCGTCGAACTCGATCCGCTCGACGAATTCGCCCTTGTCACACTGAGCCGGCCGGATGTGCCGGGGAGGCCCGAGCCCTGGAACTGATCGCCGCCGGACGGACGGTATCGGCTGGGGAGGCGGTGGCGATCGGCCTCGTTCACCGCCTGATCGAGGGCGACCTCTTGTCGGGAGCCATGGCATTCCCCCGGGAGTTCACGAAGTACAGCCTTCCGGTCCTTGGCCTCGCGCGCCAGGCGGTCCATCGACCGCTCTCCGCTCCACAGGACGAGGGACCCCGGGTCGAGGCCGAACTCGCTACGCTCGCGTACCAGACGGCGGACGCGGAAGAGGAACTGGCCGCCTTCCTGGAAAAGCGACCCCCCAACTTCCACGATCGTTGATCGAGAGGGACCGGAGCCTCCCCTAGCCCCGGATGTCGACGACGATTTCCCGCTGGCGCGGCCCGTCCAGCTCCACGAGCGCGATGCCCTGCCAGGTGCCGAGCAGGAGGCGCCCGTCCCTGACGGGGATGACCTGGACCGGCCCGAGCAGCGCCGCCCCCAGATGGGCAGCGCCGTTGTCGTCCACCTTGTCGTGCTCCCACACGCCCTCAGGGATGAGCTTGTCGAGCAGGCTCAGGATGTCGGTGCGAAACCCCGGGTCCGCGTTTTCGTTGATGATGAGCGCCGCCGTGGCGTGGCGCGCGAATACGGTGCAGACGCCTTCCTTCGCCTTCGAGGCCGTGACCGCCGCCGTCACCTGGCGCGTGATGTCGAGGACCTCCCGCGGCTTGGTCGTCCTGACCGTGATGGTCTGCTGCAACCGTTACCCCGCGTCGTCGATGAGGCCCACGACGGTCCCGACCGGCACCGTCTGCCCCGCCTGCGCCCTGATCTCGCTGACCACGCCGGCCACCTCGGCCTCGATCACCACGTCGGCCTTCTCGGTCTCGACTTCGAGGAGCGGAGCGCCGGGGCCGACGCGGTCGCCGACCTTCACGAGCCAGGCCTTGACGTCGCACTCGGTGGTGTCCATGCCGAGCTTCGGGATCCTGATCTCGTGCACGGGGTGGACTCTCCCCTCACCCTACCTCTCCCCACCGGGGAGAGGAGAAGAGGTAAAAGGCGTCGGGTGGGGGAGAGGGGAGGGTGAGGGGGCCAGGAGCGCGCGGGCTTCCTGCAGCAGCCGGTCGCGCGAGGGCAGGACGTAGCCTTCCAGCGGCGGGCTGAAGGGCACCGGGACGTCGGCCCGCGTGAGACGGCGGATGGGAGCGCGGAGCGCCTCCCACACCTCCTCGGCGATCACGGCGGCCAGCTCGGCGGCGTAGCCGCAGGTGCGGTTACTGTCGTCGAAGAGGATCACGCGCCCCGTCTTCCTCACCGAGGCGAGGATGGTCTCGTGGTCGAGGGGCAGGAGGCTCCGCGGGTCAACGACCTCCGCCGAGATTCCCTCCTGGGCGAGCTGCTCGGCGGCCTTGAGCGCCTCGGGCACCAGGGGGCCGACAGCGATGATGGAGAGGTCGTCCCCGGGGCGCTTCACCTCCGCCCGCCCCAGCGGGATCGTGTACTCCTCCTCCGGCACCGGCCCTTTCATCGCAAGGAGCGCGGCCGGCGCGAACACCACCACGGGATCGTCTTCGCGGATCGCCGCCTTGAACAACCCCTTGGCGTCCCGCGGGGTCGAGGGCATGACGGCCTTCATCCCCATGTGGACGAGGAGCGGGTAGGGATGATCGGAGTGCTGGCCGGCGAGCCCGCGGCGCGCGCCCGAGGCGGGCACCAGGTACGTGACCGGGATCGTCCCCTGGCCGCCCATCATGTAGCGGAGCTTCTGGGCCTGGTCCACGAGCTGGTCGAAGGCCACGAACAGGAGAGCGTTGATCTGGTATTCGACGACCGGCCGCATCCCCGCCATGGCCGCGCCGGTGGCGAGGCCGGTGAAGCCCGCCTCGGAAATGGGCGTGTCGTAGATCCGGTCGGGACCGAACTCCTGGAGGAGCCCCTTCGTCACGCCGCGCATGCTCACGCGGACGTCCTCCCCCAAGACGATGACTTTGGAGTCGCGGCGCATCTCCTCGCGGAGCGCCTCGCTCAGTGCTTCCAGGTAGCGGATCTCTCGCATGGCCATCTCCTCAGAAACCGCGTGCCGGAAGGCCGGGGTACGTGACCGCGTACATGCCGTCCAGGGCCTCCTCCGCCTCCGGGAACGCGCTCTGGCGGGCGAAGGCCACCGCCTCGTCCAGCAGCGCCTCCACTTCCACCTCCACCGCGGCCGGGTCGCCGATTCCCTGCTTTTTGAGCCAGGCCGGGTAGGTCACCACCGGGTCGCGCTCGCGCCAGCGCGCGATCTCTTCATCGCTCCGGTACTTGATGCCGCGGGCCTTCTCGGCCGTGAAGTGGCCGACGAAGCGGTAGGTCCGGCATTCGAGGAGCGTT
>Ga0214473_10007429_pt1 | contig 13003 bp, 7 predicted proteins | sample RVTome_7_FD_203509 | JGI IMG/M metagenome (GOLD analysis project Ga0214473, IMG submission 203509) | Soil microbial communities from uranium-contaminated site in the Upper Colorado River Basin, Wyoming, United States - RVT98D197 | ecosystem: Environmental > Terrestrial > Soil > Contaminated >...
ACACGCGGCCCTCGCCCTGGTGGAGGCGGCTGACGAAGCGGACCGCCTCCAGCACGGTGGCGAGGTAGCGGCGAGTTCCTTCGGCTACGTCGATCGACGTCCAGTGCTCCCGGCCGTGGACCGCCTTCTGCCCGAAGTAGTGCACGCTGAGGATGACCAGGTCGAAGCGGCGGCTGCGCAGGAACTCCAGGATGAAATCCATCCGCTCGGGCTGGAAGCACACCTCGATGCCCTTGCCGATGAACACGGCGTCGCCGAACCGCGAGCGCAGGGCGGCGATCGTGGCGGAGTAGGCCTCGTCGTCGTAGGTGCATCCCGGCCAGTCGTCCGGGTGGGTATCAAAATGCTCGGTGAAGGTCAGCCCGGCCAGGCCACGGTCAATCGCCGCCCGCACGTTGTCCACCGGGTCCGCCCGCGAGTCCATCGAGTGGTGCGAGTGCAGATGCTGATCGTAAAGGGCCATGCCTGCCGATCCGCCGCGCCGCGAATATCCCGCCGACGGGCGGGAATATCACGGTGACCCGCCGGGAGGGCAAGAGCGGTCCCGGTCGGAGGGCCACAGCCCTGTGCCCCGCTAAGGCGAGGAAGTACGTAGCATGGTAGTATTAGGATTGTACGAGAACGCCCGGAGCAAGCTCATGACGCCCGAGTATCCAGGGCAGGTTCCAGCCACGGCCCCCACGATCTACTGCACGCAGTGCGGCCAGGCCATGCGTGTCGCCCCGGAGCACATCCAGTCCCCCGTAGCGTGTCCCCACTGCCGGCAGGTGATCGAGCCCTGGCGGATCGTCGAGGCCATCCCCCGCGTCGAGACCCGCCCGCCGCCGCCCGGCTACGGCGACGACCCGCTCTACCGCGCCGGCTACTCCTGGCGCAACCGGTGGATCGCCGGGGCCCTCGGCGTGCTGCTCGGCGGCTGCGGCGTGCATCGCTTTTATCTGGGCTTCACCGGCATCGGCATCCTCCAGATCATCATCACCGTCGTCACCTTCGGCGTCGGTGCCATCTGGGGCTTCATCGAAGGAATCCTCTGCTTCGCGGGCGCCATCCGCGACGTGGACGGCCGGCCGCTGCGCGACTGACCGGGCGGCGTTGTCAGTCGTGAGCTCTCAGTCGTCAGTCGTCAGTTCTCAGTTGTCAGTCACTGCGACGAAGCGAAGAAGGGAAGCTGATGGCTGACGGCTGACGGCTGAAGGCTTGGTCCGCACAGCGGACCCTACAACTGCCTACTGATAACTGACAACTTCCACCTCACAACTCTCCGCGCCCGAAGTGCCGCAGCACCGTCAGCGCCCGCAGGGTGATCCACTTCGACGGCTGGCCCTTCCGTTCGACGTCGGCGAGCATCTTTCCGTTGAGTGATTCGTCCAGCTTCCATCGGCCGTCGGGCAGGCACTTGCGTTCGATGTGATCCAGGGCATCGTCCATGGCCGGGTCGTGCTTCGCCCCGATCTCCGCCAGGGCGTACATGGCCTCCAGCAGGTCCGGGTTGTAGCTTCGGGGAAAGCCGAAGCGCAGCCAGCCCGGCTTGGGTAGAAGCTCGGCGTTGGGCACCTTGTGGTTCCTGATCCACTCCGCCCGCACCTCGCGTTCCTTGACCCCCTCGGGCCGCGTGCGCACCGCCTCATGAAACGCCTTGACGTCCGGCCGGACGTACTGATACACCCGCACGCCGAGCATTTCCTTGACCAGCGTATCCCGCGTGTCCTTGAGCTTCTTCCTGGAGAAGCCCTTCGGGGCCGCCGCCAGGCAGCGGAGGGTCTGCGCCAGGCTCATCTTGCACGCCGTGTGCAGGCAGTACTCCAGGACCACGCAGGGCACCCCGCCGTGAGGGATGATCCGCTCGGCCAGGCGCTCGTAACCGTGGACGACCCGCTCATCGTCGCCGAATCCGAAGTGAACCAGCGAGCGGAGGATGTTGGCGGTCAGACAGACGATCTCATAGTGGGGCTTGCCGTCGGAACTGAAGCCGCCGTTGTCGAGCTGCGTGGCCAGGACGTGTTTTGCCAGCTTTCGCGCCTGCGGGTCCCGGCCGTCGGCGTGCATTTCCGCCAGGAACAGGAGCGTCCAGAAGGACCCCTCGTACTTCTTGTAGTTCCCCCAGAACGCCCAGCCGGACGACTCCGCCCGCCCAACGTTGAGGCACTCGTCGATCCGCGCGAGCATCAGCGCCACCGGCGGGTACTCGTTGCACCGCCTCCGCAGGGCCTGCATCCGCCGCGAACCCGGCGATTCCCCAAGCAGCCGCGCCCGGGCCAGATACGCCACCCCCGGGGCGTCATCCTCCAGAAGCCAGTCGAGTACGTTCATGCCGAGCATCATAACCCAGGCGCGTTGGGCCCGTCAGCAGCGCCGGGTGCCACGCTTTCACGCGCAGCGGGTAAGCGTGCGGGCGCCGGCGCGCCGGGATAATTGTGCCAAATTTCTGGCACTCGCCCGTGTGCCACGACTCTGCGAGCCGTGCCCAGCATCCGCACCTATGACGCTCCATCGCCGCCAACTGAAAACTGACGACTCCTCTACGGACACACCAACGAAAGACCCTGCCCGTCCAAGCCCTCGGCGGCAAGGGAACGGACCAGACCGTTGTCGGAGGCGTTGATCTTCCCGTCCGTGAACACGTCCGCCCGCACCTGGGCGGCGTCGAACGGCTGTACGGGATCTACCCCGCTCGCGGCGAAAGACCGTACCAGACCGTTATCGGCAGCAGTGACCCGCGCGTCGCCCGTGCCTATCGGATTGCCGAAGGCATCGCCAAGCACGACGGAGAACTCGCGGCTGGTGTCCCCGGCGGCGCCACCCACACCGCTGAGTACTACCCGGTACCGGACCGGATCGTGCGTCCCGGGTGCCAACCCGGAACCGGGCAGTTGCGGACTAAACGTGATCACGACCTCGTTGTCCGCACCTTGCGCGGTGCTCATGGTGATTCCGGTCACATCCACGGGCTGACCATTCACGTCACACGCGGCCGCAATCGTCGCACTCGATCCGGCCGCGGTGACCGGGCCGTCAAACGTAACCACCAGCTTCTGAACGCCGCCGGACCGCGGCTCGGTGAAAGAGCCATCTTCCGGGACCACCAGGCCAACCTCGCCGACAGCTCCGTGCACGGCCACCGACTCCCATGTCGGACAGAGCGTGCCGGTACATACCCCGGCCACGCACTCGTCGCCGCAGGTTTCGACAAAGCCATCGTCGCAGGTAGTCCCATCCGGGGCGAAATTGTCCCGGCAGCTTCCATCCCCGTCGCAGGTATCAGCGCCGTTGCAGGTTGTATTGGTGGCATCACCGCAGGCTGTCGAAGCTGGCTTGAATGCATCCGCCGGGCAACTTCCCGAACCGTCGCAGAATTCGGTCATGTCGCACTCCCCGGCTGGCGGGCGGCACATGGTCGTCACCGGCTCGTAGTTCGGCAGGCACACACCGGCTCCGTTACAGCTATCCGGATTGTCGCAAACCGAGTCCGTCAGATCGCCGCAAGCGGTTCCACTGGCTTCGAGGTTCGAGTGGCACACGCCGTTCCCATCACACGTATCCGGGTTATCGCAGTCGGTGTCGCTTGCATCACCGCAAGAAGCGCCGAACGGAAGCGGCGGGTTCCAGCAGACTCCACCATCGCACACGTCATCCATGCACGGGTCACCGTCATCGCACTCCCAGTCCTCCGTGCACTCCAGACACGACACGGTCACGGGCACACTGACTGTAGGCTCGTCGGGATCACTGGTGTCAATATCTAGCACTCCGTTCGGATCGTCGCAAGAAGCACCGCAATCGATGGTAACACACACGTTCTGGCTCTGCCCCCCCGGGATCTGGAACGGCGGCGCTGGACTCAGCTGCGCCCACGACGGCTTCGCGATGGAGTTTACATCAAGCGCGCCCTGACCAGTGTTGCCAATCGCCATGATCAGGCCTGAACAGCCGCCGGCCCCGAGCATATCCAGGGCTGCGTTGATTCGGATGCGGCGCTGCGGATAGACTCCGGGGCAGGCGGCATCCTTTGGCACAACAGTCGCTCCTGTCGTATTGAGGGCGTTGAGCATCTCGGTAACGCTTCCTGAAGGAACAGCCTGCCGAATCACCGCCCACGCACCAGCGACATGCGGTGCCGCCATCGACGTTCCGTTCCACGACGCATATGCCGAGTCTGTCGTGCCTACAGAAGAATAGACAGAACGGCCGGGGGCGAACAGGTCAAGAAGATCGCCCCAGTTGCTGAAGCTTGTCTCTTCATCCGCGTCGTCGACGGCACCTACTGCGATAGCGCTTGAAATGCACGCTGGGGCAGAAATCCCATCACAACACCCGCTGTTATCGCAGTCGTTGTTCCCAGAAGCGATGACGGTACCGATCTGGGCCCCGCGAAGAAGATCAATGCTGGCCTTGACTGACGCGTTTTGTGCATCGCAGAAAGCCTGATCATCATTCCGGCCACCGCCGAAGCTCATGTTGACAGAAGCGATATTATAAGCCACTCGAAGCGAGTAAATGTACTCCAAAGCTTTAACATAGTCCGCCTGGTTGGTCAATATGCATTCACGTCCGTATTCCTCTTCGCACTTCGGGTAGTCAGCGGGGAACCTTGAGAACACTTGGACAGCAATGATATTGGCGCCTCTCGCAACACCGTATAGCGGCTTCCTAGAGTCGTTTCCAGCGACGATGCCCGCGACGTGTGTGCCGTGGTCGTAGCCAGCGTAGTTGGGCGGATGGTGCTCGGCGCTTCCTTGTCCTGTGTCCGACGCCAGACCGTTGGTGCAATCACCGGCACCTAAAGCCCCATCTTGGCCGCGGGCGAAGCACGCCTCAAGAATGTGCTTTCCAGCGAAGAAGTCGTGGGTCGCGCGTATGCCCGAGTCCAATACAGCCACGTACCAGCCGGCTCCATCGAAGCCGCGACTCCACGCGCTCGATGCCTCGACAATATCTACGGTATCCTGCAGCGAAGCCGCTGCTAGCCGGTCTTCATTGATGTCGAGCACATTCACAGACTCCTCGAGAATTCGGAGCGCCTGTTCCGAACCAGTGACATATACAAAAGGAATGAACGAAAATGTCTCCGCGGCCGTATGCGGCAGTAGAGTCAGTTTCTTCAGTTCACTCTGTGCAACAGCGGCGATCGCTGCACTTAGCTCAGCATCAGCAGTAACCGCGTGCGCGTGGCGTCGCGCGGCAACGGAGCGCGACGTGAGCTCGACGATGTTGGGAACAGCGACTTCGACAATCACGTGGACTGGGCCATGCAGTTTCGCTTCAGCCTTGAGGCGTGCAAACTCCCGTTGACGGTGGGCGACCTTGGTTTCGGACCACACTCCGGGTGGTGTGGATGCCAACTTTGTCGGTTCGCGGGCACCCACCGCACCCTCCGCACCGTCAGGTTCACGCGCCATGTGGTCACCGTTTGCCCTCGTCGAAGCGCTACACGTGAAATCCAGCGAGGAAGGTGCAACATCGATGTCGGGAGGCTGGACATCGGTCGTGATTGTGACGGGCACAATCTCCGAGAAGCCCTCCCCATAACTGTTCTCGACGTGGACAACATAGTTGGTTATCGTGGGCGTCGCGATCTGGCTGCCGTCCGGATGGATCGTGGGTGCCGTCAGCATGTAGGGGCTTGACGTGGGACTGATTGTCGAATCTTGCGTGGAACCGTCGACGACTTGGTCCGGCGTCAGGGCGGTCGGATCAATTGGATCCCAGTGAATATTCACATGCGTCGGACTTCCCGTCGTCTCCCACGCAACCTCGAACGCCTCCCCGACCGATACGCTCGATGGCGGCGGGGTGGTCCATACCGCCGTCGGCTTCAGGTCTACAGTAAAGGAACGACAATTTGACGGATTGGAAAGACCAGCACATGTCCCGTTGAACGCCGTTAGCCGCCAAAAATAATGGCCGTCTGAGAGGTCGGTTAGAACATGGCTAGTTGCCGCAAGCGCAAGGCTGTCGACTACATCAGTCCCCCCGCATGCGGAACCGACGTCCAGCCCGTACCCTGTCGCACCTGCCACGTTGTTCCAGCCAAGGGTCACGGAACTTGACGTAAATGACGCGCCGTCGTCTGGCGAGGTAAGCGATGGCGCGGCTAACGTCGTGGCGCATGCCTCGTTGGTATAAGACTGCGAAGGCCCAGCGCTGTTGTAGGCATACACCCTATAATAATAGCTCAGCCCATTAGATAAGGGGGAATCCTGATATGCCGTCTGATTCGCGTCAGTTGTAGCGAGTAGGCCCCAGGAACCGCCGGCTCCGAGCTTGCGCTCAATGCGGAAACCATCCTCGTTATTGGAATTGTCATTCCAGTCTAGGAGTATTTTACTGGACGACCCGACTGCCCCAAGTCCGGTGGGCGATTCAGGTACGGTGAGTGGGTTTACGAAAAAGGAACGGCAGTTCGAGGCATCAGATAGGCCGGGACATGTTCCCCTGAATGCCTTCAGCCGCCAAAAGTACTGCCCTTCGGACAGGCCGGTTAGAGTGTGGCTCGTTGATACGAGCGCAAGTCCGTCGATGACATTCGTCCCCCCGCAGGAGGACCCGACATCCAAGGCGTACGCTGTCGCGCCCGTCACGTTGTTCCATTCAAGGGTGACGGAAGTTGAGGTAAACGAAGCACCGTCGGTTGGGGATGTGAGCGATGGCGGCGCTAATGTCGTCGCACATGCCTCGTTGGTATACAACGGTGAAGGTCCTGCGCTGTTGTAGGCGTAAACCCGGTAATAGTACGTCAGGCCGTTGGACAACGGGGAATCCTGGTAATCGGTTTGATTCGCACCCGTTGTAGTGCGTAAGCCCCAGGAACCGTTCGCTCCGAGTTTGCGCTCGATTCGAAAACCATCCTCGTTATTTGAATTGTCGTCCCAGCGTATGAGTATCTTGCCGGATGAGCCAGCCGCCTCAAGGTCGGTGGGCGATGCCGGTACAGTCGGAGTGCTGACGACGTTTATCGTTTTCAAGTAACCATTGTCTTGTTCGTTCGATTCGGCGATCGCACCGGTGCAGTCCGCAACGATGCGGACAGTGTGCGTGCCGGCCGTAAGGCTACCCATGTTAAAGTCGTAGATCGATACGTAAGTGGAAGGCGCGTGCGGAGGATTCGTGAACCATGCGGTCCAGTAGGTTCCGTCAACATAGAGGCAAGTGTAGTAAATAGCACTTGTCGCGACGTTGCCAGAATTAGCGACACCCCAATCGACGTAGAGGGTGTCGGTAGACCGTAATGTGGCCGAATCCGTCGACGTGCCAGTTGTCGTGGACACGACGATCGGCGCTGACCAAGTCGGTGGATTCCAGGGGGCGAGGTTCGGCAGCCCGAGGGCCGGGTGCGCTGCGACGGCGCCAAACACGATGAGCGCGAGGGCGATTACTCGGCACCCGCCGCCGGAGCTGGATTGGATGACACGAGGGTGTGACCATTGCGAGGCGTCGGGCGTGACTTCCTGGTTGCAGCTTCGACAGGTCATAGAGATTCTCCATTCAGTTGGGCGTTTTCGAAATGGGGCTGTTATCTTGTTCTGCCGCCGCGGGCGCGCGGAACTCGGCCGCTCGGTCGGGCTTGTTCAAGGCTTCGTAGAGTGCGACCAGGCGCTCCGCGGCCACCTCTGCCCGCCCCAGGCATACCGTTTCAGCGGATCCGAGATCCTCCCATTGGCTTATTACCCGCCCGGGCGCCGATCTATCACGCCATCGCAAAGAACTTCCGCATGACCTAATCGAGACCTTGTAATCCGCTTGCCGAGTCTCGTTGGGCTTCGTAGGTTGCCAACTTGCTGGAGGCAGAGTCATTGCTGGGGCTCGGATAACCTCACTCGCCGCGAAGCTCCTGCACGGTCTCGCTGAGGTGCCCTTTGATCCGCGAAACGGCGTTGTACACGTGGCTGCGGCGGATGCCGAGCAGCGAGGCGACGATGCCCGGCTTCATCCCCTGGCGCTGAACCAGGTCATAGGCTTGCCAATTCACCGGGTCGACCCGCCCACGTACCTCGTCGGACGCTTCTGCGAAGACGATCGCCTCCCATTCTCGCTCGTAAGCCTCCTCCATCTGCTCAGGCGGCCCAGACGCCTTGTCGGGGAGTTGGTCGAGGCCGTCGATCCCTTCCACCCGATGACACCCAGCCCGACGCGCATAGTCACGGCGGTATCGACTGATCTTGTTGAACACGATTCCCTTGAACCACGACTTGAACGCGCCACGGCCCCGGCTGTATCGCCCGTCCCGAAGACCTTGCACCGCCGCCACGACCGTCTCCTGCACAACATCCTCGATGTCGTTGGAATGCACGCCGGCGGCCTGAGCGACGGCCCGTGCCAAGTTCCCGTAACGCTCGACGAACCGCCGCTCCGCACACGCGTCGCCACCGTAGGCGACGCCGTTGAGCAGCGTTGTCGACGTACGAGAAAGCGTACTGTCCACAAGAAACCTCCTTGATGCGCCTGAACGGGCGCTCGCCACCGCACGTTCGCCGGCGCTTTGGACGACTCGAGCAGCCGGTCCGCGGTCCGATCGCCCGAGCCGCGAACATCATTCTCGCCCATCCCTATTCGCTCACCGGCGCGTGATCTATCACTTAGTGCGACGGAGGCCACGTTTTCCGCCAGATGGCGTCAATGCCTGCTTCTGCCCGTTCCCGACTCTCACGGTCGGGAACTCGAAGTTCCTGCAGGTCTAGCTCAGCGTCGAGTTCGATTTCCGTTCCATCGCGCAACTCAAGCGCGATGATCGTATTCGTGCCCCCAACGAACCGGGATAGCCTGACCAGGTCTTGTTCGTCGACCCGTGTCCAATAACCGGGAGCTACGTAGCCGTAGGCGACGGGCGGGCACCTAGACCCGCGGTTCATCCATTCGTTGATGGTCCAGAAGTTGTTGATAGGGCGATCGGAGGCGCGAGCGCGAATAAGAGTCTCGGCGTCGAGAATAAGAAGCGCCGTGTGCAACCGCTCGTTGGCTAGGTCCCGCCTTTGGCCTTCGCGGATTTCGTTGGCGATGAGAGGAAACGCCACACACGCCTGTCCTTCTACATCAACCGTCACGGGACGCGCACGCGGATCGTTCATCGGCCAGCCAAAATGCCAGTAATCCCCCAGGCGCGTGCCACCTCGCGTAAAGGCCGCCAAGTGCGCCGAGCCGCGGTGGTGTATCGAGGCGACAATAAGCTCTTCACCCGGGATTGCGTCCAAATCGCCTGCCCAAAGGGTCTCCGAATGGCACGGACCAGTAGGTTCACCGAAGACATTCGGCGGGGCTTCGCAAAGCTGGTCCTTGAAAAGCGCGGGCGGAGCTTCGGGCTGAGCTCGACAATCCGATGGATCGAATACGGCTAGCGCTCCTGCGTATTCACCTGGTGCCGACGCCTCGAACCCAACAGCCAGAGAAGGACGGCCATCTCCCGCGAAGTCGACGAGCAAGGCGCTGCGGACCTTGCCTTGACCAGGCCGGAAGCGAGTAGTATCGCCGTCGCTGAATTGAAGCACAAGATCGTACGCTCCGCTCGAATCCTTCACGGGCTGAACCGAAACCAGGTGCGTTTGCACACCCGCTGCATGCTCGGCAGGCTGCCTAAGCGAAGACCTCACGATCAAGGCGATCATCGCCAAAAGCGCAAGTGCCCCAATCGCGATCCCCTGATAAAACCGGCGAGCGCCACGCCACGACCAAAATCCGCTCCGCCACTCGTTAACGGCGCGACGCATTTCCGAAGCCGTTTGGAAGGCCTCAGAGGCTTTCGGATGCGCCGCCTTGTTCATCACGCGGATCGCCCGCCGGTAGTCTCGTACACGCGCAGGCGCAACGAAGAGTTCGCCTGGCAGGTCTGGAAACTGCGAGGCGTGCCACCCGGTCAACATGTGGTAGAGTAACCTGCCGACGGCAAAAACGTCGCGCGCGGGGCCGCGTCTGTCGTCCAACGGCATGTAGCCCACGGTACCCGACGAATCGCGTGCGTGATCCATGACCGAAACCAGCCCGGGATCACCGAGCTTCACGCGGTTGTCAACATAGAGAATGTTGGCCGGTTTGACGTCGCGATGGACGTTGCCAACCTTGTGAAGCGCGTCCAATCCAGAAAGGACCTCGTCCGTAATCGCGAGTGCTTCATCCGGGGGAATACGCCCGTGTTGGTGCGCCTCTATGACCCCGGCAAGTGTTTTCGGCTGATAGTCTCCGATTGACCAGCTTGGTACGCCTCGTAGGTCATCCGCAAGTTCCATGACCATGTAGACGTGCTGATGCGCCTCAGCCACGTCGAAAATCTGCAGCAAATTCGGATTGTCCTTCGCAGCTTCCAGGTAATGGATGATCCCATTCAGTTCGGTGGCGTGGACAGACGTGGCCGAAGCGACGCTCTTTGGGATTATCTTGACGGCCCGGTGGATTCCGGTAGCCCTTTCGGTGGCGAGCCACACCTCGCCGAATCGCCCTCGCCCGATCCGCCTGTGTAACTCGAAGCTCGGAATGTCGGGCGGACGCATCGCCGAACCCGCCTCACGGCTTTCCAGTGCCTGCAACGCTGCGTAATCGAAATCGTACACCGACATTCGCTCGACTCGTTTCACCTAATCCGACAGTTATACTACCCAGATCTGATCGCCCGACTGGGCCGCCGCCAGGGCTTCGCCGAACGTGTCGTAGGCCGTCGCCCAGGACTGGCCGTTGCCGCCGGGCGGGGCGCTGGCGTTGACGTAACGCACCACCGCCCCCGCCGGCGCCGCCGACGCGAGAAACGCCCACAGGCCAAGGGCAAGTACAAGATGGGTCCGAGTGATCCGAGACGCGACCGTAAGGGAGCGGTACTTCGGCGAGGCTCGGCCGATGCCCCACCGGCGAAGATCGGCAAGACGGCTTCTTGGACACCCTTCGAGAATCCCCGGCAGGAGCGTGCGGGAAGTCATCATGGACGTTGCCCTTTCGTTGTGTCGGTGGTCCGTGAAGTGCCATTCGCCTGGGATCCCCTCGCTACGTCGCAACGCATCGGCGAATCCGGAAACTCTGGTTGTCACCTCCGTGGTTGCAGGGAGAACGGCATCCACAAAGCCAGAGTATCAAGACGGGCTGAAAAGTTCAACGAGTTTATCAGGAATTATCCGGTGCGGGAGGATGGTGTCAGGCGTCAGTTTTCAGCGGACCACCGTTGCTGATGGCCGATGGCTGATGGCTGACGGCTGACCGCTGACGGCTTCGCCCTCCGGCACGCGTACCCGCCTTCAGCGTGAACGCGTGAACCCGGCGCGAACCGCTCCTTAACAGTCGCGTCTCGGATCGCCTGCGGCGCGAAAGCGTGGCACCCAAGCAGCCTCGCATGACTGCGCGGCACCCGCGCGATCATGGCGCGAATGCGAAGCTGAAGCCGGCGTAGTCGGCGAGGTCGACGTCGCCATCGCCGTCGGCATCAAACGCAGTGAGACACAATGCCGGGCAATGCGGGTCGGCGGGCGCGGGCGCTGCCCCGACGCCATTCAGGCAGTCCGCGAAGGATCGATAGTCGTCCAGACTCACCGCCCCGTTGCCGTCGTAATCGCCGAAGGCGAGCGCATCGCACTCATCGGGCACGCTATCGTCGTTGCAGTCGAAGCTGGACCCGTCCGTTAGGTCGCACTCGTCCGGCACCAGGTTCGGCTGACAGTCTCGCGAGCAGGGCGGCGAGGTGCCGACGCACAACCCGCCATTGTCGGAACGGATATCGCAGAAGTCGATCTTCCCGAAGCCGGGATCGCCCTCGATGTGGCAATCGGTGGCGGTTCCGCAGTCGAAGAAGTTGGCACAGGCCCCGTCCATCGCGTCGCACGACAGGTCGCACACATCGGGGGTCTGGTTGAAGTTGCAATCCCCCGCGGTGCAGGTCAGCCGAATGGCTCCCTGCGGCTCGCTGCCGTACTCACCGCCGAGACGGACGATATAGCTGTCGAAACGACTCACCGGCACGGTGACCGCCGATCCCGGCCAGCAGCTACTCTGGCAGATCTCGGCAGCGCAGACTTCGTTCAGAACGCAGCTCTGGGCGATGCAGATGTCGCCCGCCGGGCACTCGTTGCCTCCGATCGTGCAAATGGTGCCAGGATTGGTCCGGCACACCCGTGGGCAATTGAACGACGGGGAACTGCCCACGCTTCGGTCACAGACCTCGCCGTCCCAGGAGCAAAGGCCCGAGAAGCAGTTGCTGTTCAAGGTGCAGAGGTTGCCGCCGATAGTGCAGGTCTTGAGCGGGCACTCGGCGTCGGTCTCGCACGGACGCACGCAGACCTGGTCGACGCAGACGCCGATCGGCTGGCCGGACACCTCGCAATCGTCGCTGGTCGTGCAGGGCAGCACGCAGTGGTTCCCCTGGCAGACCGACCCGGGCATGGCGCACTCGCTCTCGCTGACGCAGCTCTCCGTGCCGACCCTGCAGATCTGGTTGTTGAACTGGGCCTCTGCCTCCGTAACCGGCGCATCGTCGTTGGCCCCGTGAAGAAGTCCGCCGAAGGCCGGGCAGCTATTAAAGTTCTGCTGCGGGTTGGGCCCGTAGATCGCCAGGGTCGTATCCGGAGAGGTTCCGTCCGATTCACAGGTGGTGACGCGCAGGGTGCCCGTGCAGCCGGCCGTATACGCGGCCCAGACGTCGTTCTTCATCGCCTCGAGATCCGATTCACCCGGGCACTCCAGGGTCGTGTTGTTCAGACATAGCGTGTTGGGATCGCCGCTGCAGTCGAAGGGGATGACGTCCTCGACGCCGCTGGGCGAGCCGGTGATGGGTCCGATGGCGTCGGGGCAGAACGAGTAAGGCGGCTCGGTGGAGCCGAACGGGCACGGGGACTCGACGGTGAGGCGGTACCTCGCCGTAGTGGTTGCGGAAGTCGGAGCGGCGGCCATCACGATGATCAGCTCGTTCGGATTGAGGTTCGAGAGGCAGATGTCCGAGAGCCGGCCCGCCGGCCCGCAGCCGCTGTCGTCATTGCAGGCCACGGCAGCGCCCAGGGACGCGCAGCCCGCGCCCAGCGAAACATCGTCCGCCGGCCGAAAT
>Ga0214473_10007430_pt1 | contig 13002 bp, 15 predicted proteins | sample RVTome_7_FD_203509 | JGI IMG/M metagenome (GOLD analysis project Ga0214473, IMG submission 203509) | Soil microbial communities from uranium-contaminated site in the Upper Colorado River Basin, Wyoming, United States - RVT98D197 | ecosystem: Environmental > Terrestrial > Soil > Contaminated >...
AATTTATATCATTATATAAATTAAAATATGATCTATTTAATATAGTATAGATGGCTCTTGGATTTAATAGAGGTATTTACCAATTAAAGACAACTATTAATTATTGTCCAGAAAATAAAAAACAAATCACCGAACAATGTTGGAGGGGTAACCTAATTCAACCATCAGATCTACTAGTTACTATTCAAAAAGATTTTTATACTGTTAATCCCCGTAGAAATATCACTTATATAAAAAGTAATATATGGAATAACTGATATGATATATCAATATATACAAAGGATTTATTTGTACTATTTTTTTGAATATTTAAAACCATAATATCTTATTATTTGGTTTTAATTTACCAATTTTTTCAGCATCACTATCATATATATCACCTTCTTTACTAAACCAATAAAAATGAGCACCTATCTTTTTCTTACGCATATTCTCTAAAGATACATTTGATTCAATACTTATATTATTAGATAATCCAACTGTTTTTATAGGTTGCTTCGGTTCTACTGCTTTTTTCTTTAAGGTAATTTTGGGCTTATCCATATCAACCTTATTAGATGATTCTGTTTCTTTTTGAATGTTTTCAGATTCAATTGTAGATTTTTTATTATCTTCAAAAACAACTACATCTTCCTTAGAAACAATCACATCTTCCTTATTTGAAGAAACAATCACATCTTCTTTATGTTCAGAATCAGCTACATCTTCATTATATTTATTATCCCCAATTGTAGTTTGTTCTTTTTCAACATTAGATACAATAATATCATTTTTAGGAATAATGTGCATGATGAGCATAGATTTCTTATTATCAGATAACTGCTCAATATTATCTTCAATAATATTAGAGTTAATTGGTGGTGTAGATTCTTTTTTCTTTGGGATAAGAGGAATCTTCTTTTTAGATTCTGATGTAATAGAAGATGTTTCTGAAGAAATCAGAGGAATTTTCTTTAGTTGTATTTTTGGTCGTGAATTCAACATTTCTATGGTAATTATATTTTTTCTATAAAATTAAATCAAATTTTTTTTGATAAATCAAATTGATATATTTTAATGATACTAAATATTTTTAAAGATTACAACGCATACTTATTTCATGAGATTTAAAACCATTTTTTTCATAAAATGGTACGTTATTTGGTTTACAATCTAATATAATTTTATAACAACCATGAGATTTCCCTAAAGCTACCATATAATATATTATAATAGATCCTAAACCATATTTACGATAATTTTGATGTATTACAACATCTTCAATATGACCAACATATCCACAATTATGTAAAAATTTTGGCTCAATTAATAATGTGCTGCATCCAGCTATATTACCTTGATCATCTTCTATTACTATGATATGATGATTGTGATTTTCCTTAATTTGAACATATTGATATACAAATTCCGTTTCAGTAATATTACCAACCACACTCAATTGAGATAATAATTCTAAATATCCCTTATAATCATCTGCTCGTAATTCCCTAATTGTATATCCATTCGGTAATTGATCCATGATATTATATTGACTATATATACAGTATATTTTTATAAAAATAATAAATAATCATTTTTTTATATGATATCATTTAATCTAAAAAATTGATAAATAAGAATAATTCCCATTTTTTATTTGAAACGATAAATTAAATATAAAATGTCAAAAGATTATTATAAGATTTTGGGAATTGAAAAAAATGCAACTGATGCAGATATTAAGAAATCATATAAAAAATTAGCACTTGAATGGCATCCTGATAGAAACCCTGATAGAAAAGAAGAATCTGAAGAAAAATTTAAAGAAATTGCAGAAGCATATCACATTCTTATTGATCCAGAAAAAAGAAAAAATTATGATTTAGGCAGTTCTAATATAGATAATCAAGGATTTAACAATAATAATGCATATAATCCCCATACAATATTTGAACATTTTTTTAAACAAAATGGAGGATTTCCTAATATGCCTGGAACATCTAAGGGACCATTTGGAGGATTTAGATTTCATACCACTGGAAATAATTCATCTTTTTCAAGTTCACATTTTAGTAGCACCACTAATGTTAAACAAAATAATCAAATTAAATCTCTACCACTAACATTAGAAGAATTATATACAGGATGCACCAAAAAAATGAAAATAACTAAAAAATTAGTGGATGCATCTGGCAAAGTTATGCCTGTTACTAAAATATTAGATCTTGTTATAAAACCTGGATGGAAACGTGGAACAAAAATTACTTTTGAAAATGAAGGTGATGAAATACCTAATTCAAAACCAGGAGATATAATTTTTATTATCGATGAAAAACCTCATAAATTTTATACCAGAAAAGATGATGATCTTTATTATCCTATTGATATTAACCTAAAACAAGCACTTACAGGCTTTAAATTGACAATACAAACGTTAGATAATAAACCATTAGAAGTCGATGTTAGGGAAATTATTTCTCCAAATTATAAGAAAATTATAGCAAATGAAGGAATGCCTAATCATAAAAATCCTTCGCAAAAAGGTAATCTTATTATTGAATTTAATATTAAGTTTCCTACTGATTTAACACCAGATCAACGACTTAAGATTAAAGATATTTTATAAACTGTACATTTAATATTTATAATATTTATAATATTTATAATATTTATTTAATTATCTTTATTTTTTATAGCAGCTAAATAAGTTTTTACTTGTTTGCTATGTGATAATATAACTGCATGACAATCATTCTTAATTGATATTCTTAATTTTCCATCACCATCATCCATTAAGCTTTGAAAACTTTCATATATTTTATTAACATGATGGTTATCATTCATTACATGTTCTTCATAATATTCATTTAAATATTTATATAATTTTTTGACCAAGCTTTCTAATACATCATTTCTTGTTCTATATTTATAATCAGATATATTTCCTTGTATTGTTTTAGGTTCATATACCATAATAAACTTAGATTTTAGATTTTTTATATATATGTTATAATTTTCCGGATAATTTGGATTAAAATGTACTAATTCTAATAAATATGCAATACTTTTGCTTCCTTGTTTTAATGTTGTATTTAATATATCATCTGTTAACATTGACATATTTTCTTTACCATAATGATTTATCTGTAAATTATTATCCATACGTAATAATTTTTTTAGTTGATATATTTCTTTCCTCAAACGCATATTTTCTTCTTCTAATGATATATTATCTCTTTTTTTTACTAATATTTTAGTTTTAACCACAGATCTCGATTCATCTATTTGCTTTTGATCTGTATCTTCCTTAATTAATAATTTCATATTACTAGTAGATAAAATTGGTGTTAACAAATCATTGTTAATATCATTATTTTTATCCATAATATCATCTGTTATATTTTCATCAAATTCCACCATATCACCATCAGATTCTACATTATCTGTTCCTGAAACCATATCTTGTGTTGTTGTTGATACTATATCAGTTCCATTGGTCATATCTTCCATAGATAATATATCCAATATATTAGCATTTCCACAAATATTATTATCAATATGATGTTTTAGATTCCATTTGGTACTAAACAATTTATTACAACCACTGCATTCATTGTGCGTATCCTTTGATTTAGTCTTTACACATACATTATTATCTAAATGTCTCTTTAATGATCGATTTGTACTAAAATGCTTATCACATATATCACAATATCTATCTATCATAATATTACCATTATTCATTTTTATTTATCTATAAATAAATATTTATAAATAAACGATTTTTATAATTCATATTTTAAATTAATTATTAATTTATTGGTGAATACTAAACATTTTACTTACTTTTACACTTAGACATTTATCTATTGTGTTAATATTTTTATTATATGGTTTGGATTTAATATCTTTTTCAGATGATTTAATACTATCTTTATTTAATGGTACAAATTTATCATTACGACCATTCTGATGTTGAGATAATTCTTCTGCTTGATAATAAATAGATATCATTGGCGGTTTATATACCTTATAATTAAATTCATTTTTAGCTGACATACGATATTCTTCTATTGATAATGGACCACCAAATTTATTTAATAATATTCTCTTCGGTGCTAACATAACCTTCTTAATATTATTGCTATCATCATTTAATTTAATATACAATAGATTAAGATAACCATATTTTTCCCATAAACTATCATCCATTTCATTATCAAATAAATATCTACTTGCACATGCAAAATTACAGAAATTACCATATAAATAAAATTTAACATCATCTATAGAAACCATATCTATTTTTTCTGGAATTCCTATCGGCATACCATTAAAACATTCACTACAATTCCAACATGCATATGATGAGCTCTCAGGCCATTTATTGAAATCTTTATTGTTTATTAATCCCATAGCTGATCCCATTAAAAAACTCATTTTTATACCTGATTCCGATTGGGTATCATCATTTTTAGATATTCTATTCATATATGTATAAGATTTATTTTCAATCATATTAAATTGCATATCTGCTGCTTTTGGAATAATAATATCTTTATTAATTATATGGTTTCTATCTAATCCAGAACAAATTGAATTTAATAATGCTATTAAATTATCCTTCATATTATTATCCCCTTTATTAATATATTGTATTGAACTTTCCATATTACTTGCCTGGTAATTTGATGTTTGATTACCTTTCATTCCCATTCTCTTTTTCTCAATTATATCCCGAACATCATCAGATGTCATCTTAAACTGTATTATAAATAAATTAGGATCAATTGGTATTGATTCAATAGTATCAACTGGCTGTTGTAATATACTATAAGTTCGTTCCTTGGGTTTTCTACCACGCTTCTTGGGATTTTTAATAATAGAATCATTTTTGGGCTTCGGTTTTCTACCACGCTTTTTCTGAATCTTTTCAGATAAATTAGCATCCACTTGTTTGGGCTTTCTACCCCTTTTTGATTTAATTATTACAGATTGTGGTTCTTCTTCCACATCACTTAGTTCATCATTTTCTTCTGATTCGCTTTCATATTCCTCTTCATTATCAGATGTATCAATAATATCCATAGTACCCGTTGGTAATGTAAATTTTTTAATATTTTCATGCTTTTCGCTATTTTCCTCAATTATTATTTTTTTCTTTAACATTTAATTTTCCTTAAATTAAATATTTCTAAGTTAAATTATTTATTATTAATTAAAATCATATTTATTATTATATTATTTAATTATAATAAAATAAAAAATAAAAAATAAAAAATAAAATAAAAAATAAAAAATAAAAAATAAAAAAATAAAAAAATAAAAATAAAAACAAAAATAAAAATAAATAAAAAATAAAAAATAAAAAATAAAAAATAAAAAATAAAAAAATAAAAAAATAAAAAAATAAAAATAAAAATAAAAATAAAAATAAATAAAAAATAAAAAATAAAAAATAAAAAATAAAAAAATAAAAAAATAAAAAAATAAAAAAAAAAATAAAAAAATAAAAAATAAAAATAAAAAATTGAAAGCTTTATTCATATTATCTGAAACTTTGATAAAAATCTAAAAAAATGGCCGAATTTGTGAACATTGAGAAAGCAGGAGAATTTGGCGCTTCTCGAATGATGAATCTTGGGTATAATTGTATGTTGTTGAATGCAATGAGAGATATTTTAGGAAATGATAGAGATATTATGGAATCTAAAATTGTCAACAAAACAAATACCATAGCTTTTAATAATTATGCCATGTATGTTAAAGTTTTGGAAAATAATTGGGATGTGTTTGTAAATGAAAGATTTTGGGGGCGAATTAGTTTTGGTATAAGATAAAAATAAAAAATAAAATTAAAATTAAAATTAAAAAAATAAAAAATATAAAAATAAAAATAAAAAAATAAAAATAAAATAAAAAATAAATAAAAAAATAAAAATAAAAATAAAAATAAAAAATATAAAATAAAAAATAAAAAATAAAAAATAAAAATTTTGATTAAATAAATTAACATATAAAAAAATAAAAAAATAAAAAATATAAAAATAAAAAATAGAAAATAAAAAATAAAAATTAAATTATTTATTTTATTTGGAATTATGCAGTAAAAATCTTAAACAATTATTATTAATATGCAATTGATAAAATATAACCCCCATGACCAGTAGGTCGAGCTCCAAAAATTGGCTTTGTCACAAAGTTAATTTTCCCTTTGTGACAAAGCCAATTATAAATTTAAAAAATATATTTTTTGATCCAAAAATTAAAAAAATAAAAAAATAAAAAATAATAAAAATAATAAAAATAAAATTTGAACATAAAAAATTTATTTTTGAACATAAAAAATCTATTTTTGAACATAAAAAATTTATTTTTGAAGATATAGATTAAATTATGGATAGTGCAGAATATAAATATTTAGCATTAAACAAAGTACTTGGCGGTTTTCGCGATGAATATATAAATGAATTAATTAAGAAGAAAGACTACTGGAGAAATAAGCTGCAAAATTATATTATAGAATTACAGAAATATAATATTGCTGATGAATGTCATAATTGTAATGATATTATCATATTTGAAAATTCAAATCATTTCACATGTGATGATTGTGGAGAAATTTTTCATTATAGATGTAAACAAAATGATAATTATAATGGGGAATTTATTTGTGGCCAGTGTAAAATGAAATTTTGTCAACATTATGTTAGTTATTGTATTAGATGTTTGGATGATTCTCTTCATTATATAGATAAATGTCATTTTCATGAAAATACTCATTCCCATGAGGATCAGGATCCTTGTATGGATTGTAGATATATTGAATCACGTATATGTAATGTGTGTTATAATAAATTATAAATAAAAATTAAAAAATATAAAATATTCATTATAAATCAAAGTATCTAAAAAAATTGATTAGATTTAGTTTATTAATCATGAATAGAAAATGGATGAATTCATTATTAAATTCTTCGGCTGAAGTAAACATACATGATAAGATTAGAAAATCAATGGAATCCATCATATTTGGAAATAATTATGATAATATGAATATAAGATGTTTAATTATAGATTTGGTATTTAAATCTGAATCAGCATATGTATATATGTGGAAATTAATAAGAGCATTAGCAAAATCATATAATGAAATGTTTAGTTTAGAATCCACAATTATGAATATATGGTCTATTAGATCAATTGGATATATCATAGGATTTGATATAGATCATTTCATTCCACGTATAGAAATTAATAAATGCAAATCATGTGGTTCCTATATTCATAATGTTGGATTAATTAAACATATGCGTGTATGTCATTCTATACGTAAAATAAATTTAATTCAAAAGAAAATTATAAAACCATGTATAACATGCAATTGTTTGTTTCATCCCAAATTTAAAATTTATGATTTTTTGCCAAATAAAACCAGTAAACGCAATAATATAGATTTATGTCCATTTGATTCTATTAAATGTGCATGCTGCCAAAAAAATTTTAAAGTATTTGATTATTTAATTTATCATCAGATGATATGTGAAACCAAATGCTTTATCTGTGGGGAAATCATACTAGGAACAAATTCTTATATTCATTATCAAAAAAATCATAAAGAACCTATAAAACGCATGTATTCATGAATTTTATCCCTTCTTTCCCTATTTAAACATTATCTAGATGGGTATTTCAATAAAAAATCTGGAATAATTATTATTTTAGATTGATTTTTAGATTGATGACGTATAATATTATTTTTTATATAGTTTTGGTTGCTGTTAGTAATAATTATTTTATTAGCTTTCCACAAATATCTAACTGGAATTCTATATAATGTTGACATTTTAATTTCTATTTGATAGAAAATTAAAATATAATCAATTTTCATTAGATATCATTTAATCTAATAATATTAACTAACAACATAATTAGCATTTATTTCCAATGAAATTATCAAATCTACTTAATGATGTGATTTGAAATACTAATACATGATCGGTACCATTTGAATCAAATAATTCTCCATGACAATTCAGTAATGTAACTGTAAATTGGTTTACTTCTGGAATAGGAGATATAAAATACTTTGAATATGTTTGTTTATTTACATTATCTACATCTCGATTAAATACAAACGAATTAGGTGTATTATCCATTCCTAATATACAAAATGCATTTTGTACTGCATTACTATTACTATCAACACGTTCCATTCCTTCTATTTTTAAAATAACATATCTATCCCTATTCAAATTAGCAACTAAATCACTTGTATAACATGTACTTCTCGCAAAGTTTTTACGACTAAATCCTAATACAGCTCCAGCTGATTGTGGCATATATACTCTTTGATGTTCACCAACGGGAATATTTGGTGTTATAAATGGATCTACTCCAGCAATTGTTGGTTTAAATTCACCCTGTGAACCATATTTTTCTTTACCTGATGAAAAAATCAAATTAAATATACCTGAGCCACTTATCTGTTTTATCGTAAATTTTATTAAATGAATATTAAATTTCACCTTATATTTATTTGAATTTACTTTATTTAAACATTTTTCTAGATTACTTCTAATACTTGGTTCAGTGCATGAATCCGCGCGCCAATTACCAATTGGTAAACATATCGTATGATAAGATCCACATCTAACCTGTTCTTCATTATCCTGGAAATAAAATTTATTATTGCTTTCATTAATAATATATGATGCATTGGGTATTAAAGCAAAACTTAATTCAACTTGAACTACATCTTTATATACTTTATCTAAAAATACTTTATATTTACTGGCGGATGGATATTTATCATGATTTCTTTGTGAACTATCTATAACTAAAACTGCATCATTTTTATTATCAGGATTAGTACAACTACTATAATTTATATCATATAAAGTTTCTTTAATCCTATCATTCGATTGAAACTGAGGATAATTAAATTGTTCAGTATAATCAGTAAAATTGTTTGTTCTAAAGATATTTGATGATGCCATATCCTATTTATATTTTTATTATATATACAATATTATTATATATAATAATTACCAAAATTATTATATAATTAACATAAATTAAAAACAATTTATTCCACTATATTTATCTTATTTTTTTTTAAGACTAGGTGGCGAATATGTTGGTTTACTAGGCTGTTGACTAGGTTTACTAGGCTGTGGACTACTAGGTTTACTAGGAGGTTGATCAAGTAAACTAGTGGTACTAACTGCTTTACCATGTAAATTTTTCCATGAATAATGGCATACAGTACATATATAAGCCAACATTTTATTGGCATTGTAATCTAAATATACAATATCCGTTAAATCAGGGTTTTCAAGACTTTTACACTCCGGATTAATACATTTGATTGCATTTGTATGGGCTAATGCATTATCATAACGCATATCGGATACTAATTTAACTTCACTTGTATTTGAAAATGCTCCAGATGCTTTAATACATTTAGAAACTACTGGATCTTTTGTAAAATGGCATGATGTACATTCCAGTTTTATTTTATTATCCACAATATTATACCCAAATAAGTTATTACACATATCACAGAATTGATCCATTTTATTCTATATTATATGTTGATATATAATATAAATTAAATATCAATTTTTTAAGATTAATTACATTTTAGTTTAATTATATTAATTTTGAATTAATAAATATTTTATATTATTTATTAAATAAATATTTTATACAAAAATATTTTTTATATAAAACATATTTTTGTATTTTTAATATTTATTTTTATATTGTTTTTTAAATATTTTAAATATTTTAAATATTTTTTATATTATTGTTATTTATAAAAAAATTGAATTAGTAATATTTATAATATAATTTAGTTATTAAACTTTTTATATGAGTAGTAGTTGTTCCGATGATGATAGTATGCATGATGATAGTTCATCTGATGTAAATAATGTTATTAACACACAATTTGTTACAAATGATAAAGAATGCAGTATTTGTTCAGAAGATTTTGATAATCCTATTAAATTAGTATGTGGCCATGTATATTGTTTTTTATGTTTAAAAGGATCTATTTTAAATAGTACTAAAGAATGTCCATTATGCCGTAATAAATTTTCCAAAACATTTCTATATGATATGTTTCATCATCCTGAAAAACTATGTATTGATTTTTCTGTTACCAAAGAGCCTGATAAATCAGAACCAGATATAATACCAAATATCACAACACCTAATATACCACTAGATCAATCTGGTGATGAATCAATTAAAGAATTAGTTGATGATAATTCATCAGATGATTATACCTGGGTATATTCATCAAAATCAAATGCCTGGTGGATATATGATAAAAAAGCTATTTTAGAACTTGAATTTAATTATGAAAAATGGCAAAAATCTACGGATAAAACAAAATGTTATTCCATGATGATTTGTGGACTCCTATTAGATATTGATTTTAATAACATGATACAAATCAATACTAAAAATAATAGCCATAGAGATATTAAAAGATTAATTACTGCAGAATATAAGCAGATGTGTGATACAAAGAAGATTATTGGCGTATCTGGAATTGTCCGGAAAAATAAAGTAAATAAATAAATAATATTATAAGACCAATCGTCATTACTTCTATCATACCAAAATTAAATGAAGTTGTTTTTTTCGGATTATATATATGCTGACCATCAAAACCTTCTAATAAATATTGATCTCTTTGATTATGACACTTATCAATATTATATATATATTTATTTAATGTTTGTTCTCTCGTTAATAATGGTTTTTTTAAAGTTTTATTAACTTCATTATGAATTGTTACCAACCAATTAATTAATACATCTCTATTATATAAATAAAAATGAATTGGATTAGATCTTATATGTTGTTCATAATTTATTTTACATGTATCACAAGGTAATACATATTTTAGATGCTCGAAGAATCTCTGATAATTTGATTGATCATCTATTGTTGGATTCTCTGGATATCCCATTGCTATGCTAAATAGAGATGTCCATAGTGATCTGCCCCACACAATCGGATCCATTGTTTTATTTTGATTCCTATACTTATTATATTATGAGATAAAATTTTCATAATTTATCATTTATAAATTAAATAATTAAAAATATATTAAATTTAAAAATATATTAAATTTAAAAATATATTTAATTTAAAAATATAAAATACTTAATTTATTTAATTTATTTAATTATTTAATTATTTAATTTATTTATAATTAAACTATAGATTAAGCATATCTCTTAATTCCCCATTTTCTTGTCATATCAGTAATAATATTATCAAGTTGTAATAATTCTTCAGGTAATAGTTTAATATCAAATGCATCTATATTACTACAATTATTTTTATATGATGCACTACCTGCTATAGGAATACATCTTTTTGCAATAATCCATGATAATGCAAGTTGTGTTGTTTGGATTCCTTTTTTCTTTGCAAAATGTTGAACTTCTTGTAGCATAGAGAATTGTTTATTGAAATTATCATCAGTCCACATATTAAAATACTGTCGCACATCATGAACATCAACATTCTGATTAGTAACTATATTAGAAGTAATACTATCTGACCAAAATCCCTTATTTAATGGACAATATCCTAAAATGTTTATTTCATATTTTCGACAATATTCTATATAGCCATCAGTTATCAGAAATTGAACATTCATTGATAGCTCTGATTCTAGAAAATCGATTTTTCCCGTAATTTTTCTAGCAATTTCTAAATCTTTTAATGATAGTTCACATACACCAATGTAATCAATCTCTCCTATTCTATATAATTCTTCTAATACCCCCATTTGTTTATAAAATTCTCCATCTTTATAACTTCTACGATGTAACATATAACCAAATTCAACATATGGATGTTTTTGAACACCCAGAGCAATTTTACTTGCTTCCCATCCTTCCCGAAATTCTAAGGCAGTTTCATGCATTGATTGTTGTTGAGTTTCATCTAATAATATCAGAGTATGATCTTCTAACTCAGTTTGCATATAAAATGTTTTACATCCACCTTTTGTTATAACTATTAACTTTGATTGATCATCATCTGATAATTTATCTAATACCGAACCAATTAATTTTTCATTATCACCTCTTTTATTACCATAGAATTGCGCTGTATCAAGTAATAATTTATTATCACCTTTTAATTTAGATAATCCATAAATAATAGTCTTATGAAGAATATCTTCATCTACAAAACTTTTACAACCAATTCCTATCATAATTTTATTATTTTTTATAAATAAATAAAAATTATTTATTTATTCAATTTTTCGAAGTTATAATTTAATAAATTTATTATATCCATCCACTGGGGAACCAAATTATAAAAAAATATAGTTTCTCTACAATATTTTAAAATATATTATTTTACGTATCTTTGCGCAAAACGGGGGTGTTGGAGGGGGAATTTCCCCCTCATACTAAATATTGAAATAGGAAATTAAAATATGTTCTTAATTATATCCTTAATTATCATTTGAATCAATTCTTGATTTAAGCGAGTAGTAAACGGGGGTGTTGGAGGGGGAAATTCCCCTTCGGGGGTGTTGGAGGGGGAATCGATTCCCCCTCGCGCAATTAGTTAGAAGTTTCCCCACAATTTACTAACAAAATACCGTTATCCAAATCAAATTCTATATAATCCTATATGTTTGGGTAAATTTGTAATATTCTATATATTTATCATATTCTATAAGGTTAGGCTTTAGTCCGCTTGGGGATCAAATATAAAAAAAAGATGTATAGTTTCCCTACAATATTAAAAAATATATTAATTTACGTATTTTCGCGCAAAACGGGGGTGTTGGAGGGGGAAATTCCCCCTCATACTAAATTTGGAAATAAGATATTAAATATATTCTTAATTATTTCTTAATTATCATTTGAATCAATCTTGATTTAAGCGATTAGTAAGCAGGGCGCAATTAGTATACAGTTTCCCCACAATTTACTAACAAAATACCTTTATTTAATTATAATTCTATATGTTTGG
>Ga0214473_10007431_pt1 | contig 13002 bp, 9 predicted proteins | sample RVTome_7_FD_203509 | JGI IMG/M metagenome (GOLD analysis project Ga0214473, IMG submission 203509) | Soil microbial communities from uranium-contaminated site in the Upper Colorado River Basin, Wyoming, United States - RVT98D197 | ecosystem: Environmental > Terrestrial > Soil > Contaminated >...
AGCTGCGGCGAGCGGACCCGTCGCTCCGGGTGGCGGTGCTGGAGGCCCGGGAGATCGGCTACGGCTCGAGCGGGCGCAACGGCTCCTTTGCCATGACCGTGGTGGGGCTGGGCTTCAAGGGCACCGCCATGCTCAAGGGAAAGAGCTTCCTGGTGCGCGCGCACCGCTACATGATGCGGGCCGTGGACGAGTTGTGGGAGCTGGCCGAGCGGGAGCGGCTGGACGCCGACGTGATCCGGCCCGGCTTCCTGCGGGTGGCCACCACTCCCGCCTACCTGAAGCGGATCCGGGCGGAGGTGGAACTCATGAACAGCCTGGGCTTCGATGATATCCACCTCCTGGACGAGCGGGAGACGCGCGCGCGGGTGGACTCACCGCTGCACCTGGGCGCCATGTGGGAGCCGCGCCTGGTGCTCGTGCATCCCCTCAAGCTGGTGCGCGCTGAGGCGGAGCTGGCACGGCGCTACGGCGTGGAGGTTTTCGAGAACTCGCCCGTGGGTTCCATCCGCCGCAACGGGGACTTCGAACTGCACACCGCCGGAGGCACACTGCGCGCGGAGCGGCTGGTGCTGGCCACCAATGCCTACTCGCACCTCTTTCCGAGCATCCGCCGCAAGCAGGTGCCCGCCTTCACGCACATGCTGGCCACGGAGCCCCTGACGGCGGAGCAACTGGCCACGGTGGGCTGGGCGGGCAGGGAAGGGATCGAGGACGCGCGCAACCTCATCCACCACTACCGGCTGACGGCGGACAACCGCATCACCATGGGCGGCGGCCCGGTGGGCGTGACCTGGAGCAACAGCCTGGACATGGACGAGAGTCCGGTGGCCTGGGACGAGGTGGAGCGCCACTTCCGGCTCACCTTTCCCACGCTGGCGGAGGTGGCCATCACGCACCGCTGGGGCGGACCCTTCTCCGTCACCATGGACATGGTGCCGGCCATGGGCTGGCTCGGGGACCGGCGGGCGGTCTACTCCCTGGGGTGCATCGGCCACGGCGTGTCCATGACGCACCTGAACGCGCAGACGCTGCGGGACATGGTGCTGGAGCGCGACACCGAGCTCACCGCCGGGCCGTTCGTGGATCGTACGCTGATGCCCTGGCCGCCCGAGCCGGTGCGCATGGGTATGGCGCAGGCGCTGCGCGGCTGGCTACGGGTGGAGGACTGGGCCAGGGAAGGGCGGCTGCGCGCCATGCAGCCGCCCCCATCGGTCTAGAGGATCGGCGCTTTCTCCACGGCGGGCGCCTCGCGGTGCATCCCCGTCCAGCGCAGGATGTCCTCCATGAGACACCAGCGGGTAAGCGACGACTGAACCAGGTTCACGCCCACAAAGGCCGTGAACAGGAACCAGGCGGGGTGCACCCACCAGCCCAGGGCCAGGGATGCCAGGATGAACAGCCCGGCGATGCGGCGGATCTTGTAGTGTAGCGGCATCAGAGTGTCTCCTCAGATGAATGAATCCACGGGCATGACGATCACCCGCAGGCTCTCGCCCTCGGGCAGCTGGTCCCGTTCGGCACGCAGCGCGTCCGCCAGTTCAGGCACGCGTTCCCCCTCCACTGCGGTGAAGTAGAGGGAGGCGTCCCCGGGCCATGCGCGGGTGCCCTTGCGCCGACCGCTCTGGCCCGCGCCGTGGGCGTGGTCCAGCTCCGTCCAGCCGTCCACCCGGTGGCGCTCAAGCACCAGCGGGATGCGGCTCGGGTGCGCGCCCGCGTATACGATCAGCAGCATCTTCATGGCCGCTCTCCGGGATCTCGGGTGAGGGGACGTCGCGGCCGCCAGCCAGCTCCCAGTAGAGCAGCGGTACCACGATCATGGTGAGGAGCGTGGCCACCACCGCCCCGCTCATGAGCGCCACGGCCAGGCCCTGGAAGATTGGATCGAGCACCATCACGCCACCGCCCACCACCACGGCGGCCGCCGTCAGGGCAATGGGACGGAAGCGCACCGAGCCCGCCTCCAGCACCGCCTCACGCAGCGTCCGGCCGCGCTCCTGCGCCAGCTGGATGAAGTCCACCAGCAGGATGGAATTGCGCACGATGATGCCCGCCAGCGCGATCATGCCGATCATGCTGGTGGCCGTGAAGAACGCGCCCGAGATGGCGTGCCCGGGGAGGATGCCGATGAGCGTCAGGGGGATGGGCGCCATGATGACCAGCGGCACGGTGAAGGACTGGAACCAGCCCACCACAAGCACGTAGATGAGCAGCAGCACCACCGCGAAGGCCAGGCCCAGATCGCGGAAGACTTCGATGGTGACCTGCCACTCGCCGTCCCACTTGATGGCCGTCTCGTCCAGCGTGGCGGGCTGGCGGGCGTTGTAGACGCCGATGCCCGCCTCGGCCAGGCGCTCGTTCATGTCCAGGATGGCGTAGACGGGCGATTCCACCTCACCTGCCACATCCGCCGTCACGTACACCAGCGGCCGCAGGTCGCGGCGGTGCCGGCTGCCCGGACGGGGGGCCGTCTCCACGTGGATGAAGCGGCCGAGCGGCTGCGGGCCGGTGGCGGTGGCCACCGGGATGGCCAGCAGGGCGTCCACGCCGGAGCGGTCCGCCAGACTCAGGCGCGGCACGATGCGCACGCCTTCGCGGGCCGTTGCGGAGGGGGCAATGCCGGTCGAATGTCCGGAGAGCGCCAGGTAGAGCGTCCGGGTGAGTTGCTCCACGTTGGCGCCGGCGCGGGCGGCCTGCGCCCTGTCCACCCGGAAGGTGTGCATGGCCTCCCCGGCCTCCACAGTCCAGTCCACGTCCACCACGCCGGGCGTGGTCTCGAAGATCTCCATGACCTGCGTGGCGGTGGCCATGCGCGTGGCCTCGTCGGGCCCGTACACCTCCGCCACCAGTGTGGAGAGGACGGGCGGGCCCGGCGGGATCTCCGCCACCTTGGCGCGGGCGCCGTACATGCGCGCCACCGAGTCCACGCCTGGGCGCGCCGCCACGGCGATGGCGTGGCTCTGCCGGTCCCGGTCATGCTTCGGCGCGAGGTTCACCTGCACGTCGGCCACGTTCGGGCCGCTGCGCATGAAGTAGTGGCGCACCAGGCCGTTGAAGTTGAAGGGCGCGGCCGTGCCCGCGTAGATCTGCGTGGACTCCACCTCCGGCACGCCGCGCAGGTAAGCGGCCACGTGCTGCGCCGCCGCGGCGCTGGTCTCCAGCGTGGTGCCCTCCGGGAAGTCCAGGATGACCTGGAACTCGGACTTGTTGTCGAAGGGCAGCATCTTCACCTGCACCGCCTCGACCAGCACCAGGCCCACCGACACCAGCAGCAGGCTGACCACGCCGCCGTAGATGGCCAGGCGCAGTCCGCGCCGGTCCAGCAGCGGGTCCATCAGCCGGTGATAGAAGCGCGCGAAGCGGCCACTCTCCTCCGGCGCGTGCGCCCGGTCGTGCGGACGGCGCTCCTCCCCCACGTGGCCGCGGAGCAGCTTGAAGGCCAGCCACGGGGTGACGATGAAGGCCACCCCCAGGCTGGCCAGCATGGCCACCGAGGCCCCCACCGGGATGGGCCGCATGTAAGGGCCCATCATGCCGGACACCACGGCCATGGGCAGGATGGCAGCGATCACCGTGAAGGTGGCCAGGATGGTGGGGTTGCCCACCTCGTCCACCGCCTCCACGGCGGCCACGGCCGGCGGCCGGTCACGCATCTTCAGATGGCGGTAGATGTTCTCCACCACCACGATGGCGTCATCCACCAGAATGCCGATGGAGAAGATGAGCGCGAAGAGCGTGATGCGGTTCAGCGTGTAGCCGAACGCGTAGTACACGAAGAGCGTGAGCGCCAGCGTGACCGGCACGGCCACCAGCACGATGAGCGCCTCTCGCCAACCCAGGAAGATGCCCACGAGCAGCGTCACCGAGAGCGTGGCCACGAGCAGGTGGAAGATCAACTCGCCGGCCTTCTCCGCCGCCGTCTCCCCGTAGTTGCGCGTCACCTCCACCCCCACGGAGGCCGGGAGGATGCGCCCCTCCGCCTGCGCTACCCGCTCCAGGATGCGGTCGGCCAGCACGGTGGCGTTGGCGCCCTTCCGCTTGGCCACCGCCAGGGTGACGGCGCTCTCCGCCTCACCCTCGCGCCCGGTGTGGAATACGTAGCGCGTGCGCTCCGCGAAGCCGTCCGCCACGGTGGCCACGTCGCGCACCCGTACCGGGGCGCCGCCCCGGGCGTGGATCACCACGGCGCCCACCTCCTCGGGAGTGGCGAGCGGCGCGCCCACGTCCACCCGGTAGACGCGGTCGGCAGTGGCAAAGGAGCCGGCCTGCAGGCGGGCGTTGGCGCCCTCCAGCGCCATGGCCACCTCGCCGGGCGTGACGCCACGCGCGGCCAGGCGCGCCGGATCCATGGTGACGGTGAGCTGGCGCGGCTCGCCCCCCACCACGAAGGTCTCGGCCACGTCCACGAGCGCGCGCACCTCGTCCTCCAGGTGCAGCGCGATCTGCCGTAGCTGGCTCTCCCCGTATGCGGCGGAGTGCAGCGTCAGGGTGAGGATCGGCACGTCGTCGATGGAGTGCGGCCGCACCACGGGCGGCATGGCGCCGGCGGGCGCCGCAACGGCGCGCGCGGCCAGCTTGGCGTGCACCTCCGCCACGCTCTCCTCCTGGCTCTCCCCTACCTCGAAGCGCACCGTGACCATGGCGTACCCCTCGCCGGCCACCGAGTAGACGTGGTCCACGCCGGGGATCTCGAACATGGCCTGCTCGAGCGGCCGGACCACGAGCGCCTCCGTCTCGGCCGGCGCGGCGCCCGGCATGCCCACGATCACATCGATCATGGGCACGGAGATCTGCGGCTCCTCCTCCCGGGGGGTGGCCACGATGCCGATGGCGCCCACCACGAGGGCGGCCATGGTCACCAGCGGCGTCAGCTTGGACTGGAGAAAGGCCCGGGCAATGCGTCCTGAAATGCCCATGGCTCAGCTCCCCATACCATAAGCGACGTCCCCTGTCCGCGTCCCCGGCGTGGGTCCCGCGTCCGGCACCAGCACGACCTCGCCGTCGCGCAATCCCGACAGTACCTCCACCATGCCGTCCCGGCGCGGCGCGCCCAGGCGGATCCAGCGGAGCTCCGCTCCGTCCGCGGTGCGCACGCGCACCCCGGTCAGGTCCGCCTGGCGGAGCACGGCGGCCGCGGGGATGATCAGCGCGCTTCGTTGGCCCCGCGGCAGGGAGAGCGTGGCGGCCCCGCCCGGCACGAGCACGCCGAGCGTGTTGTCCACCACCGCGTTCACGGTGAGCAGGCTGGCCGCGGGGTTCGGCGCCACACCCTCCACCACGGCCGTGGCGGGGGTGCCCTCCACGGTGACGTGGACCGTGTCCCCGCGCCTGAGCCCGGCCGCGCCGTCCGGGGCCGCCGAGACGCGCACCCGCAGGCGGCGCGTGTCCAGCACGGTCAGGAGCGGCGCGCCCGGCGCCGCGAAGTCACCCGGGTCCACGAAGCGGCGCGACACCACGCCGGTGAAGGGTGCGCGGATGGTGGCGTAGCGGGCGGTGGCGTCCACCTCCTGGGCGGCAGCGCGCGCGGTGGCCAGCCCCGCGCGGGCCCGCGCCAGGCCCGTTTCGGCGGCGTCGAGCTGCGCCCTGGGCGCCGCTTCTTCGGCATACAGGGCGCGCATGCGCGCCACCTGAGTTTCGGCGTCGGCCACCATGGCTTCCGCCCCCCCGATGCCCGCCTCCACCTGCGCCCGTTTGGCAACCAGGTCGGCCGCGTCGATGCGGACCAGCACCTGGCCCTCGGCCACGCGCTCGCCCTCCCGCACGCTGACGGCCAGGATGCGGCCCATGAGCTTGGTGGAGAGGGTGGCGTCGGCGAACGGCTCGGCCACGCCGGAAGCCTCGAGCGACGCGCTCACGAGCGTGTCTGTTACGGTCCAGGCGCTGCCCGTGACCTCGACTCCGCTCGAGTGTGCGGGCGCTTCCTCCGCTCCACCACCGCAGGCGGCGAGGGTGGCGGTGGCCGCCAGGACGTACAGGATGGACTGTGACTTCATGGCGGTCCTCACGGAGTTTCCAGGATGGCGAAGCGGCCGGGGTCCCTGCCCCGGGCCAGCGCGTGGCCGGCGCCCGCGTCGATGACGGTATAGCGTGCGTGTGCGTGCTCCAGGCGCGTCTGCGTCTCCGTGGCGGAGGCGTCCAGCAGCTCCACCACGGTGGCCAGACCGCCCTCGTACTTGCGGGTGACGATGCGGTGCGCCTCGGTGGCCTGGTCCACGGCGCGCTCGGCGATCGCCAGGCGCTCCAGCGCCACGGCCAGGGCGTCGGCCGTGGTGGCCACCTCCAGGCTGGCGTTGGCGGCCGCGGCTTCGGCGCGCGCCTCGGCGGCGGCGCGCCGGCCGTTCGCGGCGCGGTGCGCGGCCAGTTGCCCGGCGCCCGCGAAGGGCGTCCACTGGGCCACCACCCCCACGCTCCAGTTCTCCTGTCCCCGGTAGAGGCCGTCCGCGGCGTGCCACTCCATGCGCGCCATGCCGTTCAGGCGCGGCAGCCAGGCGGCCCGGGTGCGCAGGACGTCTCCGGCGGCCGCGTCCAGGCCGAGGTGGGCGGCGCGCACGTCGGCGCGTGTGGCCTCCATGCCGGCGCCCACGGGTCCGCTGAGGTCCAGCGCCAGCTCCCGCACCGCCGCGGCGGGCGGCAGCTGCTCGGGCACCGCCACATCCAGGTCGGGCCGTCCCAGCAGCGTAGCCAGCCCGCGGCGGGCGTTGCGCGCCTCGCCCCGGGCTTCCGCCAGCATGGCGTCCACCTGACCCGCCTTGACGGCGGCCAGCAGTGCGTCGGAGCGCGTGACCAGGCCCTGCTCGACCATGAGTTCGGCCTGCTTCACGTGTGCGCGCGCCGCGTGCGCGGCCTCCTCCAGGGTGCGCACCTTCTCACCAGCCAGCGTGGCGCCGAACCAGGCGCGCACCACCTGTGCGCGGGTGGAGAGCCGCGCCCAGTCCACCATGGCGCGGGCGGCGGCCGTGGCGTCTCCCGCCGCGCTCCGACCGAGCCACGCGTCGGCGTTGACCAGCGGCACCTCCGCCACCAGGGCGCCGCTCCAGTCCTCCGCCACGGCAGGGTGGTTCAGCGTGGCGGGGTTGAAATCCGCCTGCGTGATGGCGCGCTGGCGCAGTGTGGTGCCGAAGGCGCCGATGGGGTCGGTCGTGCGGCTGAGCCCGCTCTCCACCCGCAGCGTGGGCAGGATGCCGCCGAGCGCCGCCAGCGTGCCGGCCGAGCGCTCGGTGGCCTCTCCCTCGGCGATGCGCACGGCGAAGGCGCCGTGCTCCGCCATGGCCAGCGCCTCCGCGAGGTGGCGGGGCGCCTGTGCCCTCCCTGGCGCCGCGCTGAGGCCCGCGAGGGCGGCCGCCGCGAGCATCACGGCCGTGCGGAACTTCTCTGGCTGCATGCCTCTCCTCCCTGTGTAGCGGGACGGCTCCCGGGCCGTCCATCAGTCCATATAACTACATGATCAAGTAGTGGATGTCAAGGGTAGTCAGAAACCGCCGAGGTCACCTCGTGAGGTGGGCGCAATGCACAAGCGCCGGATCGGCGGTAGCGGCCGATCCGGCGCAGGTGCGCCGGGCGCGCGGCCCGGCTACGCCCTCAGCGCAGGGTGCGGATCTCCACCCGGTTCGCCTGGAAGAGCGGGATCAATAGGCGGCCGCGCTCCACGTCCCAACCGATGTCCGCGGGGGCGGGCACGTTCTCCACCGCGATCTCGATATTCTGGCCGTCGGCCGAAACGCGATAGATGGCGCCCGCCTCCCAGCTGGACACGAGCAGCGTGCCGTCGTCCCACCGGACGATGCCGTCCAGCTGGCCGGCCGGCAGTGTGGCCAGCGTCTCCGGCGCGCCGCCGTCCAGCGGGATGCGGTAGACGGCAGCGCCGCCGAACCCCACCATGACCAGCGCGTCGGCGGTGGCCACGATGCCGTTCGGGCCGCTCAGTTCATTGCCCGTGGCCACAGCCTCGGCGCCGTCCGGCCCGAAGCGGTAGACGGCCTCCTTCCCCACGGACTGGAAATCGGCGCCCACGCCCGTGTCCGTCACGTACAGCGTGCCATCCGGGCCTAGCGCCAGATCGTTCAGGAAGGCGGCGCCTGCCACGGCCCGCTCGCCCAGGGAGGCGCCGCTGCTGCGGTCGAAGGCGCGCACCACGTCGATATCGGCCACGAAGAGCGTGTCCCCCTTGAGCGCCATGCCCTTGGGAGCGTTCAGCGTCACGCCCTCGGTGGCGCCGTCGATGAAGCGCGCCTGGAGCACGCTGCCGTCCGGGGCCAGGCGCGTGATGAAGCCGTCTCCGTCCCGCTCCAGCGGAGCGCCTGAGATGTTGGAGACCAGGTAGATGTCACCCGTGCGGTCGTGCAGGACGGATTCGGGCGTGGCCAGGCCGGCGTTCGCCACGCTGATGGAATCGGCGGCAACCGCGGCCGTGTCGCCACTGGTGAGATCCACCGGTTCGGCCGTCTCGTCAGCGGTCCGGTCAGCGCAGGCGGCGGGCAGCAGGGCCAGCAGTGCCACGCCGACCACCGCGCGCGGAATGCGGTTCATGGGCACCTCCGTGTGTGCGGGTAAAGGGCGGCCTCAAGGTGTGGTACCCGCGCCGCTCCCGCCATACCATGGCAGGCCGCCCCTTGCCATACGCCCGCGGGCGGGGGTAGCCTCCGCATACGGGTGGGCCCGATCCGCGCCCGTGTCCCTCCACCTCCCAGGAGTGTGCCGATGCCCCGCAGCGAATTCATTGCCACCGGATTCCACGTGCCTGACCGTGTGGTCACCAACGAGCAGCTGCAGGAATGGTGGGACACGTCGGACGAGTGGATCCGGGAGCGGAGCGGCATCGAGGAGCGCCACTGGGTGAAATTCGGGGAGGAGGCGGGCTCCGACCTGGCGCTGCGGGCGGCGGAGCAGGCGCTCGAGCGGGCGGATATGAAGGCGTCCGATCTGGACTGCATCGTGTATGCGACGGTCTCCCCGGACTACTTCTTCCCCGGCAGCGGCGTCTTTCTGCAACGCAAGCTCGGCGTGCCCGGGATCCCCGCGCTGGACGTACGCAATCAGTGCACCGGCTTCATCTACGGGTTGAGTGTGGCGGACGCGTGGATCCGTACGGGGCAGTACAAGCGCATCCTGCTCGTGGGCACCGAGGTCCACTCCACCGGCATGGACTTCGGTCCGGACGGCCGGGACGTGGGGGTGCTCTTCGGCGATGGCGCCGGCGCCGTCATCCTCGGGCCCACCGACGACCCCGAGCGCGGCGTGCTGAGCACCCACCTCTTCGCGGACGGCAGGGGCGCCGAAAACCTGTGGCTGGAAAGCGACGCCTCCGCCCGCTTCCCGCGCATCTCCCACGAGGACCTGGACGCGGGACGCCAGTATCCAAAGATGAACGGCCGGGAGGTGTTCAAGAACGCCGTCCGCCGCATGCCGGAGAGTGTACACGCCGCCCTCGAGGCCAACGGCCTGGAGCTGGGGGACGTGGACCTCCTCGTGGCCCACCAGGCCAACCTGCGCATCAACGAGATGGTGGCCCGCCAGCTCGGCCTGGCCGAGGACCGTGTCTACAACAACATCCAGCGCTACGGCAACACCACGGCCGCCACCATCCCCATCGCGCTGGCGGAGGCCGTGGCCGAGGGCCGCCTCGAGCGCGGCGACCTGCTCATCCTGACCGCCTTCGGCAGCGGCTTCACCTGGGCCAGCGCCGCCGTTCGGTGGTAGGGGCCGCGCTGGCCGCCGCCGCGCTGGCCGCCGCCGGGCTGACCGCCGCCGCCATCGCGTCGGCCGTGGACGGCGCCGTCAAGATGCTCGGCGTTTCCTACCATGCTTCGCGTGGTTGAGCCATTATATTCTATATTCTATAGTCTATAGAGGATAGGGGAGATGATTTTGGCTGATTTTGTTTTCGATCTATCTGTTAAACAGCTGCAAGACAACTACTTACGTCCTAGGCGCTGTTGTAAAGATCTGTTCCTGAGAGCCCGGCTCCGGTCGGTTTTCCGAGCGTTCCAGCAGGCCGACCCGTCGCAGTCCAGATGCCGTGACCGACCTGCGGCCATCGCCTGAGTGGCCGCGGCGAAGCCGTCGTGCTGTGGCTCCGCCAAGCGCGATCTGGTGCTGCAGACACGAAACGCTAGGGTACACCTTGCCGGCGCCGGACCCGCAGCGCCATTCTGCCCCGTTCCCGATTCCCCACCACCGCGAGGACGCGTCCCATGCAGCTCTCCACCCTGGACTGGCTGGTCGTGGCCAGCTACGGCGTGCTGGCCCTGGGCGTGGGCCTCTACTTCGCGCGCCGCGCGGGGCGGGGGACCGAGGAGTACTTCCTCTCCGGTCGAAGGCTGCCGTGGTGGATGCTCGGCACCTCCATGGTGGCCACCACATTCTCCACGGACACGCCGAACCTGGTCACGGACCTGGTGCGCACGGGTGGCGTGAGCATGAACTGGATGTGGTGGGCGTTCGTCATCACGGGCATGCTCACGGTGTTCTTCTATGCCCGCCTGTGGCGCCGCTCGGCCGTGCTCACGGACATCGGCTTCTACGAGCTGCGCTACGCCGGCAAACCGGCCGCCTTCCTGCGTGGCTTCCGCGCCATCTACCTGGGCGTCTTCTTCAACGTCATGATCATGGCCACCGTGACGCTGGCGGCCATCAAGATCTCCGGCGTGCTGCTGGGCTTCGACCCGGTGCCCACGGTGGTGGTGCTCGCGCTGGTCACCGTGGCCTACTCCGCCACCTCCGGCCTCTGGGGCGTGGTCACCACCGACCTGCTGCTCTTCGTGGTGGCCATGATCGGCTCCCTGGCCGCGGCCTACGTGGCGGTGAACCTGCCGGAGGTGGGCGGGCTCTCGGGCCTGATCAGCCACCCCGAGGTGTCCGGGCACCTCTCCATGCTGCCGGATTTCAATGACACGGGTGCCCTGGTCACCGTGCTGGTCATCCCCCTGGCCGTGCAGTGGTGGAGCACCTGGTATCCGGGCTCCGAGCCGGGCGGCGGCGGCTACGTGGCGCAGCGCATGCTGGCCGCCCGCGACGAGCGCGAGAGCATGCTCTCCACCCTCTGGTTCAACGTGGCCCACTACGCCATCCGCCCCTGGCCGTGGATCCTGGTTGCGCTGGCCTCCATCATCGTGTTCCCGGACATCGCCTCCATCCAGGAGCGCTTCCCGAACCTGGCCCCCGGCATCCTGGGCCACGACCTGGCCTATCCGGCCATGCTCACGTACCTGCCGAGCGGTCTCCTCGGTCTGGCCGTAGCCTCCCTTGCGGCCGCCTACATGTCCACCATCAGCACGCACCTGAACTGGGGCGCCAGCTACATCGTGGATGACGTCTACCGCCGCTTCATCGCCCCCGACCGCGACGAGCGCCACTACGTCACCATCGGCCGCATGGCCACGGCCGGCCTCATCGTGCTGGCTGCCCTCGTGGCCCTGTGGCTGCAGAACGCCGTGCAGGCCTTCCAGATCCTCCTGCAGATCGGCGCCGGCACCGGCCTCATCTTCATCCTGCGCTGGTTCTGGTGGCGCATCAACGCCTGGGGCGAGGTGGCCGCCATGGTCATCAGCTTCCTGGTGGCCATCTACTTCCAGTTCGTCCACGCCGCCCTGGGCTTCACCCCGCCGCCGCCCGCCACCACCCTGGTGCTCGGCGTGGTGATCACCACCGTCGGTTGGATCACCGTCACGCTTCTCACCCCACCCACCGACCGCGCCACGCTGCAGAGCTTCTACGAGCGCGTCTACCCGCACCCGGCCGGCTGGCGCGCCGCGGTGGACACCACCACCGGCGAGGGCCGCACCGACCTGGCCGCCGCCGTGGCCGGCTGGTTCCTGGGCGTGCTCTTCGTCTATGCGGCGCTGTTCGGCACGGGCTACCTGATCTACGGACAGCTCGGCGCCGGCTCGGCCGCCCTGGCCGTGGCCGCTGCGGCTGGGGTGCTGCTCATGCGCGTGGTGCGGCGCACCGGGATCGTGCGGTAAGCCGCGTCCCCCGTCCGCTCACCGGCGCCTGGCGGCGGCGTTCGTCGTGCGCGTCTCACTTTGGAAAGCTTGACTCCACAGTCCACATGACCTAATTAGAGAATGCACCTGCGGCGGTGCCGATGCCTCCGCCCTCGCCCGCGGTTTCAACCTGCCACCCGCTGGCGTTGCAGTTGCTTATTCCCACCTGACGCTGCTGCTGGCCCCCAACAGGCGTAGCGTCCATGGCAGGAGTGTGCCCATGGCCCACGTATCGTTGGCCCGGCTGTCACCCCCCGAAACTGGGCGCCTGTTCGATCTGTACGCTGCGGTGTGCCGTGCAGCCGCCCTACGGGTGAGTGGCGATCCCGATCTAGCGGACGAAGTCGTCCAGGAAGTGTTCTGCAGTCTTCCAGGGGACCTGTGCACAAGGGTGCCGACCAGGGGTACGGCAGCCTACTTTCACCAGGCGGGCGTGAATGGAGCGCTACGGATCCAGGCGCGGCGGAGCCGTGACGCCCCGCTCGACGCCATCTCCGCCGGGGCGGAGCCGTGCACGACGCCCGATCCGCTGCGCCGCGTGTACCTGACCGAACTCGCTGCCATGCTCTCACCGCACATCGAGCAGCTCCCGCCCACCCAGCACGACGTGATCAGGCTCTGCGATATCGAGGGGCTCTCGCGGGTGGAGGCCGCTGCGGCGCTCGGCATCAGCCTGAGCGCCCTTGAGCAGCGGCGCACGCGAGCTCTGACGAATCTGCGTAACGCCTTGGAAGACACGGGAATCACCGGTTTCGACGATGTCTCCTGGGATGGCTCATGAGGGGGGGTAAGGGGGTTCGTGGGTTCAGATAGAAACGAGGTAGTTCTATTGTAGCTTAACTTGGAGGGTCCCATGACTCGTCGCACCAAATTGACGGCGATTGCCTGCCAGGTCGGCCTAGTGACTTTTATGGGTCTCCTAAATCACCTGTAGCTGTGGGAGCCTGATTCCCGAGCAGCAGAGGTAGATCGTCGCGATCAGCGGAGCTGGGGAATGGAAGCCATACGCGCGATGGCTCAAGAG
>Ga0214473_10007432_pt1 | contig 13001 bp, 11 predicted proteins | sample RVTome_7_FD_203509 | JGI IMG/M metagenome (GOLD analysis project Ga0214473, IMG submission 203509) | Soil microbial communities from uranium-contaminated site in the Upper Colorado River Basin, Wyoming, United States - RVT98D197 | ecosystem: Environmental > Terrestrial > Soil > Contaminated >...
TCATCCGCCGTAACGCGCGCCTTAGAAGCCGGCACTCTCTACAGTTACCAGGAGTCGCGAGACGTGACCACGCGTCAACGGTGTTTCACGTGAAACACGAGGTGCAGCACTACAGTTGTAGTTTCCCACGACACTACAGACGTAGTGCGCGACCGAGACAACAAGCATTCCGCTTGCCCTCCCTATTGATATCGCTACCATTCCCCTGTGAGTGGACACATCGAGTTGCTCAGGTGGAAGGGCGCGGTGCCAACGGGCGCCAACACGATCGTGCTCTACTCAACACTCGACCGGACTCCAAATGCTGCCAACTGGGAAATCACAGGACAGGTGTCGCAGCGCAAGCCGCGGCTGGTCCTTACGGTGTTTCACGATCAAGCTGGCAAAGTTGAACTGCACGCCAAGCAAGTGCGGAGCGGCGGGACCCTGCGAAAAGTCCGGGATACCGGCTCACTCGCGGCGACCGGCACGGCCGATCAGATCGTGTTCTACGTGGCGCACCTTCCCGAGTTTGAACTCCGGTGGGTCAACGGAGGTGTCGACCAAGTCGCGTTCCTTCCGTTCCTCTGTTTCGATGCCGAGGCTGTAGGCGATGTCTGAAGCTGAAAAAACTGTTGCGCCCGACAAGACGGCCGTCACCACGAGTGGCAACGAGCCGCGGCCCGGGGAATCGATCAAGCTTCAATCAAGCGACAAGCCCAAAGACTTGGGCGCCATGTTCCGGAGGTCCGGCATGTTCGCCAAGGTCAAGAGTGAGGTAGGGCGCACGAGTGACCCGACCGACAACACCAAGGCGGAGAAGTCGGCCAAAGCGGAGCCTTCCAAGAAGGAACTGCGGGCGGCGGCAAAAGCCAAGGCCGAGGCGTCCGATACTTCGGACACACCCAGTGACGTCGATCCAGATGACGAGTCCGAGGGTGACGCGAGCGAACCCAGCGATACCGCCGAGGCCAAGCCCGACGACGACAAGGAAACGGTCGAAGCCGAGGAGAAGCGCAAGCGGCAGTCCCGTGAAGTCCGGGCCCAAATGGCCGAGATCAAGCGGCGCGAGCGCAAGATCGTGCATCGGACTCGCGAACAGACGGAACGCGAAAACGACATCGTGGCGGGGGCCGCGGATGTCCGGAGGTCTCGCGAGCTGTTGACTTCGGACCCGCTCAAGTGGGCGGAATCCCATGGCGTTGATGTGACGGAACTGGTCGCCAAGGTCATCGAGAAGCGCGCTCAGAGCGAGGGCGAATCCAATGCCAAAGCCTCGGTCCTCAAGAATTTGAAGGGCTCCCGCGAGCTCATGGAGAAGGAACCGGAAAAGTTCCTCGAGTTGGTAGCGGCCGCCATCGAACAGGCGGGAAGTGGCGCGACCGAGAAGGTGTCGCCCGCCATGCAGAAGCGGCTCGACGAACTCGAGGCCAAGCTCGCGGCTAAGGATAAGTCGAACGTTGACGAGCAAGAGCTCCGGACGAAAGCGGAGCAGCAGATCGCGAAGCAAAAGGCCGACACGATCGCCCATACGATCGACGCGCACGACGAGATCGATCCTGAGAAATACCCGTTGCTCTCGCGTCTCGACGCCGAGAAAGTGGCGGAACGCGCCTGGGCCTATGCGGTCCGCGTGTTCAACACCGAGAAGAAGAACCTCTCGATCGAGCAAATCTTTGACGCGTTTGAAGCGCGTGAACGTCGCCAACAGGCGAAAGACAAGACTACGCCGGAGCAATCCGGAGGCGGAACGTCGGGCCGCGCCAGCAATGGCAAACCCGGCAGTGGCACGGAAGACGCAAAACCCGCGAGTCTGACGACGCGAACGAGGAAGCCGGCAACCAACGGTGTTGGGAACCATGCGCTTTTCACTTCGCGACTCGGTGGACTCTTTCGGCAGGTTAGCGGCTAACGCGCCAGGCGGCTCTAGACGGCCGCGCGAATACGCAAACCAGCGACTAGACCGGCGCCTCCCGCGGGCAAGCGGGGAGGAGAGTCCCTCTATCACGATGGTTTGAACAATGGCTGTTGAACGACCCGATATCGACCCAATTTTGTTGGAGTTTTACGGTGAGCGCGGGCTCCCGAACATGGCGTACGAAACGAACGAACTGCTCGGCATGGCCGCCAAGAAGAAGGTACGGGGTAAGTACCACCGGTTTGGCCTGAAGTTCAGTTACGCGGCCAACCGATCGCATACCGCCGGCACGGCGCTCGCGAAAGAGAACGCGCCGCAATACGAGGATTTCCAGGTCCCGACGATCGAGGACTACAACGCGATCAGCATCCGGGAGAAAGAGATCGCGGACTGTGAGGACGAGGGCGCATTCGCGGAACTCGTGCAGGAGGTCGTGGAGGACGTCAACCAGAGTTTGACGAATAACCTGGGGTCCGGTGTGTTCGGGCGGCGAGGCGGCAACGTCGCGCGCGTCGCGAGCACCGTGTTCACGGCCACCGACATCACGATCACGTTGAGGTCTGACGTCAACCGGTTGGAAAAGGACATGACGGTCCTGTTCTCGACGTCCGATGGGTTGTCCGGCGTCATCAAGCCGGGGTCCCTCAAGATCGACAACGTGGATCGCGACACCGGCGTCGTGACGTTCACGCAGGTGGCGAATGTTGGGGTTCCAACGATCGCAACCTCCGACTACATCTTTCCGGCGGGCGACTTCGGAAAAGCGTTGGCGGGGCTGCCCGATTGGGTGCCCGACACAACCGTCGGGTTGACGACCGCGTTCTACGCGGCGTTGCGCAGCAAGGACGCGGTCCGTCTGGCGGGCTCCCGTCACGATGCAACGGGTCAATCGATCGAAGCGGCCATCCGAAGCGTCGCGACCAAGATCAAGCGAAACGGCGGCATGCCGAAGGTTGCGGTGTTGAGCGACACGACGTTCAACGAGTTGGTCACGGAGCTCGAGGGTAAGACGACCTACAACAAGCCGACGCGCAAGAGTCCGGACGCCGACATCGGTTACGTCGGCGTCACGATCAACGCGGGCAAGGGCAATATCGACGTGTTCTGTGATCGGTCCTGTCAGGACGACCACACGTACGTCGGGAACCTCGACGAGAAGAGCTTCCGACTCATCTACTCGAGCGAGAAGCCCGTCGCCATCACAACGCGAGACGGCAACATGCTGTCGCGCGAGACCAGCGACTTCGCGTTCGAAATCCGGGCCAAGAGCTTCTCGAATTGGGAAGTCCGCAGGCCCATCGATTGGGGCGTGGGATTCAATCTGCCGGTCGCGGCCTGATGCCTAGTTAGGTGTTGCACGATGCCACGATATTCAATGTACCAAAAGGTCAGGACCCCCATCCTGAACCTCATTCCAATCGGCGGCTGGTTCGAGACGGACGGGGCTGGTGCCCCGCCCACTCGGTCGAGTGCGCTGTTCACCGTCGCGGCCCCGAGCACTGGCGTTTACGTCATTCAGCTGCGACAAGGTTTCAAGCGGTTCCACGCGGTCACTACAGACATTGACGTGGCGGGCGGAGGAGACGAGCACGTTAAACTGCTGGGCTACTCCGCGACCGCCGGAACCATCACGGTAGAAACGCGGGCAACCGCTGACGGCGCGGCCGCCAACATCGACGGGCCGTTCGTCCACTTCATTGTCTTTGCGGAGTACACATAATCATGGCGGCGAAATGGTTTCCAGTTTCTCAATGGAGGACGCCAGCTCTCTACGGCGTCCCCGGGCGTTTCACCACGGCGGCGGCGGATCCACCGACAGCCGTGACGGGGCGTGGGTTCACTGTAGCGTATGCAGCGACGGGTATTTTCAACCTGTCGTTCGACGATAAGCACGATCTGCTCGTGGCCATCCCGTTCGGCTTCCAAACGCCCGCGACCAGCGAATTCCGCGTCACATTGACGGGATTCTCGGCGGGTGCCGAGGTGACGAACGCGACGGCGCAATTCACCGTTTCGTTGTTGGCGGCCGGCGCGTTCGCGGCGGATGCCGGCAACACGGGCGACACCATCCACTTCTGCGCGTTGTTCCAGAACACTGGCTTCAACTACGACCTGTGACGGGAGGCTGCTATGGCGAGCAAATGGATCCCGCTCAGCGCCTTCCGGTCGACGGAAGTTCACGCGGTACCCGGTCGATTCGCGACCAACACGACGAATGACCCGGTGGTCCTGGAGGGCGACGGCTATGCCGTGGTCTATGCGGCGACCGGCATCTTCAACTTGACGTTTGACGATTACTTCGGCGGCGTCTTGGCCATCCCGTTCGAGTTCCAGGTGGCCGCGACTTCTGAGCATCGCGTCACGTTGACGGGGTTTTCGGCGGGCGATCCCCTGACGGCAGCGGTCGCGACTGCCCAGTTCAGCATCTCGTTGCTCGCGGCCGACGCCTACACGGCTTCTGCAACGAGCACAGGAGATCAGGTTCACTTCTGCGCCATTTTCAGCAAGGCGCAAGGGAGCGGTTGATATGGCGGAGTTTGGCATCATGTTCGGCGAAAAGAAGAAGCCGAAGAAAAAGATGGGCATGGGGATGGGCGGCGGCAAAATGTCGCCCGAGATGGATGGCGACGCCATGGAGTTGGTGGGCGACCTCTTCGACGCGTACGAGACCCGTGACCTCGAGGGCGGGGCAAAAGCTCTACGCGCATTCGTCAACACGGTGATGTCGGAAGAGGAAGAGGCGCCGGAAGAAGAAGACGCGGAAGAATCCGAAGAGCTCGACGAAGACGCAGAAGACTATTGAGGTGACCCCATGGGGTACACCCCGCAAGAGTTCCGTGACGCCGCGCTCAGCCGAGTCGATCTAGACGAAACCGACTACATCGAGACGCGCGAGCTCGACAAGATGGCGGAGGACAGCTTCGTCGAGCTGCACGATCTCCTGATCCGCGTGTTCGAAGACGACTTCGACACGCGGGTTGCGTCGTTCGAAACCGTTGTAGACGAGAGGTCATACCTCGTGCCGACCGACTGCTGGCGGCTTGTGCGGGTCGGCCTCATCATGCCGAACGGCGAGGAGGTGCCGCTCGAGCGGTTCAACCGGAGTGCCGGGATTGTGCCGGCCCGATCGTACAGCTGGGGTCACCAGACGGTGCCGCGCTATTCCCTTGACTTCAAAGGGGCGGGCACCACTTCGATCATTTTCAACTGTCGGCCCGCCGCGGTCGTTACGATCAACCTGCACTATATCCCGGTCGCTACCCGCATGCGGGACGGAGCCGAGGGCTCGACCGTTGAGATCGCGTATGCGCCGGTCGTCGAGAGCAACGACACGCTGGTGGTGCCGGCGGACGTCGACTTCATCGATGCGGAGCTCTGGGGTGGCGGAGCTGGCGCCGGCGGTAACGATGGCGTGGCGCTCGGGGGCGACGGTGGTGGCGGCGCCTACGTCTCGGCCACGATCCCGGTGGTGCCGGGCGAAACGCTGACGATTCGGACGGGCGGCGGGGGCGATGCGGGCGGCGGCTCGACGGCCACGGGCGCGGATGCCGGCGGCGAGGGCGGCGGGTTCTCGGCGATCTTTCGTGGCGCTGTTGTGACGCAAACGGCCGTGTTGTTGCTCGCGGCGGGCGGCGGCGGCGGCGGCGGCGCAACAGCAACACAGGATGGTGGAGACGGCGCTCCGGGTGGTGCACTGACGGGCCTACCGGGCGAAACCCCGGTCGGTGGTGCCGAGGGCGGGAGCGGCGGCACGCAGCTCGCAGGCGGCGAGGGCGGCAACGCAACAGCCGGCGGCGACGGCACTTCCGGGACCGCGCTTCAGGGCGGCGCCGGTGGGCTGACGGGTGCGGCGGAAGGTGGAGGCGGATCGGGCCTTAGCCTTTATGGTGGCGATGGCGCGCATGGCTCCGCTGCCAACGGCGGAGGCGGCGGTGCGGGCGGTGGCTACTTCGGAGGCGGCGGGGGCGAAGGCGGCAGCGCCGGTCCGGGAGCTGGCGGCGGCAGCGGATCGTCCTTCGGCCCGTCCAACAGCTACATGGATCAGGGGACAGGCGTCACTCCGCCCAAGACCGAGAGCGACGTCTATCTTCGGCATGGACTTTCGTCTACCCGTGGTTACGGAGGCGTCAATCAGACGAACGGATCCTTAGGGTTGTCGGTCGTCCGGTACGTCACGGGCCGCGTGGAGTTGCCGCTCTACGGCTACGACGAGTATCCGCTGCTCGACGTCTTAATCAAGATTTGCGGGAAGGAAGGGAGCGATCCATCGGTCTTTCTCGCGCAGAAGGCCGGCATCGAGGAGCGGATCAAGAATCGAGCGGGGCCGAAAGATCGCGGTCAACCCGAGTATCTGGCGGACATCCGGTCGCTTGAAGATGGCGGCGATCTCGTAGGCGATCCTGGATTCTGGGACACGTGATCCATGCCAGGACTTCCCGAAGCCACGGTTGAGTTCCCGTTCACCGGGCCACTCGACGAGAAGAGCGGTAACTTCTCGCAAGATCCGAGTTCTGCGGCTCGCATGCAGAACTTCGTGCGGGTCAAGACGGGGGAGCTGCAGGTCCGCGACGGCTGGGGCGTCGACAGCGACATGGACGTCGCGGAAGACGCGACGCAGTTGCTGGCGCATCGCAACCGCATCTACGGGGTAGGCCCGCACTTCATCCAGCACGAGCAAGTGAAGCTCGATCACGTGCCGGAGTTCACGGTCCTGAAGGACGTGGGGATTACGGGGGGCGTCAACACGAATGTAGATTCGAGTGACATCACGTATTTCAAGGATGCGCAACTCGACGTCGGATACTGGTTTCAAGTCGCGTCCGTCCGGAAGCTCACGGACAATCTCGTGCAGATCGTGGCGTCGCAGTACGAGGTAAATTTCGACGGCGCCAGCAAGCTGATTCACGAAGTCATCCTCGCGACTGGTCTCCCGTTTGGGACACGTGTCCAATGTGCCACCAATCAGTTTGGTGTTGTAGTTGTATGGGAAGACGGCACGAATCTACGGTCTCGACTATTCACCTCGCTGCTCGGCATCATCAACTCGGGCACGCCCGTCACGGATTACTATCGCCCCGGCGGCTCGTTTTTCTTGATGACGAACCCCGACGTCACGAACGATTATTTCATCGCGTACACGCGGGATGGCGGCTCGACAACGCAGACTTTCTCGGCCGTTGGCCACACGACATTCACGCCCCTGGCTCAGCATCAGCATACCATGAGGGGCTGGGGGGCAGCGGGCGGCGGGGGCGGTAACCCGACGAACCCACGCAACTGGGACGGCGGGGACGGGGGGCCCGGCGCGTTCGCCGAGGTCACGTTCACTGGCGCAGACTTGATCGAGATACTGATCGGCGACGGCGGGAGTCACGGGAACGGGCAATCCGACAACGGAGGCGGGGCAGCGGGCGGGTCGCTCGTGGCGGCATGGCAGCGCGAGGTCAACGCCGACATCTCGGGCCTTGCGGACGGCACGACCGATCTGTCGAGTCTTTCGCTCGTGCAGGGCGGAAACCGAAATTGGCAGGTCGACAGCGGAGGAACCCCAACCGTAAACACGGGTCCGGCGCAAGGTTGCGACCTGTTCACGGGCGTTCAGACGGCAACGAAATATCTCTACTGCGAGACCAACGGCACAGATCCAAGTGACAACTTTATCCTCGAGACGCTCCCCTACGATACGACTGGCGCCGACCCGCTGATCTTCTTCAACCTCCACGCCTTTTTCTTTGGCGAGCTCGACGGCACCGTTCGAATCAGCGCGTGGAATGGCCAGATCTTCTCGATCATCCGATCGCAGACAGGGCAGTCCAGCACTTCCGATATCTCGGTCTACAAGCATTGGATCGCGGTAGCGGTGGGCGCGCAGTATCGGCGTACCGACTTCCGGTGGCGCATCCATTTCACGCGCGGAGCTGAGACGGATGGCGATGTCTATGATCTCGCGATCGCCAACCTTCGATGGGGACACGCGCTGTTGATCGCAGGAGGCGGCGGCGGTGGCGGAGGATCAGGCTACGGCGGCGACACCACGGGAACCGGTGGCGACGGCGGGGTCGGCGGCGGCGGGAACGGGTTTGCCAGCGCTTTCCCGACGGCGCATCCTGGTTTCGGCGGCGGCACAGTTTCGGGCGGAGGAGGCGGCGACGGCGGTCAGGGCGAGGACGGCGACGACTCGGCCGGTTGTCTCGGGGGCGAGGGAGGCATGGGTGAGTCCGGCGGTGGAGCGGCTGGAGGATCGGGCGGCAACCCAGGAGGCGCGCCAGGCGGCGAAGGTGGCGCGACCAATCAAACGGGCGGAGGCGGTGGTGGTGGCGGAGGCCTTTGGGGTGGTGGTGGCGGCGAGGGTGGCGACGACGACGTAGCGGGCGGCGATGGCCTTGGTGGAGCTGGCGGAGGCGGTGGTTCGAGCTATGCGCGCGATAGCGGCATCATGCTGACTTCGGCACCCGGCGCGCTTGATCCACCCAGCACGACGTCAGCCGGCTACATCGCGGGCCGCGGAGTGGCGGGCCGCGGCGGTGGCAACGTTATTGCGAATGGTGACGGCGAAGACGGCGGCGACGGGTTGATCGTCTACGACGGCACGAGCGTTGGGTTTGTCGTGCGGCGCGTCACGGGTGTCGCGACGCCCGTTTGGACGACGCTCGTTTCGACGAATCCAGCGGTGCCGTGCTGTAGCCTGAGCGTTACCGCGACTCAGGCGTGGGTCGCGTGGTATCGGGCCTCGCAGGCGAGTTACGCGATCCTCGACATCACGGACGGGTCGATCGACTTAGCCGAAACGATAGTCGGGGCAGTGTCGGCCCGGTATGTCGCGCACATCTCGATCAAGGTACGGAGCGACAACTTTGGGATCATCGCGTGGAGTGAAGCGCCGGACCTCTCGCAGAGTACTCTCAACACCAAGCGGTTTCGATGGGCCAAGCAGAGCGCGGCCGGTGTGCAGTCCTACATGCACACGGTCTACCGCATGATGCTGGTCTCGCAGTTGTTCGACCACGACGGCCGATGCTATTGCTATGCGTACATCGGGGACCGCGGTCAGGACCACGACGGCAGCGGCAGCTCGACGTATGGGCCAGTGATCGGGGACGGGAACGCTCTCACGCTAAACGAGGTAGCGTTCGCCGGGACCGATGACGAGAGCGGCGCGACGGTAAGGGGGTCCCCATTCTCGACATTCGTGCTGCTGGACCTTCGGTCCGGCACACTCGACGAGTTGACGACGACCGGCAGCGTAATGCCGAGGCTCGTCGGTATCATCAGCAACGACGACGCTTGGTATCCCGAAATCAACGTGACGAGCCACGTGGCGATTGCGTCAACTCTTGACTATAGGTTTGCAGTTTCGCTGCCGAAGTGGCGTGAGGAAAACACGGAAATCGGCCTCGTTGGCGATTGGCGACTATCTAATACGGATGTCGTGTGGCTGCGGGTCAATGACCCGGCGCTCTGGAGAGCCGCGGAAGTGGGGCAAGCGATCACGCTCCCCAGCTCGCTGCCCAGCATTTGGGACGGCTACGGTTTTCACGAGATCGGGTTTGCTCATCCGCCTCAGATCGTTCTGGCCCAGCTGGTGGATGGCACTGATCCTCCGGCACTCTATTACATGATCGCCGTCTACGAGTACCGTGATGAATATGGCAACGTCTATTGGTCTAAGCCATCCACCCCGCTTGCCATCAACGTCACGAGCAACGGGGTACATTTCTCGGTATACGTAACGCCGCTTTGTGTCACCAACCGGCAGGACAACGAGAACAGCTTCCGCGACAACGTGGCGATCAAACTGTACAGAACGCTCGCCGTAACGCCCGGCGGCCCGTACCACTTGGTCGCCAAGGTCACGAACAATCCGTTTACTGAGTTTCAAGTCATCGACGCTGTCCACCGAGATGACGCGGCGTCTGACAATGGCATCGCCGATAGTGAAACGCTCTACACGGACGGCGCGCTCGGCGCTTCCCCCTTGCCAAATGAGCCGCCAGATCCAGCGCGCTACATCGCGAGTTGGCGTAACCGCGTGTGGATGGCGCAGGATAGAACCGTTTGGTATTCGAAGGAGCGGGTCGAGGGCGAGGGTCTCCAGTTCAACGCCATCCTCCGGAACTTCCTCGAGGAGGACCGCGGGTCAATTCGAGGGCTCGTCGTGCAGGACGGCGCCCTGCTAATCGGCATGATCGACCGTTGGTATATCGTGAACGGAGACGGGCCAGACCCCGCGGGCGACGGCGCGGCATTCTCGCTTAGTCAGCAGCTCACGTTGTCGGTTGGACTGCTAGAAGGCGAGCACCTTGTGCCGACCGGTCTCGGCACGTTCTTTCGAGCACAACGCGGCTGGTACATTTTGGGTCGCGACTTGAAAGAGATCTACATCTCGGCGCCCATCGAAGACACGCTTGCGGCATTCCCAGTCACGAAGTTTGCGATCAAGCAGCGCGAGACCGATTGGGTGTTTATCGGGGTGACGAATGCGGCGGGAACGGAGGGGCGACTCCTGCGGTTCGATCTTCATCACGCGCAATGGGCCGTCGACACGCTGCCCACCATCTTCCTGTCGGGCGTCCAAACGATCGAACAGTTCAGAATCTTGGATGAGCTCGCGAACCTACGGGAAGAACGACCGGGCGAGGGCGACAGCTCGATCCAACCGGTCGAGGCCACGTATGAGACGCCCTGGTACTCGATCAGCGGAAAACTAGGGTGGTTTCGAGCTCGGCGTCTGTTCCTGTTGTGCCGAGGTCGGGCGTTTCAGCACCCCGGGCCCAATACCGTGACCGTCGAGATGTCAACGAACTACCGGGACGACTGGAAGTCCGTCGGGTTCCGTGGCGTCCGAGCGGACGATCAGGGTCGCGGCCTGATGATGCGGTTCAAGCCGACGCCTCAACCCGTGACCTCGATCCGCTTCCGCATCACCGTGCGACTCGCCACGACCGCGGGGCTACAGGATGGGTCGCCCCCGTCACTCGTTTCCCTGATGTTGAGGTACGCGGCACCATTCCCGGCTGCTAGACTGGGGAGGAACCGAAGTCACAAGGCTAGCGACAGAGGAGATTAGATTATGGGATGGAATCCGGTCAGTGGGATAGCGGGAGCCGTCAAGGACGTGTTCACGGGGATTTCGGGCCAAACGAAATACAACCCCAAGACTCCCGATGAGCTGGTGCAGAACCAGACCCGCACGGGTGGCGAAGCGCAACAGCAAGAGGCTCGTGATCAGACGCAGGGGACCATCGGGAACTTTCAGAACGTCCAGCAGACGCAACAGCAGCCGTTTGCTTCCCGCCTGTACGCTCGTGCGACTGGCACGGGTGGGCCGAGTGCCGCGGAGCTCGACTCGCAGAAGCGGCTGAACCAGACGCAACGCGCGGCCTTGAGCATCGCGAACACGGGGAGAGGTTCGCATCGTGGTGCCGCGGTCTCTCGCGCAATCGACCAGGGCTACAGGGCGGCCGGCGAGCTCGAAGAGCAGGCACAGGTGACGCGCGCCAACGAACAGCTGGCCAATGAGAAGGCGTACGCCGATGAGTTGGGGCGGATCCAGGGGCAGAATCTCACGTTGGTTGGCGCGCAACAGGCGCAACAGGCGCAAGACCTGGATCTCGCGCAACTCGGTCAGGCAGAACAGCTGGCGATCCTGAACTCGATGATTGAAGAGGAACGTTTGCGCGCTGGCATCAAGCAGAAGAACGCGCAACTTGGCGGGGCCTACAGCCAGGAGTTAATCAAGTCGGGCGGTGCCGCGGCAGCCGGCGGCGCCGGATAGGAAGAACGAAATGAACCCCATCAACCAGCAGCTACTCGACCAAATACTCGCGCGGTCTCAAAGCCCCATCCAGGGGCCAGCCGTACAGGGCGCCGACGCCATGACGGCATTGCCGACGACTGCGCGCGATCAAGTCTACGGACCAGAGCAGCCAGCTGCAGCTACAGCTCCTGGTCCCGACAGTGGCAAGCCGACGTTTTTATCGAGCCTCTACCACAAGGCGATGGGCCGCGACCTAAACGCCGAAATGGCAGGGGCAGCGGGGGCCGGTCAAGCGGCAGCGGCATCCGGGGCAGCCGCAAGCCCAACGCAAGTAGCTGCATCGCAAGCGACGAATCAGGCGGCTGGGCAAGCAGTCGCCGCGACACCGTCGCCTCTCTACCAGAAAGCCACCGCGCCGGCCCCTGAGCTCGGGATGGCCTCGGGCCAGGCGGCGTATGCGGCCGGGAGATCGCCCAATGTGCCGGCGCCCCTGCCGCTGGACCCCAACGTCTTGAAGACGGGCGCTAGGCTCGTGAGGTAAGCATGGCTGATCCAGGTCCGTCTAATCTCACGCTGCTCGAGGAAATGCGGGCGCGCGTCGCGCAGGGGCAACCCGCGGTAGAAGCGCCCGCTGTTGATCCGGTAGCCTCGGTTGTGCCGGACGTGCCGGCCGCAAGCGCAGTGCCGACTGAAACTCCGCCTCTAGACCCCGTCACCCCGGCGCCGGTAGCTGTTGCGGCTCCGCCCCCCATCATCCCGGAAGTGGCGCCGCCTCCGGCGGTTGCGCCGCCTGCTCCGCCTCCTCCCGTTCGACTCGGCAGCGAGATGACGGACGCGGAGCGCGCACAACTGCGTGACCCGAATTCCCCGCTCGCACAAGAGCAATCGGCGGCTCGCGCGGGAGCGGCGGCCGCCGCGGAATCTGAGCGCGCCAGTCGGCGGGCGTCTCGAGAGGAGATGATCGGCGGCGCCGCGCCTGCGGTGTCGGCAGCCCCGACCGCTGGCACCAGCCCCGATGCGCTCACGTCAAGATCTCAAGCGGCTGCCCCGCCGGCAGGCATCGCGACGGCCGAGAAGGGAAATCTAGATCCAGCGCCCGCCGGTTCTCGTCTGCCGGGTTCCGCCTACGACCCATCGGCCCCCAGGGCAGCGGGCGCTCGCCTGCCGACCATCACGGGCGCCAGCGTAGCGCCAAAGGTCCCGACCAAAACGGTAGGTGATGTCGAGCAGGTTCAGGTCGGCACCTCCTCGCCCCAACAGGTCGCCGACTTCGAGACGGCCGCGACCGACAGCGCCGACGCCAAGACGAAGCTCGCGGAGCTCGAGATCAACAAGGAGAAGGCCGTT
>Ga0214473_10007433_pt1 | contig 13000 bp, 10 predicted proteins | sample RVTome_7_FD_203509 | JGI IMG/M metagenome (GOLD analysis project Ga0214473, IMG submission 203509) | Soil microbial communities from uranium-contaminated site in the Upper Colorado River Basin, Wyoming, United States - RVT98D197 | ecosystem: Environmental > Terrestrial > Soil > Contaminated >...
AGACAGACGATCGCTGGCGGAAGGAATCGGGGGGGGATTGAAACGGGACCATGCACGGCGGCTGAAGGGACGGGAGAAGAAAAACACCGGACTCAAGCGGTTGGGGGCCGAACGGTCGCTGGAGAAGCAGGTCCGGCGGGGCGTGGCCCAGGGAATCTTCCGCCAGAGGCCTCTCACCCCGTCTCACGGTCAACGGCTGGTGATGTAAAGTCTCATGCACTTTCGTATATAATCTCGGTCAGGTCAAGCCTATTCATTGGACCTGACATCGTTCAAAGATTCCGCAGGTCCTCAAGGACCATCGCGAGAATCTCGTGTTTCCGTCCGCGATCGCCCGCGCGGACCTGCCGGTTGAAATGTTGCCGTAGATGGCCTAATGTCGGGGGCACGTCACGTTGATGGCACGCAAACAACCTCCGCTTTTCGATCCCAAGATGTTCCTCGGCATCGTCGGCAGTGGCAAAACGATTCTGAAGGCCAAAAAGAATCACATCATTTTCTCGCAAGGCGATACCTCTGATGCCGTCTTCTATATCTTGGAGGGCAAGGTCAAGCTCGCCGTGGTTTCCCCCAGAGGCAAAGAAGCCGTGGTCGCGATTCTGGAGCGCGCGGCATTTTTTTGTGAAGCGTGCCTCACCACGCAACTGGTCCGCACCGCGACCGCAATGGTAGAGTCAGCCATCGTTCGCATTGACAAACACACGATGATCAGCATGCTCCACGACGAGCCCACATTCTCGGAGCTGTTCCTGTCCCATCTGCTTTCTCGCAACATTCGCATCGAAGCGGACTTGGTGGATCAACTCTTCAATTCCAGCGAGCAGCGACTGGCTCGGATTCTGCTCTTGCTGGCCCACTTTGGGAAGGAAGGCACGCCTGAGCTCATCATTCCGAAGATCAGCCAGGAAACGCTGGCCGAAATGATCGGCACCACGCGGTCACGCGTCAGTTTCTTTATGAATAAGTTCAAGAAGCTTGGCTTCATTGAATACAACGGCGGATTGAAAATTCACAGCTCCCTCCTCCATATCGTCTTGCATGACTAGTTTCCACCGTCGTGATCCAGGCGATCCGCCTGAGGGGAGAAGCGGCTTGCCAGATAAAAAAGAACAAAAAGTGAACAATTTCGACCAAACCTCGAGACAGAATTCAACTAGTATTGCAACGCTGTTCGTTTTCGACGCCATTCTAAGCAGATAAGGTGTTTCGGCTCTTATGGCCATGGGGGGAAGCGTTATGGTGACCATCGTGCTGGCGGATGACCATGCGATCGTGAGACAAGGGCTGCGCACTCTGTTGGAATCAGATCCGCAATTTGAAGTTGTGGGAGAAGCGGCTGATGGGCACGAGGCGATCGAACTGGTCAAGCGGCGGAAGCCCATGGTGTTAATCGCCGACCTGATGATGCCTGGCCTGAACGGTCTGGAAACCACACGAAAGGTCTTGCGCCTGAAATCAAAGACTCGTGTGATCGTCCTTTCCATGTACCGGAATGAGGCGTATGTGTTGGAAGCACTGAGAATCGGTGCGGCGGGTTATATCGCCAAAGAGTCCGGCGGAGCCGAGCTCTTCCAAGCCATACGCGAAGTCGTGGCCGGTCGGCGTTACCTGAGTCCAATCATTTCCGCGGCTGCCATTGATTCCTATTCTTCTATGGGAACAATTCTGAAAAAGGCTCAGGCCGGGTCGCCAGACCCCTATGACACACTGACAGCCCGCGAGCGAAAGGTGCTCCAGCTCGTCGTGGAGGGGGCGACCGACCGTGATATGGGTGCCCGACTGAAGATCGGTTCCCGTGCTGTCGAAATCCAGCGCGCTGCCTTGATGCGGAAGTTGGGCCTCAACACCCGCCGTAAACTGATCCTCTATGCACTGCAGCGCGGGGTCGCGCCCGGGCACGAGCCAAAGCCGATCAGGAAAAAACAGAATAAATCAGGAGCACCGAGATGAAACGATGGATAGAGTTGTGGCAGCGCGACAGACACGTGACGTTCCGTTGATGCTTGCACTGAGACTCTGAGTCGTAACCGAGAATAAAGGAGGGACTGCGGTGGCCACACCAAAACGAAGGGCGCAAGGGAGAGACGCAGCAGGGCTGCGGAAAAGCAGGAAAGAGATCCCGAAGGTCCCGACCGGCATTACCGGGCTGGATCGGGTGTTGGGCGGTGGCGTGCCCGCCGGCCGCTTGACACTGGTCAGCGGCGGCGCCGGGAGCGGTAAAAGCATGATCGGCTTGCAATGCCTGCTGCACGGCGCCCGCGCCGACGAGCCGGGCGTTCTCGTGATGTTCGAGGAGCGCGCCGCGTCCGTGCGTCAAAACGCCCGGGCCCGGGGATGGGACCTGGCTCCGCTGGAGAAGAAAAACAAGCTCTGCCTGCTGGATGCGCGTTTGGGTCCTGACGTGGTGGTCTCCGGCGACTTCTCCATCAAAAGTCTGCTGGCGATCCTCGATCAGAAGACCAAGGCCATGCGAGCCCGGCGCATTGTGATTGATGCGGTGGACGCGCTCTTGTATTTGTACGATAGCCCCCTACGCGAGCGCCAGGAATTATATGCGCTGCACGAATGGCTGCTGGACCGGGGATTGACGACGATCATGACGGTCAAAACGGCCCCGCAGGAGGAGCCTCATGCCCGGTATGCTTTTCTGGACTTCATGGCGGATTGCGTCATTAACCTCGACCAGCGCGTCACGGCTCAGATTACCACGCGCCGCATGAGAGTGATCAAGTATCGTGGTTCAGGATATGGCCGTAATGAATATCCCTTCGTCATCAGTCCGGACGGCGTCACCGTCATGCCGATCACCAGCAACGTGTTAAAGCACAGCCCACTCGGCCCCAAAGTGTCCAGCGGCCAGGCTCGTCTGGACGACGTGCTCGACGGCGGCTACAGGAGCGGGGCCAGCATCCTGATCGTGGGGACCGCCGGCGCGGGAAAGACCACGCTGGCCTGCATCTTCAGCCAGGCCGCCTGCCGGCGCGGCGAGCGCGTGCTGTATATCAATTTCGAGGAGTCGGCGGAATCGATGGTCGGCAGCATGCTGAGCCCGGGCCTTACCCTCTCGCCGCTGATCAAAAACGGGACATTGATGGTCCGGTCCTACCTGCCGGAAGCGATGGGAGTGGAGGAGCACTTGTTTCATGCGCTGAAAGCTCTGGATGAGTTTCAACCCCGGCACGTGGTCGTGGATGCGATCTCGGCATGCAAACGCATGGGCTCGGAGTTTCATGCCTTTGAATACCTGATGCGGCTTATGAACGCCTGCAAAGAGCGTGGCATCACCTGTTTCTATCTCAACCAGGCGACCAGCCTTGATGTCATCGCAGAAGTCAGCGGGATCGGCATTTCGTCCATTATCGATACCGTCATCCTTCTGCGCCATCTTCCAATCGGTAACGAGATGAAACGCCAGTTGATCGTCTTGAAGTCAAGAGGTTCGAAGAGTTCCGACCAATTTCATGAATTCCGCATCACCGATCGAGGAATTGATCTGGAGAAGGCATCGCCCGGCGATACGGTGGGCCGATCGGCGCATCTGACGGGATTCGGAAGAACGGGAGCCCGATGATGAAAGCTCACAGGCGTGAGAGGGGACGAGATGCAACGGCTCGAGGTGCGACCTATATCTTCCGGCTCTTCGTGGCCGGCAACGAGTCAAACTCCTCGCAAGCCAAGGGAAATTTGGCCCGGCTTTGCGAGGAACACCTCAATGGACACTTCGAGATCGAAACCGTGAACGTGTTGAGAGACGCCGCGACCGCATACAAAAATAACGTGTTGTTGACGCCCACGTTGATCCTGATCAAGCCCCCTCCGAAGGTCACCGTGGTGGGCAACCTCAGCGATAATCGGCAAGTCCTTGCCGCGCTCGGACTGACCGGTAACGGGCGATGAGTCAACGGAAACGGCTGGTCCACAGACCAAAGATCAGGATGAAAGAGGCCCAGGCGCTCGTCCACGCTCTGAAGACCCATCAGGTGGACGCGATTCTCGGTGAGCGCCACATCATGGTTGTCCGTTTGAAGCAGGCGGAAGAGAACTTAAAGAAGTCGCGGGACCAGGTGCGTGCCCTCGCGACCTCTTTGCAGTCTATACGCGAGAATGAACGGACCGTGATCGCTCGTGATATTCACGATGAGCTGGGTCAGAAGCTTACCAGCTTGGAGTTGGGATTGTCCTGGCTCGCCCAGGTGACTCCCAAGCAACGCCCGGTGCAGGAGAAAATCGGATCGCTATCCGCTCTTGTCACGACCCTGATCCAGTCGGTCCAAAGAATTTCGGATGCATTGCGACCGGGCGTTTTGGAAGAGTTGGGCCTGGTGAAGACCTTGAAATCGGAAGCGCGGGCATTCAAAGAACACACTGGAATACCATGCCTATTTGAGACGAATATGGGGAAAGCCAAGTTTGACCGTCCAGGAAGTGTCGCCATTTTCCGGATCGCCCAGGAGGCCCTCACGAATATTGCCCGGCATGCCGACGCTTCCAGGGCCATGATTGCTTTGACGACGAGAAACAATGATCTTATTTTGACGGTGAATGATAACGGGAAGGGGATTGCCAAGAAGCGGGTCTTGAGCGCTCATTCGCTTGGCATTATCGGCATGCGAGAGCGCGCCCTTGCGCTTGATGGTTTGCTGAGTCTCAGAGGATCAACAGGCAAAGGGACGACATTGACGGTGCGAATACCGTTGTCCCGGGTTCTTATCGGTCGCGACTCAGTTTCTTGATGAATCAGTTCCGGAAGCCGGGCGAGGCCACGCGTATGGCACTCCAACAACCCGCGCCGTTCAATCTCAAGGCATTCCTTTCAAAAGTCGGCAATGGGAAAACGATACTGAAGTTCTCGAAGAATCAAAGCATCTTTTCGCAAGGGGATGCCTCTGATGCCGTGTTCTATATCCAGCAAGGCAAGATCAAACTCACCGTGGTCTCTTCAAAGGGCAAAGAAGCCGTCATCGCGGTTCTGGAGCCGACTCACTTTTTTGGCGAAGGCTGCCTCATCGGGCAGCCGCTTCGCCTGGCGACCGCAAACTCCATGGAAGATTCCACGCTCGTTCGAATTGAAAAAAGCGCCATGACCCGCGTGCTCCACGAAGAGCCCGCGTTCTCCGAGCTGTTTATGGCCTATCTGATTAGCCGAACCATTCGAATCGAAGAGGATCTGGTGGATCACATCTTTCATTCGAGCGAGAAGCGGCTGGCTCGGATTCTTCTGTTGCTGGCCCACTATGGGGATGAACGCTACAACGTGGACCTTCTCATTCCGAAGATCAGCCAGGAGACGCTGGCCGACATGGTCGGCACGACCCGGTCAAGAGTCAGTTTCTTCATGAATAAGTTTCGGAAACTGGGCTTCATTGAATATAAAGGCGGATTGAAAATTCACAGCTCCCTCCTCAATATCCTCCTGCACGACTAGTTTCCCCTTCAGAATCGTTGAGTTCGGGCAGCGAGAGCTGTGACGCGGCCTGCCGGACAAATCTTCACAACTGAGCAATTTTGAGCAGACCGCACTCGGCGTTATCGGCATAATGCCGCCACGGAGGGGGTTTGCCCAGACCTTGGTAGAAACAAGGACTGCAGAAGCGCAGATGGTTCAGCCTGTAGATGGCCTGGGTCTTGGGCGGAGGTCATCAAGCGCATAACAAACATGGACATGGTGCTTTCACATTTAAGAATAGGAGGAGATGCACATGCAACGGCTATTCAATAAAATGAAAGGATACTCACGAACATTTCGCTATTCTCCCCCCACCCATGGAATCGGGGGGCTTCTCGTGGCACTCGTCTGCGCCGTGGCGCTTTTCGGGTGCGAAGGAGACACGACGACCATCAATCAACTCCCGTCGTCGGGCGTCGGTTCTCTCAATGTCAACGTCACTCCGGCGTCGGCCGAGGTGGTTGTGACGGGACCCGCGAGTTTCACGCAGACCTTCACCGGCAACCAACTCCTCACCGATTTGGCGGCAGGTCAGTACACGGCGAAGGCGACCGCGCCTGGGTTCGTCGATGCGGACAGTCAAATTAACGTCGTCGGCGGCCAGACCTCAAGCATTTTATTAGTCCTCCAGGCGACGGCACTCATTTCCGAGGCGCCCCGCGCAGTGTATCGCGATGATCAGGGGGAGCTCATTCCACTCGACTCCAGCAACCTGCAGTCCGGTCAATTTGTCTTTTACGCCTGGCTCGAGGACAAGCCCTTGGGGATCCTCCCCGCCAATTTGACCGCCACCATCTTCAGTGATCCCCTCAAACCCCTGGTCGCCGAGCAGAAGGAGTCCGCGCCGAGCTTCACCCAGAACCTTGCCGGCGCGTGGGTCGGCTTCAAGGACGCCACAGGGGTTGTCCGGCCCGTGATCGGCGCGGATGTCCGCTGGGAGATCGATCAGCAGTACTCTGGAAGACTCAATAGCATGCAGTTCGGCACATCCGATGATAACCGGATCGCGCTCGCGTACGGGGTCTTCGATGACCAGGCCGATACGCGCACCAATAACGCCCGTCTTGCGGCCGAGCGCTTCCCTCTGATCGCGAGCGATTACCCGCTCTACAATCAGACCGGGATCGGCACTCCCTTCGCCGATGGGTTCACCTGGGTGACGCTCTTCTCGCCGGACACACAGGCAGCGGCCCGCATCGTCGCCGTGGCGACCATCAACGGGGAAGAAATCGGAAAGCAGATCCTGTACAAGAATTTCGCGGCCCAACCGAAGATCGCGATCACCAAGGCCGTCGACTCGGATGTCGTGACCATCGCCAGCGGCTCGGGCACCGCCACCTTTACCGTCACGGTCACGAATATCGGCACGGGTGATGCCACGAGCGTCAACCTCAAGGACATCCTGGGCCCGGACGCACCGGCGGGCTACACGCTCGGCTCACTTCCTTTCGGCGGCACCCCGGACGGCGCTGGTGGCTTCAGTTACGTCTTCCCGCTCGCTTCTGCTGCGGGGACACTGCTGGGTAACGCCCAGAACTTTGCCGTCCTGGCAAAGACGTCAGTGTCGAACACCGGCTCGAGCGTCGTGAGCGGCGAGGTGGGCGTCAGCGCGGGTTCGTCGGTCACCGGATTCCCGCCGGGGCTCGTGGAGAACGGCACGATTCATAATAACGACGCGGTAGCGGGGGCAGCGCAGACCGCCCTCACGGCCGCATACGTCAATCTGGGGGCGAGGGCTTGCACGGCGCCTTTGAACACATCCCTCACCGGTACGCTCACGCCGGGTGTGTATTGCTACGATTCTTCGGCTGCCTTGACAGGACCAGTCGTCCTCGACGCGCAGGGCGACCCCGCTGCGGAGTTCGTTTTCAAGATCGGTACCACGTTGACGACCCCATCCGGCGCCTCTGTCAGCCTGATCAATGGTGCGAGCGCCTGCAACGTCTACTGGCAGGTCGGCACTTCGGCGACGCTCGGCACCAACACGCTCTTCACCGGGAATATCCTCGCGCAGGTGAGCATCACGGCGAACACGGGCGCGAGCATCTCGGGCAGGGCGCTGGCCCGTACCGGCGCGGTAAGCCTGGACACGAATGCGATCACCGCCCCTCTGTCATGCGTAGCTGCGCCGGTCAACACGCAGGCCCTGACCTTCACGGCCACGGTCACCGCGCCCGGCACCTACTGCAACTTAGCCCAGATCCTCTCGTTTAGTAACGTTACCGACACGTTTACCCCGGTCGATCTCAAGGGGGAGGCGTGCTTCACCGCCGTCGAGTCGGAAGCGTCGATCGTCAAGGATTTCGTTGCCGCTGACGGCACGACGAGCCTGGGCAAGTCTCTGACCGTGGCAGCCAATGTGCCTGCCAAGCTCCGCGTGCGGGTGATCAACACCGGTACGGGTCCCGCGACGAACGTCAATATCAGCGACGCGCTCACGAGCGGCACCCTCGCCAATTATACGGTCAGCGGTTTTTCGTCGGGCACGCCGAACGCCAGCGGCTTTGACGACACCATCGCCACTCTCTCCAACACCCCCCCAAACAACACCGCGACATATCTCTACACGGTCGCGGCCTCGGTTGATGGAACATACTGCGATACGGCTACTATCAACTCGGTTGGTAGCGGGAGCATCGGTAACGGCAGTGACGAGGCCTGCCTGACCGTGGCCACGGCCGACCTCACGATCACGAAGACCGACGGACCTTCTCATGATCCGCTGGACTACAATAGCGTTGTTCCGGGCGCCACCTATACTTCGACGATCGTGGCGACCAATCCCAGCACGGCCACTGCCAAGGATGTCGTCATCAGCGACGAGCTCGGCAGCCTCAACTCCGCTGGCAATGTCCTCGCCATCTACGTGAGTTCGAGCTTGGACGGTCTGGGCGGCACGCTGGCCAACAACGTCGTCACGGCCCCCAGCGCGGTCGATATCCCGGGGGGCGAGAGCGTGACCTTCACCGTCGTGAGCCGCATCCCGCTTGCCGCAACCAGCGGCAACTACTGCGACACGGCGACCGTCACGAGCAGCAACGTCGTCACCAAGCAGGCCTCGGATTGTGTCACCGTCCCGACCTTCTCGGCGCTCCAGACCCAGCTTGTCGACCTCAATGATCCGGTCGCGGTGGGAACCAACGTCACCTACTTCTCGACGCTCTTTGTCGAGGTACTCTCCAACGAGGGAGTGACGAACAACGAACTGACGTACAGTTTCGGTCTTACCAGCCCGACCGTCCTCGGGATTCCCGGCGTCTTCCGGGAAGTCTCGACGAAGGTCTATCTCGACTCCGCGCCGGTGCGAGATCCGATAACGGGCTTCGTGGTATCGGATACGTCGAGCCCCACCGCCGTACTTAAGACGGCGGGTACCGACTACACGGTTGATAACACGACTGCGGGGCTGCAGTTGATTACCATGAGCCCGAGTGTCGTCCTTCAACCCAACACGGCGCTCTATGTCGTGCACGTGATTAATGTCCCCAGCGGGACGGCAACCGGCAGGCTGTACACCACGAGCTACATCTGGGATTCGGTCGGGACAGGAGGAGCCGGCAATACTTACGAGGCCAGCTCGTCCGAACCCACGACCGTCCTCCCATAGGAGAGGTCATGCCCCGCGGATGACCGCGGGCAGAGTCAGCAGTCTGAAAGATCACCCACGGGGGGAAACCCCCGTGGGGATTTTTCCTGCTTGCTGATTATTTCTGAAATACGGGAAGTTCGCCGTTGCTTCTCAAATTTAAATGAGGGAGGAATACAAGTGCGAAAATTGAAGATATCCAACACAAGGTGGTTGATGGCACTAGCGCTGGTCGTTTTTATGGCCGGATGCAATGACGATGATAATGGGGGAGGGGGCGTCTCAACTGGGGCGATCTGCCAGGGAACAACGTGCGTCTCCCTTGGAAAGGCGGCCAAGTATGCGATTTTCGCCGACACGGGGATTCACACTGACGCGAATCCCTCGGTGATTACGGGAAATATTGGAGTCGGCCCAGGAGTCACCTCGACCGCCATCACCGGATTTGCGCTGACCCTGCCCGCAGGAAGTGCATTTTCAACCTCAACTCAAGTATCCGGAAAAGTCTACGCATTCGACTATGCGGTCCCTACTCCGACTGAAGTGACCACGGCCTCTACCGACATGCTTGACGCGTACGACGCCGCTGCCGCGAAAACATCAACCGATGCTTGTCCCGGAGCCGGCGGAATTTGGACCGACCTGACCCTTACCCCTGGCGTCTACACCTGTGCGGTTAATGTGAGCATACCGACCGATCTCACCCTCAATGGCAACGCATCCTCTGTCTGGGTCTTCCAGATAACCGGAACTCTTGACATGGCCGCTGCCAAGAACGTGATCCTCACCGGTGGCGCACGGCCCCAGAACATTTTCTGGCAGGTCACCGATGCCGTGACCGTTGGAGCGACCTCGCACTTTGAGGGAATTATCCTGGGTAAGACAGGGATCACGTTTGGGAATCAATCATCGATCGACGGCAGGCTGCTGGCCCAGACGGCGGTCACGCTTGATGCGACGACGGTTAGACAGCCGTAAGACATGAGGTCCGCCTGAGGCGGATCGGTGTGAAAGCAGGACAAGTCTAAGAGGGTGACCTTCCCGTATTTCTGAGATCCGGGAAGGTCCCCTTTGTTTCTCAAATTTAAATGAGAAACAGGAAACAAAAGAGGTCAAACCTTTAACGTTGCTATTTAGAAGGAGCCAAAAATGAGAAATCAAAAAATGAGAAAGCTAATTGTTCGACCGCGCACTCTTCCCCGACTGACGGCCCGACTCATCGCCGTCGCCTCGTTCGCCGCGCTTCTTTACAGCCCCTCCCCGGGGTGGGCCGCGCCCGCGCCTGATCTGGGTGAGGCGTCGGGATTCTCGGTCCTGGCTGGCACGGCGGTGACCTGTACCAGATCCGTTGTCACCGGAGACGTAGGCTCCCTCGGCGCCTTCACACCTACCCTCTGCACGATTACGGGGACGGTCCACCAGGCCGACGCGGTCGCCGCGACGGCTTACGCTGACTTCCTCGGCGCGTACGCGACGCTCGCGAACACGCAGTGTGACCATACCATCTCGGTCGCTGCCTTCACGGGCAATGTTCCGGCGCTTGGGCCGCTCGCGCCGGGTGTCTACTGTTTCCCCGCGGCGGTGACGTTTACGGACACAACATTGACGCTCAATGGGCCTGCAAACGGGATCTGGATCTTCAAAGTCGGGGCAGCCCTCACGGGCAATGGGTTCCGGGTGGTCATGACCGGCGGCGGGCAGCCGTGTAACGTGTATTGGTCGGTCGGCGCCGCTGCGACATTGACGACTTCGACGCTGTCGCCGCTGTTCCAAGGAAACATCCTCGCGGGTGAGGACATCTCGTTCACCGGTGTCGCCGGGGGCACGCCCTTGAATGGGGATGCCTTTGCGGGCGGGAAAGGCACGACCTCGGTGCCGACAGGCGCCGTGACGATGACTGACTACATCGTCGCCGGCTGCGGCGGCGTGCTGGCGGCGCAGGCGAGCTGCAAAGCCGAACATGAGAAACCAAAGCACGAGCACTGCAACCAGGGCGTGGGCAACGGACCCGAGGATTGCGATCCGGGCAACTCGAACCAGGGCGACGAGGACCGCTCGAATGACGAGCTGGGCGGGACGCCCGGGCACTCGGGCCGCCAGGGCGGCAACGGCAAGTAGCGATGCCGTCTCGCGAAGAACGAGGCGGAGGGGCGCTGTCCGGCCGCTTCGTCCTCGTTCCTCCGCTCGCCCCGGACGAGTCGTCGAAGACCGTCCGGTTCTCCGGCACCTGTAACGACAGCGGACCGGCGTGCGCGTTCAGCGTGACCGTGGAAGACCGCGGCGAGCCCGGCACGAGCGATCAGTTCGGTATCGTGGTGACCGGTGCGGCGCCCGAGGCCAGGTCGCAGCGCGTCATGAGCCGAGGGATTATCCAGTTCCATCATTAGCGGTTGATCTGAGACCACAGGGTCCCCCCAGGGACGCGATCTGTGTCGCGCCTCCTGGCACGCGGGGCCGGGCAATCGCTGTTGCACGGAAGGGCAAAAGGATTGTCGGATGCTCGGAATGAATTTTCAAAACTGAGCAATGGTGACCAGATTGCAATCCGTCTTATAGGCATAATGCACGCTCTAAGGAGGTATCTGCTATGAAAATCTCTAAGATGTGGTTTGCGACGTTACTACTGGTTGTTTTTATGGCCGGATGCGCCGATGGACTTGGACAGGGCGGTGGAGGTGGAGCGGGAGCGCCTACCGTCAGCGCCACGGTCCCCATTATTAGTGCGACAGGTGTGTGTACGAACAAGCAACTCACGGCAACCTTCAGTGAGGCGATGGCCCCTGCAACCATCATCTCACCCGCCACGAACGTGACGGTCAAGGAGACCGTCAGCGGAACGAACGTACCGGGAACCGTCACGATTGATTCAACCAACACGATTGCGACCTTTTCCCCGACATCCCTGCTCACGGCCGGCACGCAATATACGGCGACCATTACCACCGGAGTCACCGACCTCGGCGGAACCCCCTTGGCGAGTAACAAGGAATGGACGTTTACGGCCGGTTCCGGGACCTGTGCAGCGAAACCCGTCTTGGGCATCGTCGACCCATTCGCGATTGCCTCCGCGGCCGGAATCTCCAACACCGGGGCCACCACCGTGAATGGGGACGTGGTGTTGGAGCCGACCGCGACCTGTAATGGCGTGCCATCTCCCGGCTGCGGCGGGACCGCGCCAATCATCAATGGGACGCTGGTGTTTAGCAGTGCCACCGCGACCAATGTGATGACCGCCTTGCAAGCCGTGTATAACACCATCACCCCCGCAGGGCTGCCGGGTGCGACTGTTCTCGGATGCGGAATTATAGGAAGTGGCGGTGGCGGCGGCGCGGGGGTCGGTTGCGCCGGAAATTTCACGCTCCCACCAGGCGCCTATATCGCCGCGATCGCGTCGATTGGGGTTACCGGGGATCTCATTCTCGATGCCCAGGGAGACCAGAATGCGGTCTTCGTCTTCCAGACCAACTCGTCGACGGTCACCACGGCGCCCGGCGCCCCCGGTGTGCCCGGAAGCCGGATCCTCCTGATCAACGGCGCCCAGGCGTCCAACGTTTTTTGGCAAGTCGGAAGTTCAGCGACGATTGGAACCTACTCCGAATTTCGGGGAAACATCCTGGCCGACACATCCATCACGATGAATACGGGCGCAACCTCCTGTGGCCGGTTGCTGGCCGGAGCGATTACAACCAGTGGCGCGTTTACGTTTGACACCAATACCGTGTCCGTGCCGGGTACGGTGCCTTCGTGCCCGTAACGTACGGGGTAGGCGGTGTGACAAGACATCATCACAAGGAGTCTCAAATGAGAAACAGACGAATAGTTTTCCTGCTCGGCTTGTTCCTGCTGGGCCTTCCTGCCCTCGGGTTTTCCGAAAACCGGCCTGGGGCAATTACCCTGTCCCCTTTTGTAGGCGGCTATACGTTCGACGATGATCAGAGACTGGAGACAAGCCCGGTGTTTGGTCTGCG
>Ga0214473_10007434_pt1 | contig 12999 bp, 11 predicted proteins | sample RVTome_7_FD_203509 | JGI IMG/M metagenome (GOLD analysis project Ga0214473, IMG submission 203509) | Soil microbial communities from uranium-contaminated site in the Upper Colorado River Basin, Wyoming, United States - RVT98D197 | ecosystem: Environmental > Terrestrial > Soil > Contaminated >...
CACAAGTTCACCACGGCTGAGGCCGCCCTCGAATCGGTGCCAGGCACTCATTTGGGTGTAGTACGGTCATGCGCATGAATAGGAAATTTCCTGGCCAGGGAGCAACATTCAGGACGGGCCACCACAGTGAGTAATCCCCGTTGCATTCGGAGAGCGTAGAATGGTTCTAGATCCGGAAACTCTGAGGATTGGACGAGGGCGGATCACCCAGGTCTTTCGCTATCTTGAGGCGCTCAACCAGCAACGCAACCCGGCAAAGCGCCTTATCCACGAACAGCCTTGGGTGCTGTCGCTCCGAGACCTGCCGGACCATTCGTCAGTGCGCTTAGGTGTGTTGAGCGAAGTACCCACGAGCACGGACACTCAGGAACCCTTGATAGGGGACGACTTCATTCTCAAGGTGCGCCGGCCCACACTGACTCGTGCCCCAATGCCACCTCCCCAACTCAGGGAGTGGCTTCGGGCGGGATGGGACAGTCTTGACGGCTCAGTCGAGGTAAACCCATCTCGTAACGAGACTAACAAGGAAGGCCGGACTGTTGTCGTGCGTTTCGAGGACGATCCTGGGCGCCCAAACCTGCTTAGAAGCTGGCAAGAGCTACGAGATGAATGGGTGCAAAACGAGAAGCCTGCCCGCGACGCACTCAAGGTGTTCGAGCGGCTTTACGAGCTACACGGCGAGATCGGCCGGGAGGAGGAGCGTGTAGAACTTGTGCTCGGTGATGGGATATTGAATTGGCGTCATTCCGAAGGGGGCGTCCACCACCCCGTGCTATTACAACGGCTGCAACTGGAGTTCGACCCGGAGGCTCCCGAATTCACTCTCAACGAAACTGACCACCCAGTTGAACTCTACTCGGCCCTCTTTCGCTCCATGGCCGACGTCGACGGAAAGGCAATCGGCAACTGCCGCGCGGAACTGGAAAGTGGCCGATACCACCCGCTCGGCGGTGAGGCGACCTCAGGTTTCCTACGTCGTCTTGTCGTGACGCTTTCGGCCAGAGGGGAATTCTTGGAGGAGGGGGAACCCCGCGGTGAGATGGACCATCCGCGACTCGGTCGCAACCCCGTTGTCTTTATGCGCACCCGGACTCTGGGGTTTTCCACTGCCCTCGAATCTATTTTGGAAGACTTGCAGAGCCGGACCGACCTCCCATCATCTCTATTGAACGTTGTCGGCGTCGAAGCGGCACCACCCCTTGAGGAAGGTGACAGCGTTAGGAGTTGGATGGTCGGGGCCAACGAGGATGAGCGGGTTCTGCTAAGTAAACCGGCCAATCCGGAACAGTTGCAGATCGCCAAGCGGCTGGAGAAGCATGGGTGCGTGCTGGTACAAGGTCCCCCAGGGACAGGCAAGACCCACACGATCGCCAACCTTGTAGGACACCTGCTGGCTCAAGGGAAAAGTGTTCTCGTTACCAGCCACACGACCAAGGCACTCCGCATGGTTCGTGAGCAGGTGGTGAACCAGCTTCAGCCGCTTTGCGTTAGCGTACTCGAGAGAGATACTGCTAGTCGAGATCAGATGAAAAGCTCCATCGAAGGGATTGTCGAGAAATCCTCGACTGATCCGGACATGCTCGAGCGTCAAGCGAAAGTCCTCGAAACGCAACGCAGTGAAATCCTCACCAGTTTGCACAACACAAAGAAGAATCTTCTTGATGCGCGTAGCAACGAATACCGGGACATCGTCGTAGCGGGGCAAGCATATTCTCCGTCAGAAGCTGCGCGAAAGGTGGCGAAGACCAGAGGGCAGGATGATTGGATTCCTGGTCCCGTATCCTTGGGTACCCCGCTCCCGCTTTCGGTCGCGGATCTGATCGACCTCTACCGCACCAATGTGACGGTGACGCCGGAGGATGAGAGAGAGCTGGTTGGCACTTTACCTAGCCCGGATGAGTTGCTTGCGCCAGTTGAGTTCGAGCACTTGATTGAGGAGCGCAGGCGACTGGCAGATGAGAACCTGCGGCTTCGCGAGGACCTTTGGGTGGACGCCTCAGAGGAGGAATGCCCCGAAAGCCTTGACCTCCTTTTCCAACGATTGACCCAGGCTATGGAGCCATTGCGGGATGCGCGTGGTTGGAAGCTTGCAGCCATCGCGGCTGGTCGTCAGGGCGGCCCCCACCGCGAACCCTGGGAAAGCCTTCTTTCACTCATTGAGAGGGTCTGCGAAGAATCTGCCCGCGCCGAAGAGACGCTCTTGCGGCACGGACCGTCCCTTGCAGTGGGTGAAACCCTGGAAGAGCAAGCGCACCTACTCGAACAAATCCTACAGCACCTCGAGGCCGGCGGCCGGCTTAGCAGTTGGACTCTCCTTACCCACGGGACATGGAAGCGCCTCATCGACAAGGTCCGGGTCGCCGGATCCCCACCGAGCCGCATCGAGCATTTTCGCGCCTTGGGGACGCTCGTTGGGCTTCGGATCTCCCGCCGAGACCTAATCGCACGTTGGGAACGCCAGATCGTCCCGCTCGGCGGACCAAGAGCCGCCGAACTCGGCAGCCGTCCCGAGTCGGTCTGCGCCCAGTACTGCCAGCCCATCAAGGACGCCTTGAATTGGCACAGAAAAGTGTGGGCTCCCCTGGAGCAGGAGCTGGGTCGCAATGGCTTTCGGTGGACCACGTTTCTGGGAGAGATGCCTCCCAACCACGCTCAACACGGTGATCTTCTGCGTCTACGAGACGCGATACTTGGCCCTCTCGCGCCCGTGTTTGCTGCCCGAATCAGTCGCATGCGTTGGGACAATGTGCATCGGGTCTTGGATCGCTTGGCCCGACGACTTGACCTCGCGGGAGAGCAGACCGCCGAGGCGCAGGTCGTGGGTCGGCTCCGAGATGCTGTAGTAAGGTACGACCCCCCTTCCTACCGCGAGGCCTTCGAACGTCTTGCTGAACTTCAAAACCGTCGATCAGAGCTGGAGTTGCGCCGGGAGCTGCTCCGCCGTTTGGAGGTCTCGGCTCCTGTCTGGGCGGCCGCCATTCGTGATCGCCAATCTCCTCACAATGGCCGAGACCTCCCCGGTGACGCCACCGCAGCTTGGTTATGGAAGCAGTTGAACGAGGAGCTTGAAGAACGCGGCAAGACATCCCTCGATGCACTCCAGGCTGAAATTGGGCGACTAGGAGCTGAGTTACGCAGGGCGACAGCTGAGCTTATAGACAGGCGCGCATGGGCTGCTCAGGTCAGACGCACCGATCTCCGAAGACGACAGGCACTGGGGGGCTGGCTCAAGACTGTTCAGAAAATCGGCAAGGGGACCGGCAAGCGCGTCCCAAGGTTACAGGCTGAGGCACGCAAGCTGATGGGCGAGTGTCTGACGGCCGTCCCTGTTTGGATCATGCCCTTATCCCGCGTTGCCGAAAGTTTCAACCCACGCACCTCTCGCTTCGATGTGGTTATCATTGATGAGGCCAGCCAAAGCGACGTCATGGCATTGCTCGCCCTCTATTTGGGCCGGCAGGTCGTTATAGTGGGTGACGACGAACAGGTCAGCCCCGAAGCCGTGGGGCAGAATCTGGCCGAAGTCCAACACCTCATTGATGAACACTTGAACGGAATTCGGAATGGGCATCTCTACGACGGCCAGTTTTCGATCTACGATCTTGCCATGACCTGTTTCGGCGGTAATATCTGTCTGCGGGAGCACTTCCGATGTGTCCCCGAGATCATCCAGTTCAGCAATGGCCTGTCGTATGGGGGCGACATCAAGCCACTGCGCGACGCCTCCCTGGTGCGAGTGAAGCCCCACGTCCTCGCTTATCGGGTCGATGGGGCTGGCTCAGCCGACAAGGTCAATGGAAAGGAAGCGATTACGGTTGCCTCATTGCTTGCCGCTGCAATCGAGCAACCTGAATATGAGAAGAATGAAAAGGGCGAACCAGTGACGTTTGGCGTCATCTCGCTTGTCGGTGAAGAGCAGGCTCGGGTGATCGAAAGTTTCCTTCGAAGCTATCTTTCACCCGTCGAATACGAACGACGTCGGATCATTTGTGGAAATGCTGCCCAGTTCCAGGGCGATGAAAGAGATGTGATGTTTCTGTCGGTGGTTGATGGTCCTCAGGATGGCCCCTTAAAGCTGAGAGATGACCCCCGTTTTAAGAAGCGCTTCAACGTCGCCGCGAGCCGGGCGAGAGATCAGATGTGGGTTGTCCATTCGCTGAATCCGCAGACCCATCTCAAGCCAGCCGATCTGCGTCGCCGTCTAATCGAACATGCCCAGGACCCTCAGGCCCTGATAAGGACCCTAGAAGAGAAAATGAGGCAGATTGACCAGAGGTCCCTGGCTTTCGAGGGAGGAGTTCTGAAAAGACTCGTACAGAAAGGGTATCGCGTCAAGCCCCAATGGAGTGTTGGCTACTACAGAATCGACTTGGTGGTCGAAGGAGGCGGGAGACGCCTTGCGGTGGAATGTGATGGCGACCGACACCATCCGCTCGAAAGGCTGGCTGAGGACATGGCTAGACAGGCGATTCTTGAGCGGCTCGGTTGGACTTTTGTGCGCATCCGTGGGAGCTTGTTCTTCCGGGATCCTGATCAAGCCATGGAACCTGTTTTCGCTAAGTTGGCTGAACTTGATATTTCGCCTGAAGGGATACCCCCTGAAGGAACGACGGATGCTCACACTGTTTCGGATTTGGAGAAGCGTGTGATCCGCCGCGCCCAGGAGCTTCGACGAGAGTGGGAGTATCGGGATGCGGATGAGCCAATTTGGAAAGACACTGGGGGAAAATCGCGCAAATCGGGTGGCAACATTTATAGCTACCCCCAGCACCCGAAGGGATTTGAGCGCGTACCCTTCCACACTCCCCCTGGTGCTGACTCGTTGCCCCCGGATGCGGCGAGTCCGGAGGCAGGGGGGCAACCTTCGAAGCCACCAACGCATGTGCGGCCCCAGCGGACAGAGCAGCCGGCAGGTCCACGCGATCAGCATTTGAAATCCGGCCCTCAGGAGGATCAGGCAGATTCCTCACCTGCAGCAAATCGAGTTCCCTCCCAGGCCGTGCCGCCCCCCACGCTCGGCCCCTTTTCCGATGCGAAGATGAACGACCCGCTTACCTGGCGCGATTTGGCAGCATGGGCTGAACGGGAGGCCCGTCTTAGCCCCAACCATGAGCGGTTTGCAATTCAAGTCAGCATGATGCTGAAACAGGGTGCACGCTTTAGCGAAAGGCAGCGGGCGTACGCCGAGGAGATCTTTGCGAAAGCTATTCGGATGGGGTTTGGCCAGTCTGCCCAATAGGGCTCTTGCCCAATTGGGCACGGGGGCCGTTTGTTGTTCATCTCCTGATTGCCCTATCACGCACCTGGGGAGATGGCCTCCGAAACTGATTCAAATGGACTGATCTCCCATCTGCTCGGACGAAGAGGGCGAACTTGAAACGACGTGATGACGTACACGTGGCCAAAGTGATTGAGGTCGTGAGGCTTCATCTTGAGCAATGCACGGGGGCGAAAATTACACGAACCAGATCGCCGGACCAGGAGATACGAAACACAAAGGCCTGCGATGCCATTCTGGAAGGTCAGGGAGTCCGTTACGCAGTCGAACACACCAGTCTTGACAGCTACATCCGTCAGCGGCTCGACACCGCGCGGTTTCGAGAAGTTCTCGCGAACCTGGAGCGACGCCTGAAGGGTAAACTGCCCGATCATGTTGACGTTGACATTCCGGTCCATGCGGTTCCGGCAGGAGTGGACTGGCAAGGGTTGTCACGGCTCATAGAGTCGTGGATCCTCGCGAGCCTCAACACGCTCCCCTATGATCGACGCATTGAAGTACAAATTCCCGATGTTCCATTTGCACTCGGAGTTCGCCGGGAGCGAGCGGCGGGGTCAGGCAGTTTGTTTGGGATGCGCGTGGCGCCGGCGGACCTCCGCGAGCAGCGTGTCCAGATCCTCATTGAAAGGATTCAAGCCAAGTCGGCCGTCTTGTCCGGATATGAGCGGCAAGGTTTTCGCACGGTACTCATCATTGAGAGCGATGATATTGCTCTCACCAATCGCGAAGAAATATGCGAGGACTTCCAGGAAGCGGTCAAGGCTCAACACCCAACCGATATAGACGACGCGTTCCTGGTTGAGACCGATACTCAACCCTGGTGCCTCACCCCCCTGAAGATAGGCGAAGAAATCATGTTGGCCGCTCAACCCTCGTGGCCTACTGCGCCCGGTTATCCCCTCCTTCCTGAGTAGTGCGGTGGATGATACACCTCGCCTGCAGATACGGACGTTTTCGGCGAACTGCTCGTCTAGGGCTGTCTCTGCCTGAGCGCGAGGAATGGAGGCAGGGCGGGAGATCCCGCGGGAGGAAAGGCGGGGGGGCGCCGGCGTGGCCAGAAATGAATCCCCGGAAATGCGCAGAATGCATCATTGGTGCATTTCCGTTCGTCAGGGCCAATATAATGGACCGCCCGGTGCATTCCCGGTGGCCGGCAAATCGGCACCGGCTGCCAATTCGTGAGGCGGTTGCAGAGATCCACTTTGCAATTTGCGCGCAAGAGGGTAAGAGAATTACCCCGTCGAGCACGAAACGGAAAGACTGGGCATCAGGTGCTCGCGCTTGGGCACGAGCATGAGACTTCCTCGGCGTAGTTGAACTTGACAATAACCTCCGTAACTCGCAATATATTGCGTATTGTGGAGGTTATGAGCAAGTGACCGTCCTCGATTTCCTTGCTGACCACCCTGTGTTCACGCGGCAGGAGTTCGGCACATTCCTGCAGCAGGAGGGGGTTGGGTCCACCCGAACTGCAGAGTCGCACTTGCTCCGGTATCTTGCCTCACGGCGGATCGGGCGCGTCAAGCGGGGCGTGTATTTTGCCGCGGGCCCGGGGGAGAGGGCAGAACGTACCGCGCTAGATTTCTTGTTGGTGGCCAGCCGCCTGACTCCTGACGCTGTCTTGGCATATCACACCGCTCTGGAAGCGCACGGGTATGCCCAGAGCCTCTTCGAGCGGCTGTTCTTCCTCACCGCCTCCAAGGCAAAGCCGGTAGCTTTCCGTGGCCGGCGCTTCGTTCCGGTCGTTCCCTCCGCGACGCTTCGCCGGAAGAAGAAGGCTTTCGTGTTCTGCACGGAGGTCGAGCGTCGAGGACTCCCCTGTAGGGTGACCACGGTGGAACGCACACTGGTGGATGCACTTGACCGGCCGGACCTAGCCGGAGGGCTCGAGGAGGCTTGGCGCTCCCTAGCCGGTATTCCCATGTTTGACCTGGATGTGGTCGTCGAGTACGTCCGTCTGTGTAGCCAGGCGACGCTTGCCGCGAAAGTGGGCTTTTTCCTGGAACAGCGGCGTGAGAGCCTTGGCGTGCGGGAGGAGACCTTGGAGCGGCTCCGCAAGATGCGGCCGCGACAACCCCATTACCTGGATCGCCGTGTCGGGGGCCGGATGGCACCCAACTGGAATCTGGTCGTGCCAGCACCCCTCCTGGCCGGGGAATGGGAAGCCGTGCGGTGATCGGTCCTGCAACGGTTCGCCGCATTGCCGCCGAGACCGGCTTCCGCGAGGAGGCGGTTGAAAAGGTCCTGTATCTGTCGGCCATCCTCGAGCGCTTTGGTAGCCACCCAGACCTGAAGAACGGCTGGGTCCTCAAGGGTGGGACGGCCATCAACCTCTTTTACCTGGAGGTTCCCCGGCTGTCTGGAGACATAGACATCAACTACATCGGCAGCCGCGAGCTGGAGGCCATGCGGGCGGCGCGGCCCGCATTTGAGCGAGCTATTATCGCGTGCTGCGAGCGCGAAGGCTGCCAGGTCCGTCGAGTTCCAAGTGAACACGCAGGAGGCAAATACCGCTTGCGTTATACCGGAGGGGTTGGAGGTTCAGGAGCCTTGGAGCTAGACGTGAACTTCGTTCAGCGGGTCCCGCTCTTCGGCATTGACCATCGCGTTCCCCGCTTTCCTCCCCGTGATGCACCTGGTCGGGTACCTGTGCTGGCAGTTGAGGAGCTGGCGGCCGGAAAGTTCACCGCGTTGCTCACCCGTTCCGCGCCACGGGATGCCTTCGATGCATGGCAGCTTCTCGAAAGCGTGCCTGACCTCCTGCGGCGACCCAGGCTACGAATGGCCTTCGTGGTTCAAGCAGCCGCTGTGCGACAGGATCTGCGGACAAAGGATTCCAGAACCGTGGGCGTAGCGGCCAAAGCGGTCCGAGATGAGCTGCTCCCGCTCCTCCGCGTGGAAGCCCTCCCATTCGGCGGGGATCCGGTTGAGATGTCAGATCATCTGAATGTGGTGTGCAAAAACCTCGCAGAACGGCTCCTCAAGTGGAGGCGAAAGGAGCGAATGTTCTTGGACCGCATCCTAGAGGCGGGTGAAATCGTGCCCACACTTTTGACGGATGACCCGGACCTACAGGATCGAATCGCGGGGCAACCAATGCTTCGATGGAAGGCCATGCATGTGCGGCAGTACCGGCGCCTTCCGGCAAGGGAACCGCAGGAGATTTGAGGTATGGCCATCAATCCCACCCATCGCCTTTGCCCGGACGCTCAACGAGCAGTTCCTGCGCCACCAGCTCACTGCGTTTCCAATCACCGACGAGAAGCTGGCCCAGCAGGCAGAGGAGAGTATCCGGGGGGCCGGAGCCCGGCCCTCACCCCTCATCAAGGGGTCCTACCTCTCCCTGGCCAAGGCGCTCCGGATGGGGCCGCCGAGGGTGGCTGGCAGAACAGCCTCATCCGTCTTGAGCCATTGAATAAGGACTTCCAGCCGATCCTTCTCCGAGACGTCCCCGAAGGCGAGATTCAGGCAATAGCCGAGTTCCTTGAAATCCTCGCCCCTCTTGAAAGCTAAAGACCTGTATCGCAGCTGCGCTCCGGGCCTGGAGCGGCCATGGGCATCCTCGGCGCCTTGGCGGCAAAAAATCCCCTTCGCACGACGGGAGGCGCTGGTGTATCGGTTCTGCCCCTGGGCGCTGATCACGGAGATTGCCGTCATCAACCCCAAGGCGAAGGCTCGAGTGGAGAGCGTTTTGTCTCGTTTTGATGTATCATTGCGCCGGGATGTAGCCGTCAGGTCCGGATGGTACTACCATTGAGAGGGGGACCTGTCATGGTTGAGATCAAGCGAGGGAACCTGCTGACGGCCAGCGCAGAGGCCTTGGTCAACACGGTCAACTGCGTGGGATACATGGGCAAAGGGATGGCGCTTCAGTTCAAGAAGGCCTTTCCAGAGAATTTCATCGAGTATCAGAAGGCCTGTCGGGCCGGCCAGGTACAACCTGGGAAGATGTTCGTCTTCGAAACCAAGTCAATGCTAATCCCGCGGTACATCATTAATTTCCCGACGAAGCGACATTGGCGAGGGAAGTCGCGATACGAGGATATCGAGACAGGCTTGCGCGCGCTTGCCTCGGTGGTCAAAAGGCTTGGAATTCGATCGATCGCGGTGCCGCCCCTGGGCTGCGGACTGGGTGGACTGGATTGGAAGAGGGTGCGTCCGATGATCGAAGCGGCGTTCGCCCGAACGCCGAATGTCCACGTGATGCTCTTCGCGCCTGCAGGGGCGCCTGAAGCCAAGGCGATGCCGGTTCGAACTCAACGACCCAGGATGACGGTGGCGCGCGCGTTGTTCATCAAGTTGATGGACCAATACGCGGAACTTGCCTATCGCCTGACACTGCTGGAGATCCAAAAGCTCGCCTATTTCCTGCAGGAAGCGGGGGAGCCGCTTCGCCTGAGGTACGAGGGGGGGCTCTACGGGCCGTATGCACCGAATCTGAACAAGGTTCTTGAGATGCTGGAAGGGCACTTTATCAGAGGGTATGGCGATAGCCAACGGCCAGACGTCGAAATTGAACTTTTGCCTGGTGCGTCTGGCGTGGCTGAGGAATTTCTCCAAGACCGGACTGAGCATCAGGAGCGCTTGGATCGGGTCAGTCGGCTCATCTCCGGCTTCGAAACGCCGTACGGCGTGGAACTTCTATCGAGTGTTCATTGGGTGGCTACCCATGCGAATGCCCCTGCCGTAGATGCGGATTCCGCCGTTCGGCTTGTCGCCTCATGGAATGACCGGAAACAATTGATGTTTAGGCCTAAGCATATTCGGGTCGCTTGGGAGCGGCTTGCAGAGCAAGGATGGGTGAACGCTGGCATGAGCCACTGAGCCGATAGAGGTCCTGTTGCGGTTTCCTTGAGTTCGCTGCAAATCGCTACCAGATACCTATTCGAGTCCAAGTGGTTGATTTGTCGCGGGGGCATCGCAAGTTTTTCGGATTCCAGAGCGATCCTCGGGCCTGAGCAATCAGATGGCGAAGTCCTCACGGATTCCCCCTCGACCACGTAAGGGATCAACGCCCAACGCTGTGCAGTCGGCCCTGCGATCCAGGCTTGAGAGACATGTCCGCACCCATTGGAAGGACCGGTGCCGGGGGATCGTCGTCCGCTTCCGCGGGGCGTTCGCCTATGTGGACGCCTTTCCCCTCGATCGCCAGTCCATGCCAGGAACGACGCCCGAGGAGCAGGCACAGATTGAGGCAACGCCGACGCACCTGTGCCGACTCGGCTACCTGGGGAGTCCCGATCGTTGGGAGTTCGCCTTCTTCAAGTATAGCGACGAGAAGTACGAACCGTCCTTTCTCCCTTCGGGCATGTTCGTGGGGACCCCGGAGGAAGCCTTCGACTGCGCGGCTCAGGTGTACCTGCAGGATTGAGGTGGAGGGTTTCCACAAGCCCGTCAGCTCCCTGCCGCCCACCCCCCTGGCGCCTTGGCGGCGAAAAAACCCCTTTACACGCCTAGAGCCCCTAGTGTATAAGGCAGGGCCAGTCTGAAGTGTAGACCGATCAAAAAAGGAAGGAGGGATGACACGTGGCAAAGAAGGGCAAGGGGGGGGAGCTGATCATCTCCAAGAGCCGCACCAAGGCTGCGGCGAAGAAGTGCAATGTGTCCGGTGACTTCTATGGCGCCCTGGACAAGAAGGTGCGCGAGTTGATTGCCGCGGCCGAGTCCCGGGCCGTGGGCAACAAGCGGAAGACCCTGAAGCCGCAGGATTTGTAGCCGTATCGGAACCGCTCGTTCCAGCCCTCTGGCCGCCGGGCCAGGGGGCTGTTCTTTTCCGGGTCGCGACGATCCCGGAAACTGAAGTTGGACCACCAATCCCGCCATGGGCGGGACAAGGGCACCAAGAAAGCATCCATACTTTAGATTCCGGGGAGCAGGGCCATATGAGAGGGCGACGCGGAGATTTCTGAGCCCCTTCTGCTTTAGAATTCCTTTGAAATCGTAGCCCTTGGTGTTCTTGGTGCCTTGGTGGTGAAATGGTTGGGATGATGCCGACACTGCACCTGTACTATCGAGACGGCTGACCCGCCTGCGCCGAGGCGAGGGAGTTCCTCTCGCAGAAGCGGGTTGCCTGCATTGCGCACGACGTCACGCGACGCCCCCTCGACGCGCGGGCCACGCTGGATCTCGTGCGACCCCTCCGCCGCTACTTCGTCAAGGCGGGCGAAGACGTCTTTCTCTGGGACAGGGATCAGGAAGAGGTGCCGGACGAGGTCCTCCGCCGGCACTTCGTGCATCCCGACGGCTTCATCAGGATTCCGGTCCTGATCGTCGGGACCACCACGGCCGTCCGCGGGTTCCTGCCGGACGTTTACGACAAACTCCTCGCCTCTCCCGCCTAACGGCGGGCATGGCGGCCAGCAGGCTTGAAAGCTGGCAGGCTAGAAGGCTTATATGCCGGAGCTTGCCAGCTTGCCAGCATCCAAGCCATCCGGCCGCGAAGCAACCGGCAGGTTGCGGAGCGAAAAGCCTAGCTCGGCCAGCCGATGTACTCGCCGTCCTCCCACAGCTCGATCATCCGGGCGAGGATCGCCACCGATTCCTCGAAGCGCCTGGCCTGGGGCATCCGCCGGAGGACCGGCGGCACCCGTTCCAACCGCGGGCGTTCCAGCTCCGGCAGCCGGTAGTACGCCCGCCGCAAGCGGTCCAGGGTCGTCCGGTTGCACACGTCCAGGTTGCAGGCGGGGGCGATCAGAGGGCGGGGATTGTCGTGGAGCGGTCCCCAGTGCAGGCAGTCGCGGAGATTGATGCCGAGCAGCTTCTTCGCGATGCGGGCAAACTCCATGAACCAGTCGGTCGTCCCGTCGCACACGGCGCAGCCGTTACACCCGTCGTGGACCGCGACCGCCCGGTAGGCGGTCACCAGGGGGCCTCCGTTCAGCATCCAGTAAACGTGCTTGTAGTGGCGGAGGTGGAGAGGCGGTGGCGCCGGGACGGGTTGGGCTGGCCGGCGGGCCACGCGGGGACGGCGAACGAGGGCCGACCGCTTCATGACATCACGAGTGTAACCACACCCCTCGAATCAGGCAAGGGGGAATCCTGCGATGATTTCCCGAGCGAACCACGTCGCCGATTTGCCTCTTTGAGCAGGGGGCGCAAGACCTTGACGACGCGATCGGCGATCACCCGGTGTCCCCGGGCATTGGGATGGATGGGGTCTCCTCTCAGGTCCGGCTGACTCAGGATGCCCCTGAGGACGTCCTCCGCCAGGACGGCGCCGTGGCGTTCGGCCACCGCCCGGTACCCCTGGAGGTACGGGTCCCCCATGAGCCCCACGTTCACCTCCAGAATCACCACCATCATGCCCTGGGCGATCAGGGTCTTCACGATCCCGTCCAGGTTCTCCAGCGTCTCTTCCAGGGGCACTCGCCGGAGAAAATCATTCCCGCCGAACTCGACCAGCGTCAGGCGTGGCCGGTGGGGGAGAACGTCTCGCTCAATCCGAACGAGTCCGGCGGCCATCGTATCGCCAGGGACGCCCGCATTCACGAAGGTCGCAAGGCCGAGGTCCCGAGCGACCAGGGCGGGGAAACTCTCCTCGGGGCGCACCCCGTAGCCCTGGGTGATGCTGTCCCCGAAGAAGACCACAACCTCCCCGGGCGCCCCCAGATTGGCCACCCGGCGCAGGTCCGGCCTCACCGGGCGCGTAACATACCACACGGTAGCGAGGGCGAGAAGCACGAGTGCGCCGGCCATGATCCCCTGTTCGGGTCCACGCCGGG
>Ga0214473_10007435_pt1 | contig 12999 bp, 11 predicted proteins | sample RVTome_7_FD_203509 | JGI IMG/M metagenome (GOLD analysis project Ga0214473, IMG submission 203509) | Soil microbial communities from uranium-contaminated site in the Upper Colorado River Basin, Wyoming, United States - RVT98D197 | ecosystem: Environmental > Terrestrial > Soil > Contaminated >...
TTGACGGTTAGCTTGGCCAACGTTCCGCTCCGGCTCTTGGAGCTTATTGACGCAGAATGCGCACGATCGCCTCGGTTACTTCGGCCGATTTCTCCCGTTTCAGGCCGCCGATCCGGTACAGGATCAAGCGTGCGTCCGCGGTGAAAATCCGATTGGGATGGATATTGCTAGGCCGTCTCAGGCTACCGTCCTGGAAGTCCGCATCGACCACGCTCAGCGCGTACCCATCGCGCACGTTCTGGCTGGTGATCTGGCAGAGGATCACGTCATCATCAGAGACACAGGCCGCCACCAAAGCCGGCCGCCGCTTGGCACGGGTCAGATCCGAGAAGGGGAACGGGACGACTACCACATCGCCTTTCACAGGTCGGCCCACGCGGCGTCCTCCTCCGGCGTGAGCCAGTCACGGCCCAACGCCGCCTCGCTGGCGATGGCGGTCTCCAAGCGCTCGGAGGCCACTTTGTCCCGCAGAAAGCGAATAAAGTCGACCACCTCTTCCAGCAGCGGCTCCGGAATCCCCTGCAATTCCCTCAGCACCATGTCACGCGTTGTCATGGGTATCACACTCCCGGCGTCGCCGTGTTCCGCATCATACCTGCTATCGCTTAACCGGACGGCCTCGTCGCCGCCGCATGCACTGCGCCCGCCGCCCGCGCCCAGGCGGTTCTCAACGCCCGCTGCGTGAGCACGCGGACCAACTCACGCCGAAACTCCGCCGAGCCGCGCACGTCGGAGATGGGCTGGGCCGCTTGGCGGGCGGCGTCGGCCGCACGGGCGAACGCGTCCTCGTTGGGTGGTCGGCCGTTTAGTTCCGCGGCCGCCGGCTCGACGAGGAGCGGGATCGGTGCGACCGAGCTGAGAATGATGCGGGCGTTGTCCACCGTGTTGTTTCGTGTAAGCCGAAAGCTGGCGGCCACCGCGGCGACCGCGATCGCGTTTCCCTCGCGCAAGCCAAACCGCGCGTAAGCGACGCCAAAGCCCGGGGCCTGGGTCGGTACGAGCACAGCGGTCAGCACTTCGTCTTCACGGCGGACGGTGGAGCGCGGGCCGACGAAAAAGGCGTCCAGCGGCACCGCGCGCTGGCCGGCTGGCGACCAGAGCACGACCACCGCGTGCATCGCGATCAGGATCGGCGGTAAATCGGCGCACGGCACCGCGCTGGCGATGTTGCCGCCGACGGTCGCGACATTGCGAATCTGCGGCGCGGCCATTTCGCGCGTCGCGTCCAGCAGCGGGGCGAAGGACCACGCCATTGCGGATTGGGGATTGCGAATTGCGGATTGATCGGCTGAGCCCCCATTCTCCGCCAGAAACGCCGTCAACTGGCTGATCGTCGTTAAGGCGCCGACATGCAGACCGTCTGGGACTTGGCGTATGCCGCGCAGCGCCTGAATTCGATTGAGGGACACGAGGTGTTCGGTCCGAACGCGGCCGGTCTTGAGGTCGACCAGCAGGTCGGTGCCGCCGGCCAGGAAGCGGGCGCTGGGCGCGTGGCGCGTCACCAGAGCCGCCGCTTCTTCGAGCGTCGTCGCCTCGTGAAACTGCATATCCGGCACATGCACGCCAGCGCTCCGACATCCTGGTTGGAATCGCCGACCGATCGCGTGGCGCCTTGCCGACCCAAGCAGCGGCGTCATCCAGACGGCGGCGTGACGACGCGAGGCGCTTCGAGCGGCACTCCCAGCCCGCGCAGAAACTGCGCGGCGAGCTGGTTGGCGACCGCGTTGGGGGACCGGCCGCGCCCCGGGTCGTACCAGCGATACAACCAGTTCAACATTCCGAACAGCGACATCGCCGCCACGTGGCCATCGAGTGAGTGGCCCGGTGCGAACGTATCCAGCAGCCGGTCCACGATCGCGCGCACCAGACCGTAGTACTCGCGGCGGATGCGGCGGGCCTCCTCGTAGCTCGCACCCGACAGCGAATCCAGCTCGTGCGAGCAAACCTTGAGCGCGGCCATATTGGCCGTGAAGTAGCCCACGTGCGCGCGGACCATGACGCGCAGTTGCTCGACCGGATCATCCACGCCGTGCAGCTTCTCCCGCAGGTTGTTGACCAAAGCGTTGAAGGTGCGGGACTGGATCAGGAAGAGCATCCGCTCCTTGCTCGCGAAGTAGTGGTACAGGCCGGCGAGGCTGACGCCGGTGGCCTGGGCGACCGCGCGCATCGAGGCCTTCCCGTAGCCCACTTCCGCGATCAGTCGGGTGGCGGTTTCGAGGATGCGGTTAAGCCGTTCATCGTAACTCGGCTGGGCCGGCTCGGTTACGCGCACGGCGCCCCGCCGGGGCCGCACCTCGAACGCTTGTTCGGAATCTCCGATCCTGGCCAACCCAGAATCCTCCGGGTGTCGAACGCGTCGTACCCGGAAATATGCGCCCGGAACTCTCCCCTGTCAACCAAAAACTCCGAGAAAAAGCTTGACAGGAGTTTGCGAGCGGGCATAATCGGACGCACCAGCGGCGGATCGTCGGCTGAGCTCCGATGGTGCCGGCGTGCCGCCACGATCGAACGTTCGTTCGGATTTCCAGCACGGTGCCGTCGCCGCCGAAAGCGGCGCCCGTAAAGTTGGAGGCGAACCGATGAGCATGTTCCCGCCCCGCAGCCCCGAAACCTTCAACTTCAAAGAAATCGACTACGAAAAACGCGACTGGGTGGCCCGCATCACGATCCGCCGCCCGCACAACTACAACGCATATAGTACGCCGGCGCTTCAGGAGCTCGCTGCGGCGTTTCAGGACGCCTCGTGGGACGACCGCGTCGCCGCCGTCGTGTTCACGGGTACGGGCGACCGGGCGTTCTGCACCGGCGGCGACGTGAAAGAGTATCAGGAGCACTACACGCGCAAGCCGCGCGACTACTGGAAGTACATGTGCTGCTTCAAGAGCTACATCGAGTCCATCACCAACTGCGCCAAGCCCGTAATCGCCCGGCTCGGCGGGATGGCGGTGGGCGGCGGCAACGAGAGCCAGCTCGCGTGCGACCTGGCCGTCATGGCCGAGCACGCCTACGTGGCACAGGTGGGCACGAGCGTCGGCTCGGTGGCCTGCGGCGGCTCGACGCAGTGGCTGCCGATGCACGTCGGCGATCGCCGGGCGCGCGGCATCCTGTTCCTGAACCAGCGCTACCACGCCTTCACCGCGCTGGGACTGGGGCTGGTGAACGCGGTGGTGCCGAGCGTGAAGGGGCCGGACGGGCAGTTCCGGACGACGTTTACGAATGACCGCACCTATCTGAGCGACTGGAACAGCGATCCCTGGGAGAACCCCTTCCGCACGCGTGCGACGCCGGAGGAGCTGGCCCGGGCGCTCAAGGGCAGCGATGGCTACACGATCGACCTTTCGCGGCTCGACGAGGTGGTGACCGATCTATGTCAGCAGCTCGTGCACAAGTTCTTCGAGTGTACGCGCTACACGAAGGCGCAAGTGAATTTCTGGAAGGACCTGGCCTGGCACGCGACGGCCGGGCACGCGCGCGACTGGCTGGCGATTCATTACACGAGTCTGGAGCCGCACGAAGGCATGACGGCGTTCGTGGAGAAGCGGAAGGTCGACTACGTGGGGCTGCGGCGGCGCGCCGCCGAGGGCGGCTCCAGCGAGTTCCTGTGGGGGCCGTACACGCAGACGTGCCCACAGTGTGGCGCGAAGGGCCTGCCGGCCCAGTTCGTGCATTGCGGCCAGTGCGGCGCCCGGCTAACCGCCGCCGGCGCGACGTAGCCGGCTAACACACCACAACACAAGTGAGGTGCGGACGTGACGGTGACACTGGAAGGCAAGCGGGCCATTGTGACGGGGGGCAGCCTGGGCATCGGGGCCGCGATCGCGCGGGAGTTGGCGCGGCAGGGCGCCGACGTGGCGATCAATTTCCGGCGGCACGACGCGGAAGCGAGACAGGTCGTCGCGGATATCGAAGCGTTGGGGCGGCGGGGGCTGGCGATCCAGGCCGACGTGGCGAGCTTTACCGACGCGCAGCGGATGGTCGCCCAGGTGGTCGAGGCGTGGGGTGGTCTGGACATTCTGGTCAACAACGCAGGAATAAACCGCGACGCCGTCATCTGGAAGATGACGGAGGAGCAGTGGGACGAGGTGCTGGCGACCGATCTCAAGGGCTACTTCAACTACATCCGCGCCGTGGTGGAGATCTTCCGCGCCCAGAATTCCGGCAAGATCGTCAATATCACGTCGATCAACGGACTGCGCGGCAAGTTCGGCCAGACAAACTACTCGGCGGCCAAGGCCGGCATCATCGGACTCACCAAGGCGCTGGCCCGCGAGCTGGGGCGCTCGAACGTGAACGTCAACGCGGTCGCGCCCGGGCTGATCGAGACGGACATGGTGCGCGACGCGCCGCCGAAGGTCATCGAGGCCGCCCTGGCGGAAATCGTGCTCGCGCGGCTGGGCAAGCCGGAGGAAGTCGCCGCGGTCGTGGCGTTCCTGTGCAGTGAAGCCGCGCGGCACATTACCGGAGAGGTCATAAAGGTCGACGGCGGACAATACATCTGATTGCGGATTGACGATTGACGATTGTGGATTGGACATGGAACTGAAAGACGTAGTGGCGATTAGCGCGGTGCGGACGCCGATGGGACGCTTCGGCGGGACGCTGCGAGACGTGCCTTCGTATGATCTCGGCGCGACGGCGATTCGTGCGGCGCTGGCGCGGGCGGGCATTGCGGGCGACGGCATCGACGACGTGACCTTCGGGAGTTGTCGGCAGGCGGGCAACGGACCCAATCCGGCGCGAACCGCCGCCGTGCGGGCCGGCATTCCGGTCAGCGTGCCGGTGCAGACGATCAACATGGCGTGTCCGTCCGGCATGCGCTGCATCGCCTCGGCGTCGCAGGCCATTCGGCTCGGCGACGTGCGCACGGCGGTGGTCGGCGGGATGGACAGCATGAGCACCATTCCCTACCTCTTGAAGAACTGCCGCTGGGAAGGCTTCAAGATGGGGGACCGTACGCTGCTGGACGGCTGGGCCGACAGCATCGACCCGCTGTGCAACCTGGGAATGGGCGCCACCGCGGAGAACCTGGTCGAGAAGTACAAGATTTCCCGCCAGGAGCAGGATCAGTTTGCGGTGGAGAGCCACCAGAAGGCCGCGCGGGCCCAGGCCAGCGGCTGGTTCGACGAAGAGATCGTTCCGGTGGACGTGCCCGCGACGGGTTCGCAGCCCGCCGCGCGCTTCGCCAAAGACGAGACCATCCGGGCGGACACGTCGGTGGAAAAGATCGCCGGGCTCAAGCCGGCGTTCCGCAAGGACGGGACGGTCACCGCGGCCAATGCGTGCGGCATGTCCGATGGCGCGACGGCGCTGGTGCTGACCTCGCGCGAGCACGCCCGGGCCCTCGGCGCAACGCCGCTGTTTTCGCTCGTCGCGTATGCCAGCGTGGCGGTGGAGCCGGCGACGATGGGCGAAGGACCAAGTCTGGCATTGCCGGCGGTACTGCGGCGGGCCGGGATGTCGCTGGAGCAGATGGACTTGATCGAAGTTAACGAGGCGTTCGCCGTCCAGGTGCTCGCCAACGAGCGCGTGCTGAAGTGGGATCATCAGAAGCTCAACGTGCATGGCGGCGCGATCGCCCTGGGCCATCCCACCGGGATCAGCGGCGCGCGAATCGTCGTGACGCTGTACCACGCGCTGAAGCGCACCAGCGGAGAGCTGGGGATCGCCGGTATTTGCGGCGGCGGTGGGGTCAGCATGGCGATGATCATTCGGCGGGAGATGTAATTGACGATTGACGATTGACGATTGACGATTGGGCGGCGCTAGGCACTGAAACGGCTCGGGTGAGTGATGGCCGGCGAGAAACATGTTCAGGTTGGTTTGAGCGAAGGGTTGGCCACCGTCATCCTGGATCGACCGCCGCTGAATGTCCTGAACATCGCGATGATGGCCGAGCTGAACGGCGTCCTGGAGACCCTGTCGGCCGACGCCGACCTGGCGGCGATCGTTATCCGCGCCAAGGGCAAGGCGTTCAGCGCCGGCGTCGACGTGTCGGACCACACGGCGGAGAAGGTCGGCGAGATGATCCGCCAGTTTCATGGCATCTTCCGCAAGCTGGCGGCCACCGACGCACTCACGATCGCTGTCGTGGACGGCGCCGCTTTGGGCGGCGGGTGCGAATTGGCCACGTTCTGCGACATCGTGCTGGCGTCCGAGCGAGCCAAGTTCGGCCAGCCGGAGGTGCAGGTGGGCGTCTTCCCGCCGATCGCCGCGTGCGTTCTGCCGGCGCAGATCGGGATTCGGAAGGCGGTCGAGCTGAATGCCCTGGGACAAACGATCGGTGCCCGCGAGGCCCTGGGGATCGGACTGGTCAACCAGGTGTACGCAGTCGACGAGTTCGAGCAGCGCGTTACGGAGTATCTGACCCAAGTCGCGAAGCTCTCGCGCCCCGTGCTTCGCCTGACCAAGCGGGCGACGCTGGGCGACGCACGCGAGCAGTTCCTGGCGCGGCTTGAGCAGGCAGAGCGCCTGTACCTCCATGATCTGATGGCGCTGGCCGACCCGCGTGAGGGCCTGGCAGCGTTTATCGAGAAACGACCGCCGCGCTGGACGCACGCCTAGGCGGCAGCGCGGCGCCAATGAGGATCGACCGATGAAAGCGGCGGTTTTCCACGGACCCGACGTTGGGCTGCGAGTTGAAGAGGTCCCGATTCCCGCGGTCGGCGAGGACCAGATCCTGGTCCGCGTCGCGGCGTGCGGCGTGTGCCATACCGATCTGCACTACCTCGAGCACGGCGTGCCGACGTTTAAGAAGCCGCCGATCGTGCTGGGGCACGAGGCCTCCGGCGTGGTGGAGAAGGTTGGGGCGAAAGTAACCCACCTTCAGAAGGGGCAGCGCGTACTGATTCCCGCCGTGCTGACGTGTGGTCGCTGTCCGGCGTGCCGACAGGGGCGCGAGAACATCTGTAGCGCGATGCAGATGCTCGGCAATCACTTCGACGGCGCGTACGCGGAATACGTGGCCGTGCCGGCCAAGGACGTGCTGACGCTGCCGGAGTCGATCCCGCTCGAAGAGGCCGCGATCATCGCCGACGCGATCTCGACGCCGTACCACGCGGTCAAGAATCGCGCCCAGGTCAAGCCCGGCGACACGGTCGTCGTCTTCGGCTGCGGCGGCGTGGGAATTAACGCCGTGCAACTGGCCGCCGCGGCGGGCGGTTACGTGATCGCCGTCGATATCAACGAGCGTAAGCTCGCGTGGGCTTCCGAGTTCGGGGCCGCCAAGACCATCAATGCGGCCAAGGTCGAACGCGTCAGCAAAGAGGTCCGCAAGCTCACGGGCGGCGGGGCGGACATCGCGCTGGAGGTCATCGGGAACCCGCGCACGATCGAGGAAGCGTTCGAGTGCGTGCGCATCGGCGGACGGCTGTGCGTGGTGGGGTACACGCACGAGGCCATCTCGATCGTCGCGGGCAAGATCATGTTCAAGGAGATCGAGATTGTCGGCTCGCTGGGGTGCCGGCCGGTGGACTACGTGCCGCTGATCCGCCTGGTCGAGCAGGGCCGGATCGACCTCAAGCGGCAGGTCACGCATCGCTTCCCGCTCGAGGAGATTGCGCGGGCCTTTGAGGTGATGAAGGAAGGGGTTAGCCTGCGGTCCATCGTTCTGCCGTAGGAGGTCGCCGGCCGTGCTGCGCGAAGGTGAACTGGGTGTTCATCCGCCGGGGGCGCTTGGCGTCGCTTTCTTCGTGCACGCCGGCGCGGAGTGCTTCATCGGCCGCGGCGGCGACGGGATCACGCAGCCGCTCAAGGAAGCGGGGGCGCTGAATCTGGACGACCAGGGCCGGATGCGGAGCGTGCCGCTGGCGAATCGGATCTTCGCGAACTTGCTGGAGGCCAGCGCGCGCGATCGCCTGCCGGAGTTGCTGCTGGTCTGCTGCAACCCGGACCAGCTCGGGCTGTTCACGGGCGAGCTGACGCGCTACCTGGTAAACCTGGCCGAGCGCGGCCGGTTGCGGTCGACGGCGGACGCGCGGCGGGAAGTACCGATCCTGCTCATTCTGCCTAACGGCATCCTGGCCGAGCAGACGCTGCGCACGTACCAGGAACAGTTGCACGAGTCTCGGCTCATGCAGCGACTGCCGGACGTAACCGACGAGGTGAGCGAGGCCTTGCTGGCGCGCGTCGTACGGGGTGTGTCGCTTCAGGCCGGCGGCCGGCGCGGCGGTGGCCGTCAAACCCTCTACCTCCTCGAACGCAAAGGCTCCGTGCTCTTTGCCGGCGGCGGGGAGTTCGAGCGCCAGCGCATCGAAACCATCCTGACCGCCCACCACTATCCGTTCACACACGCCCGCGGTGTGCCGGGTACGCGCATCGAGTTCGACAAAGCCATGATCTCGATCGTGCTCAACGTCGGCGGCCTGATCCACACGGTCAAGCCCGACGGCGAGCTGATGGACCTGCGCATGGGCGATCTCTGCAAGGATCCGTCCAAACAGGAGTTCGTCGAGCAGATTACGCGGGCGCTATTCGTGGTTGGCCAGGCGGTCGGGGCCTATCCGCCGGAGGCAACGTACGAGGCGATCTGGGCGCCGCATCGGGCCACGATCCTGGCGCACGCGTCGCACGTCACCAGCTCCTTAAAGAGTCTCCGCGACGCGCTCGACGGCGGGCTGCGCGGCGTGCAGCTTTTCTCTAACGAGGAGTGGCTTCTCACGCCGCTGAGCCGCTATGCGGCCAACGCCGGGCTGCTCTCCGAGCAGGCTCTATTCGAGTCGCTCAAACGTCAGGTGCAAGCGTCGATGGCCCGCGCGATCCACTACCGCGACCAACACGGCCCCGGGGGCAACGGGAGGGCAACCAAGATGAAGATGATTGGACAGCGCAATTTCGGCATTGAACTCTACGAAGGCGGCCCCGACGAGCTGGTGCTGATCGGCACGATGCTCGACAACGACCACCTGATCAAGCTCGAGCTGAGCATCGACGTGTCGGACGAGCAGATCCGCCGCAGCCGGCTGGAGATGATCCGCGCGCCGTTCCCCGTCTGCCGGGAAATCGAGCCGATCGCCGACCGGCTGGTCGGGCTGAAGATCGAGCGCGGCGTGCTGAACGAGATTGCCCGGCGCGTGGGCGGCCACGTGGGCTGCTCGCACATCAAGGAGCTGGCGTCCAATTTGGTGTACTTCGTCGCCTCGCACCTGGTGCGGCGGCGGCTGGGGCTCGATCCGGCGGGCACGGACTACGAGTACAAGTCGGCCGACGAGCGGTTCCACCTCTCCAAAGAGCTGCTGCACGACTCCTGCGTGGCGTACTGCCAGACCACGGCCGCCGGGCTCGACGAGCGGATCGGGATCAAGAAGCTCGGCGAAGAGCATACGCATCCGTTGCCGCTGGGGCCGTACGAGCCGTCGTTCGGGGTGCTGCTGAGCGAGCGGGCGCGGCGCTGGGGCGACAAAGTTTATGTGCGCTATCGCCGGGACGGGCGCGACGTGGCCTTGTCGTGGCAGGAGTTTGCCCGGCGGACATTCCAGATTGCCCGCCACCTGCTGGCGCAGGGGCTGCGGCGCGGCGACCGGATCGGGATGATTTCCGAGAACCGGGCCGAAATGTACATGTTCGAGCTGGCGGTGATGTCGATCGGGGCGGTGACGGTGCCGCTGTTCGCCGGCTACCTGCCGCAGCACGTGGCCTACGTGCTGGAGCGCACACGGCCGCGCTACGTCGTCGTGTCGGGTCAACACCAGCTTGACAAAATCGAGCGCGGCCGGCACCCGGCGGTCGAAAAGTATTACTGCATGGACGCCGACGCGGACACCCGGCGCTGGGGCGCGCTGGACTTCGCGGCGCTTATGGAGGACGGCGGGGTCTCCGAACAGCGCCTCCTGGAGCAGGTGCAAGCCGTTCAGCCGGACGATTTGTGCGTGATCATGTACACGTCCGGAACGACCGGCGCGCCCAAGGGGGTCTGCCTCGGGCACCGGCATCTGATTTCGCAGCAAAAGGCGATGTCGCTCATGTGGGACTTGGGCGAGCACGACGTGCTGATGAACTACCTGCCGTGGCATCACAGCTTCGGCGGGCTGTTCGAGCGGTTTATGACGCTCTACAACGGCTGTGAGCTGTGCCTGGACGACTCGCGCGGCAAGGACATCGACCGGCTGATCGAGAATTGGAAGGTCTTCGATCCGACGCTTTTCTACAGCGTCCCGCGCGTGCACGACCTGCTGGTCAGCCGCTGTCGGGAAAGCCCCGAGGTCGAACGCATCGTCTTCGGCGGGCGGCTGCGCTTCGTGTTTACCGCCGGCGCGGCGCTGCCGGCGCACGTGGAGGCGGCGTACCGCGCGCACCGGATTCCCGTGCTGGAAGGGTGGGGCCTGACCGAAACGTCGCCGTGCGTCACGGCCACGACGAAGGATAGCGGCTGGCGCAGCGGCTACGTGGGTATTCCGCTGCCGGGCTGCACGATCCGCATCGACAGCGAGCAGGAGATCCTGGTCAAAGGACCCAATGTGATGGAGGGCTACCTCGACGACGAGGAGGCCACGGCGCACGTGCTCACCGACGATGGCTGGTTCCGCACCGGGGACCTCGGCGAATTCACGAAGGGCGGGCTGCGCATCCTCGGCCGCAAGGACGGGACGTTCAAGCTGACCACGGGCGAGAAGACGCATCCGCTGCGCATCGAATCGGTGCTCGTGAACGAGTCGCCCTACATCAGCCAGGCGATCGCCCTCGGCAGTGGACAGGATTACGTCGGCACCCTGGTTTACCCGGATTTCCGGCAACTGCGGACCTGGGCGGCCGAGCACGGCGTGGATGCGGCGAACCTGCTCCGCGATCCGACCGTTCGCGAGTTGTACGCCGCCGAGATTCGCCGGATCAACCCACTGATCGAGATCAAGTATGAGCGCGTGCGGCGGGCGGTGCTCGCCGGTCGCGAGCCTTCGCTCGAGAACGGTGAGCTGACGCCGTCCGGCAAGCTCGTTCGCAAGACGGTGCTGAGCAACTTCAAGAACGAGATCGCGGCGCTGTTTGCCCCGCGGCCGCCCGCGGAAGTCATCGAATTGACGATTGCCGATTGCCGATTGGGGATTGAACAGGACACGTCGCCTGTGCCGCAATCGTCAATCGTCAATCGTCAATCGTCAATCATTGATCGGCAATCCCCAATGCCCAATCGTCAAGGAACACCTTCCCGTGAAGGCTAACGACTATCCGCGCGTGGTCCTCGCCGGAGCCGCCCGTACGCCCATTGGCCTCAAGTGCGGCACGCTCAGCCGCTTTTCGGCGGAGGACCTGGCGGTGCTGGCGGCGGAGGAGGCCATCCGGCGCAGCGGCGTGGCGCGCGAGCGGATCGACGCGGTGACGGGGGCCAATGTCTATCAGTTCACCGCACCCGGTGCACAGGACATCTACTTTCCCCGCAACGTGGCGCTGCGCTGTCAGCTCCCGATCGGGACGCCGGCCCTGCTCGTGCAGCGCATCTGCGGTTCCGGGCTCCAAACGGTGATCAACGCGTTCCAGCAGATCGCGCTGCCGGACGAGGTGGACGACACGCAGGTCGCGCTGTGCGTGGGCGCCGAGACGATGTCGCGGACTCCGCAGATCATCCGCGCGCCGCGGAAGTCCGCCGCGAGCTTCTGGGAGTTTGAGGCCGACGGCAGCGTCGAGGACAGCCTTCTGGCCGGCCTCGACCACACGCTGGCCGAAACCGCGATGATGCGCACCGCGGACGAGTACGGCGCTCAACAGGGCATCACGCGGCGACAGTGCGACGAGTTCGCCGAGCTGTCGCAGCGCCGGGCGGCGGCGGCGTATCGCGACAGCCATTTCAACGGCGGCGACGCGCTGCGCGGCATGTTCGCGATTGACGCGACGGACCGCGGCGGACGGCCGGTGTACCTGGCCCGCGATGAGTGCGTTCGAAAGACGTCGCTGGAGCTGCTCGCAAAGCTGCCGGGCCTGACGCCGCACGGGCTGGTGTCGCCCGGCAACGCGAGCGAGATCAGCGACGGGGCGGCCGCGATAGTCGTCGCGGGGCGGGAGCGCGCCGAACAACTTGGCCTGCCGACCCGCTTTGAGATCGTGAGCTACGGCGTCAGTGGGGTCGAGCCGCGCGTGATGGGCCGCGGGCCGGTGCCGGCCATCCAGCAGGCGCTAGCGCGAGCCGGCCTGGTGCAGCGCGACATCGGGCTCTGGGAAATCAACGAGGCTTTCGCGGCCCAGTTCCTCGGCGTCGAGAAGGAACTCGGGCTGGACCGCGACATAACCAACGTGAACGGCGGCGCGATCGCCCTCGGGCACCCGCTGGCCGCGACCGGGCTGCGCATGCTGGTTGACCTCATGTACGAGATGCAACGCCGCGAGGTGCGCTACGGGTGCGCATCGGCGTGCATCGGCGGCGGGCAGGGTGTGGCGATGATCATCCGCGATACGGAACGAACGTAGCGGCGGCGACGGGCACTGGACGGTATGAGATGAAACGAGCGTTTTCCTTCGGCGACCGGACGATCGACGCGGCGGTGCGGCGCGTCAATGAGATTCGTGGCGTCGCGATCATCGGCGCGGGCACGATGGGGCAGGGCATTGCCGCCGATCTGCTGAAGAAAACCGATTACGAGGTGGTTCTTCTGGACGTTCAAGCGGAAGCGTTGCGACGGGCCGAAACCCGGCTCAACCGGATGTGGCAGGAGCAGGTCGACACTACGCGCATGCGGCCCGAAGACGCTCAGGCCCTCGCGCGGCGCACGCGTTACAGCCAGAACTACGAGGACCTGATGGACGCCGACATCATCTGGGAGGCCGCAACCGAGCGTAGCGACGTCAAGGCGCGGATTTTCGAAACGATCGAAAAGACGGTCGATCCGGAACGCGTCGCGGCGGTGTTCTCGAACACGTCCTCGCACACGACCGGGGAGCTCGCCGTGCTATTCCGCGCCGAGGCGTTCCGCGAGAAGTTCCTCGCCGTGCACGGCTACTTCCCGTTCGAGGCCAACCGGCTCATCGACGTGATGAAGGGGAAGTACGCGTCCAGCGAGACCTTCGCGCTGGGTGTGA
>Ga0214473_10007436_pt1 | contig 12995 bp, 11 predicted proteins | sample RVTome_7_FD_203509 | JGI IMG/M metagenome (GOLD analysis project Ga0214473, IMG submission 203509) | Soil microbial communities from uranium-contaminated site in the Upper Colorado River Basin, Wyoming, United States - RVT98D197 | ecosystem: Environmental > Terrestrial > Soil > Contaminated >...
CTAAGCCGCGCATTAAGAAGGTATTTTTCCCGGGATGGGGACAGGCACCTTTTCGCCCGGAACTTACAGCATAATTCGAGTTTATCGTGCGAAAAGTTGCCAGTCCCCTTTTTACAGAATAATTCACGAACAATGCGCGGCTCAGTAATACGCCGTTAAATCAGCGGGTGAGCGAGATTGCCGGTGTTTGAGCGGGTACGCATGAATTTCGGCCATGGGATCAGGTCGAGATTGGCAGGCGCTGGATGTCCGGTCGTAACCGCGAACATCATGTGACTTTCGGTCGCGAAAACGATGTCGATATCACCGTCGCCGTCAACATCCGCGATGAGCGGGATAGTTGTCACTGCGCCGTACTCGGATGTATCCCGCTCGTAAAGCGTCATCCCGTCCACGCCGTTAAGCACGCGCAGATACATGTCCGCCGACCCGACCACGACATCCAGCACGCCGTCATCGTTCACATCCGCGACCGTGGGCGATGTCGGCATGTAGATTTCATCATCGCTGACCCACAGGACCGATCCGTCGGTTCCGTCGAGCAGATATACATTCTGATATTTTGAGGAGATAGCGACATCCGGGACTCCGTCGCCGGTGAAGTCACCGAGCGCGGGGCATGTGTCGAAATTGCCGGTAAGCCCGTCGGTCACCCAGAGCATTGTTTCGCTTACTACATTAAACGCGTAGACAGCATCAAGAGTGCCGAAAATGGCATCGCCGGTACCGTCTCCGCTCAGGTCGCCGATAGCCGGGGACCCGCTTGAAAAGCCGGTTCCGGTGTTTCTACTCCAGAGAAGGTCTCCATTCACGCCGTTGATCGCCCGGACGATTCCACCGGACGCGACCAGTATGTCAAGATGGTTATCTTTGTTGAAATCCGCGAGCGACGGGGTCGCCTTGACCGGGTCGCCGGTATCGTAACTGACAAGAAGGTCGCCGCTTCCGCCCTGGAAAGCGTACAGGAAGTTGTCGTACGACCCCACGATAACTTCAGGGATGTTATCACCAGTCACGTCGGCGCAAACCGGCGAGGACTCGACCATATTGTTTGTGGTGAATGTTTTGAACGCGTATGGTTCGGTGAATATGAGGTTGAGGGCATAAATTTTGGAGTCGTTCGAGCCGATGACAACATCGGGTTTCGAATCGTTGTTTACATCCCTGATTGCGGGAGAGCTTTTAACCATGCCGCCCGTAGCGAATTCCCACATTTTTCCTCCGGACGTTCCGAAAAGGCTGTAGACCTTGCCGTCGTCGCAGCCGAAGATAATATCCTGCTTGTCGTCCATGTCGATATTGCCGATGTTCGGGTTGGACTCAAGGTCGGCCGTGAAAACATGCTCCCAAAGTTGTGCCATTACCTTGGTCTGCCCATCAATCTGAAAACCGTTATCGTCCTCGTTGCCCGCCTGATCCTCGGCTTTGACAACGAAATGATATGTGGCGCCATCGATGGTTTCGACAGAATAATGCGACCATCCTGTCGCAGTGCATTTTCCGGGTGGAATAAGCGGGATATCAGATGTGGAATAAATATTGTAAAGGACGGGCCCGCTGGGGTCGGTGGCAGGATAGAAACTGATGATCGCCTTCTGGCTGCCCCACCAGACTTCCTCGATGCCGACGTCGCCGGTCCACAGGGGAGGCTCGGTGTCGAGGGTAACATCCACTGAAATCCGTGTGAATATCTTGTTCTGGCTGATCGTGTCGAGAGCCATGATCGGGAGCTCAAAAGTGCCTTCGGATAACGGCAGCCAAGCCCCCGGCGCGGTCGCGTCATATTGGAGATTCAACTCATACGTTTTAACCGTTTCTCCGGATGAGCCGGGCACTGTCGGTTGAAACGCCTGGAATCCGGCAAGCGGATTCAGAGGAGAGCAGTCAAGATAAACGCCTTTCTCGTCGCCCTGCCAGTCGATAAGGTCGCAGGTGATATTCAGAGTGTAACCTGTGATATGCACCGCGCCTTCGACGTTTACATTGGCTATTTGTACCGGCTCAACCGAATGGCCGGGGTAAGAGGCATCTACGATGAACGGGATTTTTACGTTAAAGGGTTTTGGAAGTGAAAGGGTTACATGCGATGAATGCTCCTCGCCCGGACCGAAGTACCTGCCCTCGCTTTCCTTCGCGAAAATAATATAAGGGTCGGGATGCCAGGGATCTCCGGACCAGAAGTCGGTCAAACCAGCTTCAGATACAAGTCTTCGACCTGTGTTCCATTCGTCGAGAAGTACAACGCCCCTGACATCGTAACCGCCAAGCACCGACGGATTTGTCAGGCTGGCGTCAAGATCGATAATTCCCGCGGATTTATCGAAGGAGAAATTGTCGAGGGCGAGACAGTTCATGCAGGCGGGTTTCAGGACCATGCCGGTCACGTCATAGTGGGCTTCGACGCTGCGGTCCCAGGGAATCGCTTCTACCGTGCCATCCTCGGGACGTATGTCGAGAAGCCATCCGCCCCAGATGGTTCTATCCGATACACCATTAGCGGGCTGTCCGTCGGCAGTGATGCCATTGAGATCCGGCAACACTCCGGCAGGGTCCTTGCCATCACCCGCGCAGCCGTACGCAAGCCCAAGCGCGCAGATCGCAAGCAAGATACCGATTATGATCAGTTTAAAATAGGGTTTTCCTGTGAGAATCACGATAAATCATCCCCATAATTTAATTCCAACAATCTGAGTGCACATGAGTGTGGGCTTCCACCCGCTCAGTGAACCCCGCATAGGGTTACCAATTTAGTATTGGGAGGGGCTAAATGGGACTGAACGCATACGACTTAATGAATGAACGTTCAGGGGCAATATTTATTTGCGGGAATTAATGAAATTCTAGTTAGTTGAATCAGTTTGAGTGTGAATCACATGCAAGTGTAAGTAAGGGTTGTGGATTTTGAGCACTAAATATCTTATCAAACAAAGAAAAATCCCCGATGGCGCCTGTACAACCGTCCCCGGTTTTACAGGTGCCTCACCTTATAAATGGGACTAAAAAGGAAAAATGTGAAATTTATGCAAAACTGCACATGTATAATTTGAAAAAATATTTCAAACAGTGAAAATTTCCCGATGGCGCCTGTACAACCGTCCTCGGTTTTACAGGTGCCTCACCTTATAAATGGGACTAAAAAGGAAAAATGTGAAATTTATGCAAAAGTGCACATGTATAATCTGAAAAAATATTTCAAACAGTGAAAATTTCCCGATGGCGCCTGTACAACCGTCCCCGGTTTTACAGGTGCCTCACCTTATAAATGGGACTAAAAAGGAAAAATGTGAAATTTATGCAAAACTGCACATGAATAATTTGAGAAAGATCATGAAAATATTTACAGCCTTTTTTTCTAAAACTTCGTTTTTATGATCTCCTGCAGGTTTGGCGAGCCAATCTCATCGAGCGAATAATTGACCCGGACGCTCGGTTTGTTGATTTTGACAAGCCTGCGAAGGTCGATGGGGGTGCCGATGACGACTACATCGCAATCGACAGCGTTGATAGTGTCCTCGAGGTCCTTAATCTGCCGGTCGGAATACCCCATCGCGGGAAGCAGCGTTCCGATTCCCGGATAATCGCGGAACGTATCGATAAGCGTGCCCTTGAGCCATGGACGGGGGTCGATCATCTCTCCGACACCGGCAGCCATAGCCGCGACAGTCCCTGCCCCGATTTTCATTCCGCCGTGAGTGCACGTGGGACCGTCCTCTACAATAAGCGCGCGTTTCCCTCGAATCATCTCCGGCTTTTGGGGAATCGCAGGCGAATTCGCATAGACAACGATGGCGTTCGGATTGAATTTTTGGACGTTCTCCTCAATGATTTTTACGTTTTCCGCTTTCGCGGAATCCATCTTGTTAAAGAGGATGACATCGGCGAGGAGAAAATTTTCCTTCCCCGGATAGTAGAGAAGCTCATGTCCGGGACGGTGCGGGTCGACAACGGTGATGTGAAGGTCGGGTTTATAGAACGGAGTATCGTTGTTGCCCCCGTCCCACAAAATCACATCGGCTTCCTTCTCGGCTTCCTTCAGAATCGCGTGATAATCGACACCGGAGTATACGACTGTGTTGTTGACGATATGAGGCTCGTATTCCTCCATTTCTTCGATGGTGCAATCGTGCTTTGCGAGGTCCTCAATCGTCGCGAATCTCTGCACCGCCTGCTTCGCGAGATCGCCGTACGGCATGGGGTGGCGTATCGCGACAACTTTTTTCCCCATGCCGAGGAGGATGTCGCGCACACGGCGCGTGGTCTGGCTTTTCCCGCAGCCGGTACGGATCGCGCAGATCGCTATGACCGGTTTTGACGACGGGACCATGGTCTCATCGGCTGTGCTAAGTCTGAAAGAGGTTCCCGCGGCCTCACACCGGGCTTTCATTTTATCGATGTATTCATAGGAAACGTCGGAATAGGCGAAGACGCATTCATCGGGCTTGTACTTCGCGACGATTTTTTCGAGATCGTCCTCATCGAAGATGGGGATTCCATTCGGATAACCGTCGCCCGCGAGTACGGCGGGATAGACGCGGTCCTCGATCCAGGGAATCTGGGTCGCAGTAAACGCGACGACTTCGAACCGATCCCGTTTTCCGCGATAGACGCAATTAAACGTGTGGAAGTCCTTGCCTGCCGCACCCAGGATAAGAATTTTTTTGGCTGCCATATATTGGCACCTCCTTAGTATTTTTAAGGAGGCGTCGTTGTGAGTGGAGGTCCGGCGGCGGGACACCTCAACCGCTCCGAACCAAGTCGGGAGTGTAGCGGAACCGGATAACTAACGCAAGTTGGGAATGTCGATTCCGGAATTTCAAACCGGTTTAACGACCGTTAACCGCGAGCGTAGCGCTTGATGCGTCGAGATAGACGCTCGCGAAGAGACGTTGGACGCTGCGCTCGGTCACCGCGACATCCTCAGGGGGGCCCGAAAGGGTGAAAATATAGATGTCGCCCTGAGTGGGGTCGTCCGGGCGCTCTTTATAAGTGTAATACATGCGAACTATCTGGTCCTCGCCGTCGCGGAAGCGCTCGATCTCATGTTTGTGCACGGCTCTCTCGATGTAGTTGAGCGACGATGTCCATTCGGGATCGCGCCGTATGAGGAGCGTAACGTAATAATAGGCTCTGGTTCCGATCGTCGTATCGGCAGCGTCGAGCTGCCAGCGCCTGCAACCGGTAAGCCAGTTCACATGTTGTATGGTGTCGGTGGCGAATTGCGCGAAACTGGTCTCACCGGCAGCCTCCTTGAAATAGGCGCCTGGAAAGTTACCGCAGCTTATCTCAACCTCGCCGTTCTTAAGAATAAGGAATTCTCGCGGAGCGGGATATTCGACTTCAACCGGCACGAAGGGTCCGGGATCGAGAATGTAGAGCGAGTATTTATCGTTCCAGATCGGCTCAGGCGTCCCGTTTTTTGTTAATCCTGTAAAACCACGCAGACCCGCGAAAACCAGCACGGTTATCGCGAGAACAGACGCTATTGCCAGAGCTATTTTTCCTGTAACTGTTAACTTCATCACGAGTCGCGGTATCATACCACAGGAGAAACCCGTGGTGGACATTCCCTCCGTAAGGGTGCCGCCATATAATATTTCATGGTATACATTACACTTGACTGGCAAGGCTATGGAATCGGTTCAAAAAGAATTCTATCGTAAGTTACAAAGTAAGTTTCAAAGCTCCCTTAAATGGGACGACTTGTTGCCGCACGGTTCGACCGCGGTCGTGGGTGTATCCGGCGGTCCCGACTCAATGGCGCTTCTCGAACTGATTCGCCAGCTTTCCGACGAAAAGGGATTCAGAATCATGGCGGCTCACCTAAATCACGGGATCAGGGGGAGCGAGTCGGATGCCGATGAGGGATTTGTCAGGGAATTTTGCGAATCAAGGGGGATCAGGCTATTGGTCGAACGTGCCGATGTGCCATCGATTGCCGAATCTCCGGGCATCAGCCTTGAGATGGCTGCACGAAACGCGCGGTTCGAATTTTTCAAAAGGATTACAAGAGACAACAATTGCGACACAGTCGCGCTGGGACATAACGCGGACGACCGGGTCGAGCTTCTTCTGATGAGACTGCTGAGGGGGTCCGGGGGACATGGGCTCGGATCGTTAAGGCCGGTTAAAAAAATCGACGATATAATTATTATTAGGCCGCTTCTGTCGATTACACGGGCTGAAATTCTCGATTTTCTCGGTGAGAGAGGTATCCCATATCGTACGGACTCGACAAATTTGGATTTGACGACCGATCGCGGGAAAGTCCGGAATACGATTCTGCCGGAACTTATCGCGGTTGCCGAGAAGCTGGGCTATTCAGGGATAAAAGAAGCCCTTGCGAGGTCGTCGGAATTGATTTCGGACGATGAGGATTTCATCGATAGCGAACTCGGGAAAATAGGCAGCTCTTTTTATGCTAAGAAAGATGATGGACTGTTTATTAATTTGGGGACCCTGCGAAATTATCATCCGGCGATCACCGGACGCTTGCTTCTTGGAGCTTTCCAGGAGATTTTTCCCGATATAAGGCTCGAAAAAGGGCATATCGACACTTTGGGGAGGATGATCGAAGGGAATGCAAGGACCGCAAACCTCCCCGGCGATCTCCGTGCCGAGGTTGAGGGCGACGAAATCGTAATAAGAGACGATCGGAGCGCTACAGAGACTCCGGATGCGGTGACTGTATCTCTCGACAGCCTTCCGGCGAAAGTCCGATTCGGAATTTACGATCTGGAATTTAATTTTTATATGGTGGATTTTTCTCGAACCCAAACAGGTGTTGAGTCGTCACATGTGAGGACATTCATTCAGCCTCCCACAGGGATCAACGCTCTTGAGATACGCTCTTTCAGGTACGGGGACCGGATGAGTCCGATGGGAATGAGTGGACACATGAAGAAATTGTCCGATATTTTTATCGACAGGATGGTCCCAAGACGCATGAGGCGCCTTGAGCCAATTGTTTCGGGGGTTCCGGGCGGAGAGATTCTCGCTCTTCCGGGGTTAAAAATGGTTTCAGAACGGGCGAAAGTATTAGATGAGAAGAAACCGTCCGTGGAGATACGGGCGGAGAAACGCTAGCGTGGTTAAAAGTAATGTGATAAACTTGATTGTTTGACGTCCGTAGTTGCTTAAACCAGCGTTGGCATCGATACTAAGGTCGATTCGTTGATTCTAAGAAAATAATGGAAAAACGCATTTCAATAGGTACAGGTTCAGAAACAGGTTTTTAAGGTAATCATGGGCATAAAGAAATCACGTTGGAATCAGGCATCGGTTATCGCATTGTTTCTTGTGATAGCGCTTCTATACACTTTTGTCATATCCTCGAAACGGGTAGAGGAAGTCAAATTCAGCGAATTCCTCGGACATATTCAGGCTGACAGCGGAAGTCAGATCGAGTCGGTACAGATTCACGAGGATGAAGGAACGATAGTCGCGACCGAGCTCGGCGGCAAGAAGGAATACAGGACTCGTTTCCCGCTGGGTTACGAAGAGCAGATAGTACGGATGCTCGATGAGAAAAATGTCGAGATGGAAGTCGAACGACCGCCGTACTGGGTCACCGCTCTTTCTCCCCTGCTCTTATTACTCGTTCCGCTGCTTCTGTTCGGTGCGCTTTATTTCATTCTCTACAGGCAGGCTCAGTCGGCTGGCGGACAGGCGTTCACGTTCGGCAAGTCCAAAGCCAAGATGCTGACCGATAATCGCCCGCCGGTGAAGTTTAAGGATGTGGCGGGAGTCGATGAGGCTGTCGAGGAACTTGAGGAAGTTGTCGAGTTCCTGAAGGAACGAAAGAAATTCATCGCCCTGGGAGCTAGAATTCCCAAGGGCGTACTGCTTGTCGGACCTCCCGGCTGCGGGAAAACACTGCTCGCAAGGGCAATCGCCGGTGAAGCGGCAGTGCCGTTCTTCCATATGAGCGGCTCGGATTTCGTCGAGATGTTCGTCGGTGTCGGAGCGAGCCGCGTACGGGATCTTTTCGAGCAGGCCAAAAAGCACGCGCCGTCGATTGTCTTTGTGGATGAGATCGACGCGGTGGGTCGTCAGCGCGGTGCGGGTCTCGGCGGCGGCCACGACGAAAGGGAGCAGACCCTGAACGCGCTGCTTGTCGAAATGGACGGATTCGATGTTAATTCCGGCGTAATAATGATCGCCGCGACAAACCGTCCCGACATCCTCGACCCAGCTCTTCTTCGCCCCGGACGATTCGACCGGACGATAGTTGTTGACCGTCCCGACATCCATGGGCGGGAGGAAATTCTGGTCATACATTCACGCGAGATTCCACTCGCGGAAGATGTCGACCTCGGCATTCTCGCCAGAAGGACACCGGGATTCACGGGATCGGATTTGAGAAACCTCTGCAACGAAGGCGCGATCCTCGCCGCCCGTCTTGGCGCGAAAAAGGTGTCTATGGAACACCTGGAAGAGGCGATAGAACGAGTAATAGCCGGTCCACAGCGAAGAAGCCGGGTCATAAGCGAGGACGAACAGAAGCGTCTCGCGTTTCACGAGGCCGGTCATGCGCTAATCCCGCATTACCTCGGAAGCAAGGACCCCGTTCATAAAATAAGCATACTGCCAAGAGGCATGGCTCTGGGATATACATTGCAGCTTCCGCTCGAAGATCGTTACCTCACGACCGAGCATGAAATTACCGACAGGATGAAGACCGCGCTGGGCGGCCGTGTGGCGGAAGAATTAATTTTCCAGGAAGTATCCACGGGCGCGCACGACGATCTGAAAAAGGTCACGGAACTCGCGCGCAGGATGGTCACCGAATTCGGGATGTCTAAAAAGCTCGGGCCGGTGACATTCGGGCGCAAGCAGGGCGCGATTTTCCTCGGCAGGGACATTGCCGAAGACAGGAATTACTCTGAAAAGATAGCGTATATGATCGACCAGGAAGTCCAGCAGATTGTGAAAGAGAGCTTCGCGTGCGCTACGAAGATCCTGTCCGAACACAAGGACAAACTCGAACGGGTAGCGATGCGTCTTTTGGCGATCCAGGACATGGAAGGCGAGGAACTTCTGAGGATCCTCGAGGACCAGCCGAATCTGATTACCGATCAAACGCCATTGATCGAAGTGGCTAAAAAGGGCATGGAAGTCCTTGAGGAAAAGAAGGTCCTTGAAGTTGGGGAATCGAAGAAGTCCGCCGAGAAGATCCCACCGGCACCCGAACCTGCGTAAAGCTGAGACAGTGTGGCAAATTTTTTACCGGGCACCTGGATAAAATCCAGACAGCCCGTGTTGTTACGCTGTAAAACATTGAGCGACCAATGGCTCGGGTAATCATTTCAAAAACAAAAGAAAAGGGAATTACCGGACAATTCAAATCGGTAATGAACTGGAAGATAACCATCTCGGATGGTATCGCCCTTCTCCTGATTATATTTCTGCTGCTGACGATTTTTCCAAGGCGGTTGTGGTTTGTCGAAACGCTCAGCAACCTTTTGAGCTGGATATTACTACCGTCGCTCCCTCTTGTCGTATTCTACATGGTCAAACGAAGATGGATCAGTTCGGCGTTATGGGGTGTGTCCGCATTGACGTTCGTTTTTCTTTTCGGGGGGTTGTTCCTCCCGAACATCGGACCATCTCACGTATGTGATTCTGACGGTCCAAATGCATGCAGGCACCTGAAAGTGATGTCTTTCAATCTGCTGGCGGAACGGGACGGCGATTACCGGCCTCAACTGGAGATGATGCGAAATTCAGGCGCCGATATCATTGCGCTGCAGGAGGTCGGTAAATCGAACGTGGAGGCTGTTGATCAAGGGATGGCAGAGCTTTACCCATACCGTTATCTTTTTCCGATGAGTGTCGCGGGCACCGGTATATTGAGCAAATACCCTATCGAGAGCCAGGAAGCATTCCAGATTACACCTGGAGCGCTGTATCACACGAAAGCGGTAATAGATGTTGATGGAGATACGTTGACGGTATACAGTGTTCACCCTCCCCCCCCGGTTACATACAAGTACAAAAACACAAGGCGCAGGGAAATCAGTAAACTTGTCGAGATGGCTTCAGGGAACGGTCCAACGATCATGATGGGAGACTTTAATGCCACCGATCAGTCGTCTGATTATAAGCCGCTGGCCCGTTCAGGGCTGCATGATGCATTCAGGGTGGCAGGATGGGGATTTGGCCCGACCTGGCCTGTCAAACTGCCGTCAGTCGGTCGATTTTTACCTCTCGTTAGAATTGATTATGTCTGGGTTTCGGATGACTTCGAGGTCCTCTCAGCCAGGACGGGTCCGCGGACCAACTCGGATCATCTACCTGTGTTTGTGGAAGTCAGTTATTAGTAGAATCCGACCTGTGATCGACTGTGAGATGATCCAATTAGGAAATTCTATGACAAATGAACCGAAGAGGGAACAACCGACGATGCAACTACGGAAAGGCCATGCGTGGGAGACCATTGTCGTCGCGCTTGAAATCTACGCAATCCTGCTAATCATTTTCCTCCTGACAATGCAATTACCCGTACGGCCGTGGCCGGTCGAGATGCTGTGCCAGTTCCTCAGTTGGGCGCTTCTGCCGTCAATATTCGTTTTTATCGGGTTCATATCCACAAGGCGTTGGCGCGCGGCGACATTATGGGTCATTCCGACCATCGCGTTCTGTTATCTCTTCGGCGGATTATTTTTACCAAGTCCGGAAATGCAACTTAACCGGGATGCGCTATCGAGTGGAACCGGTAAGCATTTGAGAGTGATGACGTACAACCTGCGAGGGAAGGCTATCGGAGACCTGAGTGCGCAGATCGAGCTGATTCGCGATTCGGGAGCGTCTATCATCGCGCTGCAGGAGGTCAGCCAGCAAATCGCGGACTTGATAGACTCTCAGCTTGATGAGATTTATCCATACCGCGTGCTATACCCTGATGGGATAGCCGGGACAGGCATCCTGAGCAAATATCCGATAGAGGATCATGACATTTATAAAATAAGCCCGAACCTTTTCAATCATTGCAGGGCAACGATCGATGTTGAGGGTACCCCGGTAACTGTCATAAGCTCGCATCCGCCGCCACCGACGAACATCGCAGCATTCAGATTCCAGGCTCGAAGGTATAGGGAAATTAAGGAGCTTGTAAGAATGGCATCGGAGGGAGGTCCGTCGCTTCTGATGGGCGATTTCAATATGACTGACCAATCGTCAGATTACCGGGTTCCGAGAGGCGCGGGATTACACGATACATATCGCGAAGCCGGATGGGGATTCGGGACCACGTGGCCGGCTCGAATCAAAGGCAGGGTGCCATGCATGACGCTGATGCGAATAGATTATATCTGGCACACGGACGAGTTCTATCCGGTGTCGGTACATGTCGGGGGACGGGCGGTATCCGATCACCTGCCGGTGATTGCGGATTTCGTTTATGTAGCTCGGGCGAACCCGTGAAGCTAATAATCCTGCCCTTAATACTCTGGAGACGGGAGAATCCCTGCTTTAACGTTTTCCCGAGCCTTGCACAAAATCTAGTGTCAAAAGGGCGGATAGGATTGGTTATCGCTTAACACAGGTAAAACATGTGGTATAATTACAGAGGCAGGATTTTCTAGTTTATTTATTTAAAAGATAAAAATAGATAAGGATTTGAACCTGCTACAGTGGTACTGAATCGAATACATGTACGCGTAAAGCGCGTAATATCATTGTTATAAGGAGCCAACCGTGGGAAACAGGATCTTAACATCTATACTGGCTATTGTGATTACACTGGGTGTTACGGGCATCCCGATGGTAGTGTTGGCGCAGGATTATCCGGATGCTCCGGTCGCGTTTCAACAGGACACATACGGGGAATACAGTCTCCCTGAAAACCAGCCTAGCTGGAACCCAGATCATATCTCGGACGCGATTGTGAGCATCAATGTCGCCGGCGCGAATTTCCTGGACGTTCTGATGATCCTGACGTCGCAGGCGGGCGTTAATTTTGTGCTTGACGCATACTGGAACACAACGCCGTCCGGACATGTCCGCGAGGGCTACAGGCCTCCCGGAGGTCCCGAAGCCGGCGGCGGTGGCGGAGGTTACGGAGGAGGAGGCGGTTTTGATCCCGCTTTAAGCGCAGGAGGATCGGTTACAATGAGCATGAGCGAGGTCCCGTTCGACATGGTCTTCAAGCAGCTCATGCAGGCATATAACCTCGATTACGTCGTTTTCCGCGATGCTCCCAACGCCGACCCGATTCTATACATCGGCACCCGCGAAAGACTTGAGCAGGAACTTGGGCTCGGCGAGATCACAATGTACTCGCTTCACTATATCGATCCGTTCGCCGCGATGAATTTTCTCTGGCAGATGGATTTAATGCCGACAACGTCCGGTTACGGCTACTGGTATTACGGCGGTGGTAACCAGGGCGGAGGAGGAGGAGGCGGTGGAGGAACAGGCGGCGGTGGGTTTGGTGGCGGAAGCGGCGGCGGAGGAAGCGGTGGTGGCTTTGGTGGCGGCGGTTATTCAGAAGGTCTCTGGACAGCGCCTCCGCAGTTCGCGATACTTGGACTCGACCCTGAGGATTTAGAAGGTCGGTCGATTTTATAAGATTTATTTGGAATTTGAAATTTATCAATCTCCCACTTTGGGGGATTTTTTTTGTAATTAACAGACTGGCATGACGCGTGGCGCCCACATGCGGAGCCTGCAAAAATCCCCTATGTCGCCTCCATGCGGAGCGAGTCCTCGAGCGTAGCATGGAGATTCTCTCTTAAAAAGCAAGGCCGGAAGTCGGAAAAAAGTTCAAGCCGCTGGCGGCTCGGGCATTCTGTAGAACTTCGACCCGTCGAAGGCCTGATCGTTTTTCAGCATACCCCAGATGGCGTGCAGCAGCTTCCTCATGACCGCGGTGTTCGCCACCGGCTTCTTCTTGCCCATTCCGACCAGGTGATCGAAATATGCCTTGATGTGGGGATCGTGCTGGTGCGCGACCATCGCCGGCATGTGTAGGGCGGTCCTGAGATATTTGTTGCCCT